>JACCDQ011080355.1_pt1 | contig 33810 bp, 55 predicted proteins | sample 7446031 | NCBI WGS metagenome assembly JACCDQ01 (sample SAMN15323442, study PRJNA562643) | freshwater metagenome | isolation source: river surface water | place: USA:Blue River Watershed | collected 2017-08-17 | reverse complement strand
CGTTCCAACACTCATCGCAAGCACAATCAGCGCCATTGGCTTCTAAGAGTCTGATAATGCGCTCTTGCTCGGCTTGTTTGCCGTCATAAAACCCTGTTGTGTAACCCTTGTCAGGTTGGTCAGGTGTGTGACTCACTTGTTTCCCTCTCTAAACGCTTCACAGGTTTCGCAGACTGTTGACACTACACAAAAACAATGCAAACAATTTATGTCCCTACAATCTGGGCAATGATAGTCAGGCAATTCGCTCACTTGTTCTCTCGATTAATAACCAATCTTCTGACGCAATTTCCATAAAGAAGTTCATCTAACTCGCTGTAGTATTCCGGTGGAATCTGCTCGTAAGAATCCCATGCTTCACTCCAACGGTTACCACAGCACTCGCAATCAATCAAGTACAGTGGGTCAAAGTAGATGCCGTGCTCTTGGGCAATTTCGTCTGCCTCATCCTCACTATCCGCTTCGACGAAGACCTCAATGGCTGGACCTTCAAATCCACCACCTGAGTTGTTTTGACGGTATCGGTAATAGGTCACTTGTTCTCTCCCTTGATAAGAGCGATAGCCCTGTAAGTTCCTTCTGCCTCAGCAGGATTGTGTTCCACGCTGTTGATTTGGAACGCTAGGTCTTCTAGCAGTTTAATAATGCGTTCTTGCTCATCATCCTTTGCAATCTGCAAAAACGTTTCGTAGTCATCAAGGCAGATTGAAAGTTGTGCGCTGCGCGGTATGTATCTCAGGATTTTGCTCACTTGTCGCCATCCTCCGCTTCAAGCCTTTTGACGGCCTCGAATAGGTAGTACGACGAGTTATGCTCAAACATCAGATGCGTTGCCATGTCATGAAGCTTAGTTATTAGACGTGCCTTCTCTTTAGGTCGCCAATAGTCTTCAGCATCAGCAAAGCCTTGGTCGTAAGCTTCAGTCTCTTGGATCGTTGGGTATTCTTTACTCATCAGCAGCCTCCTCAAGCTTTTCGATAATGTCCAAGATCTGCTTGGACGGCTTTTTGATTTCTTTTAGCAGGCTGATAGCTAGCTGGATGCCGGCTGCCGATCCTGCGCGATGGCCTTGCTGACGAGCGACTTCTGGCGTGTACCGGTCGGTGTACTCGGTAGGGAATGCGGTGAACTTGGTCCCGGCTAGGACACTGTCAAAAACTGGGGTGCTCATTTGGTCTCCTCTAGGTCAAACATTGGCGAGTCTTGTTCTAGGTAGTCGAGTCCTTGAGCATCGATGAGATACTCGTCTCGACCGATCTTGGTGCCTTTCAGCGGGCCCGGATCGCCGGCTAAAGCGTCATAGGCTGCCTGTGCAATCCAGCGGCCGGCCTCGACACAGATGCCCTTGCCCCACCAGTACGAGTTCTTGCGTTTGGCTGAATAGACTTGTGTCTTCCACTCGTCCGGGAACCCTGACAGGCGGGCAATCTCTCGGTGGGTGAGAGTTCTTGGTTGGGAAGGGTGAACAATCTTCCACGGCGCATCGCCTGTGAGCACGCGGCTCGGCTTGCTGTAGTTGAGACGGCGCGGAGCGAACTGTGTGGTGCCCTTGTCCGTGACGAACGGGCCATTCCAGTGCTCGAGGTCCTGGTCGACTCGGGCAAACACTTCGCCGCTGGTCTCGTCAGGCTTCCAGTCAGCCTTTGAAGCAAGCTCGTGGATCCGGCGTTCCTGTGCAGAGTTTTCGATGAAGTGACCATCCAGGCTGCCGAAAGGCGCATCTTCGAGGTCACCGATCCGGTCGTGGACTGTTGCAGGTTGCGGGCTGCCGTGAGGGTGAACGCCAAACGGGACACGGCTTGCGACCCAGAAGTACCGGGGACGAAGTTGAGCGCCGCCCAGCTCAGAAACGTTGTGCAGCACGTGGTGCAGAGTCCAGACATGACCTGTCTTAGCTTCCAGATCCGCTCTGAGCGCAAGCATCAGCTCACGGCCTTTGCGGTAAGCGCCTTGTACCGACTCGAAGATGACAATCTTTGGGTCACACTTTGCTGCAAAACCGGTCAGGTCCCACATGCACGAGTTAGCTGCCGAGTCGATACCGGCGTACTCCAAGCGACCTTTGGTGCCATCCGCAAGTTTCCCCAGGATCATGGATGATCGTTGGGAGAAGCCTGAACATGGAGGGTTGCCGAAGACTAGATCCGCGGCTGCCGGTGTCCATGAAGCTGCCGGGCCTGATTCTGCTTGCCACGTTTCGCCGAGCAGATGACGGTTGGCTTCCATGGCCGGAACACCGAAGCCTCCTGTCTGCTCTCGCTTGGCAACAATCTCGAAGCCGGCCTGGACAACACCTAGCGCGAAGCCGCCCGCATACGATTGGCAATCAACGGCTTTGAACGGCACGAGTCTCATTCCAATCTTTTCTAGCGACTGATGGGTACGCTGCGGCTGCCTGTTCGCGCATGAGCATCTTGTGGAGCTGCTCGGGCGTGAGTTTCTTGCCGGTGCGATAGCTAAGATCGAGCCTTTCGGCTTCAAGGTTGAACCAGGTTGGTTGTGTCATGTTGCTATGCCACCGTCCAAACAATGGCTTTGCGGCCGGAAGCAGTGCGAACGCGGATGCCGGTGTCTTTGACAAGCCCAAGGGCGACAAGTTCGGCGCGACGTGATCGAATGCCTGATTCTGATGCGAAGCCGGTTCCGTACAGGACGCGAATGCTGTCAACAAGCAGCTGGTCGCTCATTCCGGTCTGGAGAAGTCTCAGGATTGCGGCGCGAGTCGGGCCGATGTTTGAGACAGATGCGGCAGCCTCGTGTGAGGTTTGCGGATCGGTGAGACGTGCGGCCGGCATTAGTTTGCCGCCGATGCTAGGAACGGTGAGACCGCTGAGACGTCGTCGAGAGTTCTTGCTGGCTCTGCGACGCGGAAGTACACGTCGGCCTGGTTGCCGTCCTTGGTGCCAAGACGAAGCTCGAGGTTGTAACGCTTTGAGTATGTGTACGCAGTTGAGATGCTCATGCGTCCGATGAGCGCCCATGAGCCTGGGCGTTCTTGCAACTTTTCAATGATGAAGCGCCACTTACGGTTGGCCGCTGCTGGAGGTTCTTTCCATTCGATTGACATTTTCTTCTCCTCTACTGTCCGAATGCGGCCCACATGAGCCAAATGTACTGTTGTGCGATCCAAAGTCCGATAAAAACAAGTCCGAACGCTTTGATAAGGCGGCCGAGGGCCCTGAGTTCGATCAAAAAGTTGCGCATGACTATGCTGCTACTTTCGACGCCTGAAGAAGTGAGTGGTTTAGCTTCTGCATCTGTTTCCAGTCTGCAAGATCGGTGCCGGTTGCAACAACGTGTACTGCGTATTCTGCCGCTGTCAGCTTTATCCACGCGATACCGTCGCACTTTTTGCACTGGCATGCAACGTTGATGTGTGCGAAGCGAGACTCGATGAGATCTGCGGTTACTTGTTCTACTGTCATTTGATTCTCCTCAATCAGTGCAAGCTCGTTTGCTTACAAGATCTACTCTACTGCGTGAATGCGCACTTATTGCACATTGCTGCAAAAATGATTAAGTGTTATCAAACAGTTACTTTGATGCTTCTGCAACCGCAATCGTCCGAATAGCTACACGTACACCAGTATCGTTCAAGTTCTCAGCGTAAAGCTTTGAAGCGTTCCACTTGACGATCAGGCTGTCATCAGCCAAAACCTTGGCATCAACCGAAAGCGCGTCGCCGAGGCTGCGCTGCAACTTGTCCAGATCCGGCGGCACCGATGGCAGCAACCGCTTCACCGTGCGAGGGCGCGGCAGATAGAACGTCGCCGTGACCTCAACCGGTTCAGTGAACTGCGACTCGTCGCCTGTCGCTACAAAAGCTCTGAAGACAGCATCCGCGACGGCAGCCCGCCAAGGCTTCAGTTTCTTTGAAGCCTCGACGAGCCGACCGTTGTAGACGTTCTTAGAACCCTGCGGAGCAGGATCACCGAACGCGGTGAAATAGAGCTCCTGCCTCATCCGCGAGCTGTCATCCAGCCAGATAAAGCGCCAAGAACCGCAAACCAAACCGCCATCATCCAACCGATAACAACCAGCGGAGTCGAGTGGACCTCACTAAGCAGGGCCAAGGTGAAGATCGCGAACAGGAAGTTCAGGATTGCCGTGATCACCAGGTATCCACCTCGACAGCACCAGCAGGGGCAAGGATGTCGCGGGCAACGTCGACAGCGCCTCGACGGTCTACAGCGTCCACGCTCTGAGCTCGCACCTTGATGGCAATGCCGGTCGATCCGTCACGCTTTTCATAAGTGCCAACTTTGAAAGTGCCGGTGACCTTTGCGATGCTGTTCTCGGCTGGAGCCTGAACGCCCTCAGGCAGGGTCACGTCCAGGTAGTCCTTGCCAACAGTCTCCCATTCGCCTGTCGCGTCGTTCTTTGCTCGCTGCGAGTGGCTCATCTTGACAACAGTGCCCCAGCTGAACTGCTTAACCTCGTTCACGTAACCTTCGAACTCGATGTTTAGTGCCATGTGTTTCTCTTTCTGTTTGGTCCGCTCTCGCGGCTCTACTTGTGTATCTATAAAAACCTTATGCTGCAGGGCTGGTCTTTTTGCGGCTACACACCGGACACATCACTGCGACTCGATCGTGCTCGCAACGCGTCACGGAAGCTCGAGCCTTTTCGCTCTTGATCCGTTCCGCTTCTCTTTCGACGGCTTCCTGTTCGCGGCGGATCTTGTCGCGCTCCCAACGGGCCAGACGTTCAGCTTCAGCCTTTGCGGCCTTCTCCTCAGGAGTCAGTTGTCGTTCCGGCAGCGGGCCGTCGTTCCAACGTTCCTGGTTCAACCAGGTTGCCGGCATCGGCACGTATTGCTTCGGCGGCAGGTACGGATCGGTAGCAAACCGTCGCGCCCCTTCAACCACATCATTGGCGCTGTGGCACTTGACAGCCTTGCGGAAGGCTCTGAATGCTTCGACTCTCGCCTGACGTCTCGGGTATGCTGCCCAAAAGTCATCGAAGCCTTGAAGGATCACTCGTTCAAGCTCGTCTTGAACAAGATCTTCCTTCTCTACTTCAGTGTTCTTAACTTCCTTCTTCTTAGGGCTTGCATTATCCGCCGGCGCATTACCCGCTGGCGCAAAACGAACCGACGGCTCCGAAGGGTCGCAAGTGGTCCAGATCGAGGCAGCAAAGCGCTGGTCCTCAGACCGGCTCTGAGACCGTTTCAGGTACCCGGCAGCTTCTAGTTCAGCGATGGCTGTTCTGACCGCTCTATCGCCGTCCTGGCCGTTCCGAGCGAGCCTCTCGCGGCTGACCTGGAACCCGACGGAATGAGTCATGAGCTCGGCAAGCAGTCCGCGCGCCTTGTAGCTAAGCCTTGTGTCTCGGAGCCAAGCGTTCGGAATCTGCGTGAAGTGAGCTTCGAAGGCATGGTACCCGCGAACCAGAGGCATCAGGCAACCTCCGCACAGCCAGCCTCGGTGCAGGTCACGGCCGCGTCGTCCAGTGCACGCTTGCAGTCCGGGCACTTGCCGGTCACGCCGTCGTAGCCGGCAGCCTGACGAGCAGCGTTGATGCCGCGCTTCTCAAAGTACTTCGCCAGAAACTCGTCAGCGTCACAATTGACGACGAGCATCAGGTTCATCAGGAAGTGGAACGCGTCCACAAGCTCAGAAACGTACGCGTCGCGTGCAATGTGTTTGCTCTTCGCCCAAGGCTTCCACCCTGTCTCGGCGAGGGCCTCGTGAAGCTCATCCATCAGGGCAAGCATGTTCCAGCGGATCCACTCGAGCTTCTGTTCATCGTCGAGACCCTTGGGGTCAAGACCGAAGCTCTTGATCTGAAGTTGGTGCTGTGCGTTTAGTGCGTCTTGGAATGTCATCAGTTCTCCTCTACTTGATTCCAAACCTCCACCTGCAAGCCGCAGGACTGGAGGAACTTGATTGGTGTTTCGGTGTCAGCGTGCGCATCCTTGTCAGACAGCCTCACGACGACGCGCGCCAGGCCTGAGTTGGCGACGAGCTTGGCGCAGTCCCAACAGCAAGGGTTAGTGACGTAGATGGTGCCGTCGTTGTATAAGGCTCGATCCGCGAAGATCAACGCGTTGGCTTCAGCATGTACCGACACGCAGTTGCCATAGTCGAAGCCTCTGTTCTCGGCCCTTGACCTGGGACAAAAGTTTGCGCAACTGGCATCGGCTTTGAAGCCTGCCGGCGCACCGTTGTAACCGACCGAGATCGGCCGGTTGTGAGCATCAACGATTACTGCGCCAACCTGACGATTGGTGCACTTCGATCTGGCCGCCATGGCATCGGCGACTTTCATCCATGTCTCGTCCCATGTCGCTCTCATTTCTTGACCTCCATGTACGCGTTGCCGGTCTCAATGTACTCGTCGAGCATCCAGAAGTGGCGTTCATAGATGTGAAGGCTTGCAGCGTTCCACACGATTGAACCTGGTGCCACATTGACACCATGGCTTGCCAGATCCGAGATGACAACGCTTTGCGCATACTTGTGCCACGCGTAGTCGTTGCGGTACCCGAAGACGATGTCGTTGCTACGCATCTGCACGACCACATTCAGGCGGCCGTCACGGACCAGGTACTGCACCGCGTTGGTGCAAATAAAGTCGCTCATGCCGTCGAAGTTCCATTGACGGTGAATGCTTGGTCTGGTGTAGACGGCTGTCGCACGTCGAGTATTGATGTCGTCCAGAAGGTGACGGACCACGTGCTCGAGCTGGTTGTCGTTGCCCTCGTCAAAGAACAGGTACCCGTAGTTTGAGTTGATTAGACCGTCCGGAGTGGCAACGCGCTTCCAGATCTGCGGTGCGCCTCCAGGGATGTCGTTGACGTTCAGGCTGCCTGACCGGTACCAGTCGAGTTCGCGCTGAATGTAGTCAGGGTTCGGCTGACCGAAGATGGTTGGCTCGTTCGCCAGGAACGACTCACCGACAAGCTCCAAGGTGCCGTTGACAGTCTTGCCTTCAATCCGAAGACGAGCAAACTCGTCGCGGAGGTCCTCAATGAACAGCATTTCTAGACCTCCAATGCGGCGGTGATGAGCTCGGACACGGTCGAGTCGGTGACTTCACGGATAAGGCGATAGCCGTACTCGTTGGCATAGCGTTCATAAAACTCGTGAACTTCGTCGATGTGCTCAGGTTGCAGATAGTCTTCGCCGCGTTCAATCAGGCGACGCTTTACAATGCTAAGCGGCGGTGACAGAACGACTTTGACTGCGTTCATGCTCCACAGCAGATCCTCAATGATGTCGTTGTACTCGCCGGCGACCTGTGACTTGCCGCGATAGATCGGGCCGTAGATCATCTCTCCGACATGCCAGCGATCCGTGATGAGTAACTCGTCATCGGCGATCTTCTGCAGCGGGTAGATGAGCTCATCCTCGACGGTGCCCTCAAGCGGGCCGCGGTGAACGATCGTAGTTTTCAACGGTGATGCTTTTAGCAGGGCTTCGGCAAGAGTGGACTTTCCACTTCCGTCGATGCCCTCAAGAATAATTACTGGCATTTCTCCTCTAACTGCCAAACTTCAATGATTGGCATTAAGCACTCTACTGTGCTGTTATGCGTTCTGGTACAACTTCTGTGCGGTTGAAGTCATTGTCGAGCAGAAACCACTTCCACAACCGAGTGTCAAAGATCGGTGTTTCCTCGGGTTTCTGCCAGCGTTCCAGCTTCCAGCCGTAGTGCTTCGCCAGAGTCGACATGAAGTCATTGCTCTCGATGAGGCTGTTCATCTCCGAGCAAAGCACCATCAGATTGCTGGGACGATCAAGGAGCTTCGAGCCGCCCATTCCTCGGTTGGCCCGATGGTTAGGGCTGATCCGCTCCATCTCGCCGCAGTGTAAGCAACACGTGTCACGCCCGACCAGGCGAGCAAACTGTTTAGCGTTCACCGATGCCGGCCGTCTTGTAAGTCAGCTCGACCATGCGCGCCTGAGTCTGCACATTCATCTGAGCCTCAGACAGTTGCCTCAGCTTCGTCTTGATCCTGTTCAGCTTCGCTTTCGCCAGATCAGCCTGCAGACGCTCGTCCTCGCTCTTCAGCTTGGCGACAGCCTGACGATCGACAACAGTGCCCTGCGCCTCAAGCACGGCAAGAGCTTCGGCGCGTTCGGCAGCCAAAACAAGCCTGACCATCTCTTCTTCAGCCGCGAACTGAGCCTCGACTCCTTTAGCAGCTTCGCGACGGATCTCCACCAACTCGTGGATGATCGCGTCCGGTGTCCTAATGTCCATCTTCAATCTTTCTTGTCACTTCGCGCAGGCGGCGGGCCAGACGTTTCACATCCTGTTCAAGACCTGAATCCTCTAGCCCGACCACTCGCACCATTGCTAACAGCATCACCGTTTCAGATAACGCTTCGATTAGGATCTGCTGATCAGCTCTGAGATTGTCCACTGGCAATTGCGAAAGCTTTACCCTTCGCCTTGATCTCGTCTTGGATGGCTACAGGCGCCTTCTGCGTGCGCGCCTCGTTCCACAACTGCATCGCCGAAGGCTCATCCTTCAGGGCAGCAATCTCGGCCTTCCAGTTGCGCGCCGGCACTGCTTCCACCTGACGATTGCGAACCTCTTCTTGCGACGCGATGCCCTTCTTTGTGTCAACCGCAAGCGCCGCGACCATTGCTCGACCCCATGCTGCTGTTTCGGCATTCTGAAGCTCCGAGTCTCTCGTGAAGCTGGTTGCACCTGGAACTGGCTCCCACGCGGTGCCGATGCCGGGGCGCTCGTCATCCGGGGTCCTATACGCGGCCGCCGTGTAGACGACCCAGCTCTTGCCGGCGAAGTCGATGAACTTCATGTCGACCTGTTGGAGGCTTCCATCCGGGTGTTTGGTTCTGAACTCGACAATGCGAGCGGCGACGTCGATGTAGTCGAGAGGTCCCTTGTAGCCTTGCTGTGCCATGTTGCTATCCCTTCTTGTTTACTAGGTATGGAGATCCTGATCCGCGGGCCTGACGGGTCACACGGACGACGCCGCCAATCAGGCCGCGCTTCGCCTTGCCCATCGCGTCGAGGACTCGGCTCTTCATCTCAGTGAGATGACGGTCGGCCATGTCCGCTTCAGTGACGGCCAGGAGGTAGTGGGTACCAAGTTCGCCAAGCTCAAGCTCGTCGTCCTCGATGTCAGGGTGGAGTCGGCGGATCGTCTCGTATGTCGAGAGCGCACCGTCATAGTCCGGCTGCACGTTGTCCAAGACGTACTGACGGAACTGAGTCGCACGTTCTAGGTTCGATGCTTGCTCAAACTCGTCAGCATCAATCTTAAACTCTCGATACTTTGAACCCGAGAAGAGGACTGCAACATAAGCGTGCTTGAAGCCAAAGGTCTGCATGTACCACTGGACTTGAGTCTTGTAATACGCGGGAACGCCGTGAAGCCAGTCGTCCTCGTAACGCGCCGTCTTGATCTCGACGATCCCGTACTCGCCCTTCTCGTCCTTGTAGATACCGTCCGGGTTAGCGATCTGCCATTCCCGATCCTGGTGACGGAAGGTGCCGGGTGAACGGTACAGCCAGAGCTCAGGATGCGAATCGAAGAACTTGTCCATGATGACGCTCTCCAATCGAGAGCCCCACTCCATTGACTCGTTCGGTTCGAAACTGTCCGCGATCTTGCCAGTCTTCTTAGCCCAAAGGCTGAACGGTGACTCCCACGGGTTGACGCCGCAGATCGTGCCGACATCACTGCCGCCAATGTTTCCGGCCCCGCGTAGCGCATGCCACTCTGGAGAGTTGTTCTCATAGTTGCCAAGAAACACTCCTTCTCCCCATGGAACAGGGTTGTCGTTCGGTAAGGTTGGTACTGCCATTCGATTACTCCTCTAGTTGGATGGCAAAGGTCGCTCGAGCGCTTGGTCTCGGGCGGCCTTTTCTTTTAGTAAGGTAGTTCTAATAGTAAAGGCACCCAAGGACATTTATTGCCAATGAGTGCCATTTACTTGTCAAAAGAGGAGATAACATGTTTGAAAACAAGAGCCAGCTGGATGCCTGGAAACAGCTGATGAAAGCCGGGGACGAGTCGTCGCTCGACATACCGTGCACCAACTATCCAGACGCGTTTTTCCCTGAGAAGGGAGAGAAAGCCGAGATCGCAAAGTCGCTATGCCGCGAGTGCCCGATCCTAACGCAATGCGCTCAGTACGGCCTTGAGTTCGAATACGAGCACGGTATTTTTGGAGGCCTCACCGTCGACGAACGCTGGCGCATCCGCAGGGCTATGGACGCTCGCCGCTCAAGGCGTCGCACAGCCGATCAATGGCTCGATCAACGCGCTTCTTAGCGCCGACCTTGCTCATACCGGCCAGCTCGCCGATCTCTTCAAGAGTCAGCCCGTCACGGAACCTGAGCTCGAGAACCTCACGGATCTCACGGTTCAGGCCGTACAGGGCACCGCGGATGTCGGCCATGATTGCGACAGCGTTGCCGAAGTCTGCGGGGCTGCCAGAGGCGAACGTCTGACCAGTGACAGGGTTCTCTGCCGCCATGGTCTGTGGGACGTCCTCGAACGCGAACGGCAAAGCCCTCGCGAGCATGTCGACGTTGTAGAAGTTGTCTTGACGGATCGGCCGGCCAACCTGTACCTGCTGCTCGCGGGCGCAGAACTTGGCCGCCTCACGGCGCAGAGTCACAAAGAGTTTGGCCTCACCACCGGGCTCTTCACGCCAACGCTTTACCGGAACTTGGTTCTCGACAATCCACAGATAGAGCTGAGACGTCACGTCATCAGGATCGGCTGCCGTCCAACGGGACGCCGCTCGACGACCGACTCGTTCAGCGACACGCATTTCAGCGTTGGTGATGGTGGTGCTCATTACTCTCCTACAATGCGGGTCTGGTTCTCGGAACGTCGCCAGAAATACGGCATAAACGTCTCAAGTTTTTGGGTTCTGGTGATGGTGCCTTTAGCGATGCACGGATCAGAAACAAGACCGAGACTCTGGCTAAACCAGTCAGAGGCGTCACAAAGCGCGCCACCCATGATGAGCAGTAGATCTCCGATGAGCTGCATCAGGATCAGATGGTGGTAGTGACCGACGAAAAGAATGTCAGCGTCACCGACCGGGTCCTTGATCGCGGCCATGTTCTTGAACCAGTTTTTGATTTTGTCTGACGGTGACGAGCCCGACCGGCTCAGGTGACCGTGTGAAAGTGCGGCGATCCAACCCTGAACCTCGACGGTGAGGCTGAGTCTGTTCGTGGCCGGGAAGCTGAACGTCACGTGCCTGAACTTCTCGGACAGCGCGAACGCTTCAGCGATCTGTTCCACAACAGCAACGTCGTCGTTGTCCCCGAGCGTGGTGTACGCCTTGCCGTTCTGACGGTTTTCACCATGGTTGCCGGGAACGACAGCCACATGAACAGGCAGACCGAGCGAAGAAACGTCAATCAGGATCTCGGACAGCAGACGACGGACAAGTTTGACTTGCTCGCGACGATCGAGTGAGACGCTGAACGTCTGCATCTCGTACCAGCCGCTGACGCCTTCGACAAGATCCCCAGTCATGGGGACAAAGATTGAGGTGACGGGTTTGCCGGCCTTCTTTAAGCTCTCGATGTCATCCCTGACAAGCTTGGGGATCTGCAACGCTCTAGCGACCATGCCTTCAACGCCGTCACCGTCTGCCTGACCAGCTTGCAGATCGGTAATCTGTATGAAGTAGGTGCGATCGTTATCGATCTCCTGAACGGGTTTCGGCTTTGCCTGACGCGCGGCTTTGAGAATGTCGTCCAAGTTGATGCCGAGCAGGTCGTCGCTCTTGCGTCGGATCTTGGCCTTGAAGTAGTAGAAGCGTTTTATTTCGCCGGCCCCGACATTACCATCCCAGGCCCGGACTTCAACAGTTTCCCCGTCGATTTCGTAATCGTCAGGGTTCATGGTCTCGGGAACCAGCTCACGCAAAACAGCAGTCCAGTCGACTGGCGCGTCAGCGCTGTCTTGCCGGATGACAAGCTCGCCGCCCGCCTGCTTTACGTAGATCCCTGGCTCGAAACCGGTTGGATGTTTCTCTCGGCGTCGAGTGACCTCGACAGCAGGTCCGTTCGGGCCGACCTCCAGAAGTTTATCTAATGATGATGATCCATCCATGCTTGCCTTTCTACGGGCACGAGCAGAAGCCGCGCCGGTGTTGCCTTACTGAGGTGGCCGAAGAGCGTAGTCCTGCTGAGCGCATTCTTGCCGCCACCTGGTCGTCGGTGTATCCGCCTTCGCTGAACTTTGAGTTGATCAAAGTCTGCAAAGCAGCCTTGTAGGGGTCAGGGAGATCTGCCAATGCTCGACCAATGACGCACGGCTGAGATCCGGCGCGTGCAGCCTTCTCGTCTAGCAGTGCATTTAGGTCGTTCACAACAATCTCCAGAATCAGTGCATCTATTAGCTCTAACAGTATCGGAGACATAGTCTAAACCTCTGGTTGGAACTCTCGGTGTGTCACGTTACTTTGGGCACACAATTAGCGCCCAAACGTAACTGCAATTTGAAGAAAAAACCATAAACTAAAGATGCAAAAAGACCCCCTACCCAACCGGGTAGAGGGTCTATTGTTTGACATTTAGTCGTCTAGTTCGCTCAAGTCGCCAAAGTCGTTGAAGTCAACAGACTCATTGGCCGAGGTGGCAACAGCCGCTTTGATCTCGGGGTTGTCTTCAGCTTGTTTTGCAACAGCCGCGCGGAAGCCTTTTTCAATGTCTGAGTCGGTAAGGTTTGCATCCCAAGCAAGTTGCACACCAAAAAAGATGATGATTGACGAGAAGACAGTAGCACAACCGATGATGCCGCCCCAGAACCAGCCGACGGACGGCCCGCCAACTGCCATGCCGGGGATGAAGGCAAACAGGACAACGCCAAGCGATCGGATCAGTGCGTTTTTGATTTGTTTCATTCTAACCTTCCTTGCAAGTGCATGACTCGCAGCATTTCTTTGGGGTCGCAACAGGCGCTTTTGTCTTCTTCTGCGCCGCGATGACTTTCTCCAAGAAGCCGTGAGCGTCATAGACTTTGCCGCCGAAGACACCTTCTTTGAGCAGTGACAAGGTGAGGTGTAAGTGGACACCCGACGAAGCTGAACCGGTCGTACCAGCTCCGCCGATGGTGTCGCCAGACTTGACCTTTGCGCCGACCTTCAACGGGCTCGGCTTGTCAAGGTGGCAGTAACCAAAGAAGTGCTTGCCGACCTGTAGGACAACGACATTGCCTAAAACAGCGGAGAACTTGTTGATAACGATGACGCCATCATTTACGGCCTTGAGCGGAGTGCCGGCGACGAAACCGTTATAGTCGGTGCCACGGTGCCCGTTAGGGTGCCAAGAATCTACAACACCAAAAACAGGTCCACGCTTGTATTTGTCTAATGCGTGGCGCCATACCATTAGATACGCACCTTGTCCCCTGCAACTAGTGGTTTGCCGCCGTTTAGGGCGTGTAGGCGTTTAGCCATTTCAAAACCGCTAACGCCTTCTGGGGCTAGTCGTTTACCAATAGACGCGTAAGTGTCGCCGTCTAGCACGATAGGGCTTGTAGAAGCCGCAGGTGGCTGCACAACAGGGGTTTCTTCAACCACGACATCTGCAACGTCAACAGTCAAGTCGTCCAAAGGTTCGACTTCAACAACAGGCTTAGGCTTATAGTTCTTACTCATGTTTTTCCTTACGCTAGATTTCCAACCAAACAATAAACACCAGAAGCAACGCAAATAACCGTTGCCCCAGCGTATTGCTTAGCGGTCTTTAGTTTTGCGTCTGCGCTGTTCAACGTCACACCCGAAGCAGCAAACGTAATCTGTCCCGCGCCATACTGCAAAAAGTCAATGCGTTCACCTACGGCAAGAACGTTAGTCAAGGTAACGGTAATAGCCGAATTAGTAGAACGAATGACGCTGTTTTTATCGCCGGCGACAATGGTATAGTTTGCCGTTTTATCGCTAACGGTTGTAGTTAGGGCAGACTGATTGTGCGTGTGACCAACGGCTGAAAGCCCTGCGTCCGCAGCAGTCTGGTTCTTCCAAAGACTGGTTGCATTGTCATAAGCCAAAACGTTGTTGTCTGCTACGCCGTTAATTGCAACGTTGTGGAGCTCTTCAAGTTCGTAACCGTTTTGTACGTTTACAAAGATGACGCCCTCGGTTGCGTGGCTGCGAATACAGTAACCAACCTTGACTGCATGGTCTGGTGCAACCGGCTTAGTGGTCGTCATGTTGCCAGCGGTAGTAGGCGACAAGTAAACAACTGCACCCTCAGTCAAAGCTGAAGTGTCTAACTGACGTACTAGACCAAAAGTGGTCATAGGTGCTTTTGCCCCACCAGAGGCAGAAGCAGTCATAACACCAATGGTGCTTGCCGAAGTTGTGTCGCTTGTAGCAAGTGCGTAATCAACCAAGATGTTTGTGCCAGAAGATCCGGTTACGTAAACAACTTTGCCATCAGTCAAACCTGACGAGTCAAAGCGTTGTACGTTCTGCGCAAGCTCTTGGCCAAGCTGATAAGTAATACCATTGCTTTGCAAGTCAAGAGTGTTGTCAACGGCGTTCCAAGACAACGTACCAACCGCAGCAGGAACACCGGTAGGGGTTAGGTCAAACTGTGCATAATTCAGCGAACCAATGTGGTCGAAACCATCTTGGTTGATGCCAACGTTTGCAGCAGTGCTAGTGCCCGAATTGGTGATAGGGCCAGTGACGCTAACAACACCTGAAGGTCCAGTAGCGCCAGTAGCACCAGTAGCACCGGTTTCACCCTGAATACCTTGCGGGCCTTGTTCACCAGTTTCGCCTTGAATACCTTGGATACCCGGCTCCCCTTGAACGCCTTGCTCACCCTGGATGCCCTGAATACCCTGCGGACCCTGATCGCCTTGAATACCTTGCGGGCCCGTAGCCCCTGTTGCGCCAGCATCACCCTGAATACCTTGCGGGCCGCGCGGACCAGTATCACCAATAAGACCTTGAAGCCCTTGAGGACCGGTTAAACCAGGATCGCCTTTAAAACCTTGGATGCCTTGAATACCTTGTTCACCCTGTTCGCCTTTTGGTCCGGTCGCGCCGGTAAAACCGCGAGGTCCTTGAGGACCGGTCTCACCCTGTAAGCCCTGATAACCTTGTGGACCTTGAGGACCGGTTGCACCAGTCGGCCCTTCAATACCTTGCGGACCCTGCGCGCCAGTCAAGCCGGTAGCGCCTTGCGGACCAACCGGACCCTGCTCACCACGATTGACATACACGCCAATGCTGGCAGCTGGTTCGCTGACGATCTTAAGTTTCTGTTCGGCCTCGGCAACAATCTTGATGTTAGCCACGGACTACCTCAGGAGAAACATTGACCTTACCTTGCACGAGACGGGTGACTGGTTCGCCGCCATCAGCAGTAAGCTCAATAGCATAAACGTATTCGGCAGCCGTGAGAGTTGAGGTATCCTCAGCAGTAATGGCAATTGAAATTGTGCCTGTTAGTACGTCAATTGTTGGGACTACTTCTAAAGCAAGTTCCGCTTGTGGCGTCTCGCGAATGTGCATGAGGGCAGTATAGCCGGTTAGGTCTGCAACTGTGCCGTCGCTATTTGTGTATTCAAACTGACGAGTAAAAGTTGCACCCGCCTCAATGTTTAGTGTGTATACGGCTGCCATTATGCTCCTAATGCTCTAGTAACTAGTGCACCGATACCACCCGATGCAAGGGCGATGCCAGTGTAAAGCCAAACTTTCTGCTCAAGCAGACGGATGCGCTTCTCGTGGTCAAGCACATTCCGCTCAGTCCAAGTGATGTGATTGGGGAGACGCTCGTTCAAAATGGTGACCTGTCTGGTCAGCTCAAGGATCTGTTCTTCCATGCCGTTCACCGTTTCACATAACTAAAAGGGCGGCTTCTTCAGCAGTCAAAGGTTCGCCAGCGATTAGTTTATTGCGGGCGGAATCTTTTAGTGCTGCTTTAGCAGTTTCAGCCGCTGCTTCTGCAATTGCGACTTCTTCTGCTGCGTCACGGGCAGCAGCTGCTAAGGCTAGCTCTTCAGCGGTTACGGGAACAATGGTTTCCTGTTCGCCAATAGGCTTAGAACAGTCAATGAAAACGTTAACTGGGGTTTCTGACATTTGATTTCCTTTTCTGTTGACTGGTGTTAAACGCCAGTTCCCTTAGTGATTGTGTAAACGGAAATAGTAGTTCCAGCGGCAAACGGAACGACAGGGTTAGTAGACGCATTGTAAAACGACAAGCTAGTTATGGCAGCTGTAGAATTCCACGAACCAGCAAACAATTCTTGGTAAGCCGTCGCAGTGTTATTTTCAACTACCCAGTCGCTAGAAAAACCTTTTGCCATGCTGCCCGCATAGTTTGGAAAATAAAAATAGCCATTCGAAAAAATGTCGGCAGTTCCGTTTGTTCCAGTGGCGCCAATGTTTAAGAAAAAACTAGTTTCGTCACTTCCACCAGAAGCGGCTTTAGAAGAACCGTCACCAAAAATAAAATTGCGCGAATAAACGGCAGAAGAATCGCCGTTAATTCTCATGTTCATGCCCGTAAAACTTGAAGCGTAGTTGTACTTTGCGCTTACGGTAACATACAGGTCGGATCCTGTCGAGGGAATGCTAGACAACGTAATGGTTTGAGTGTCACTCGTAACCGTTGTAGTGCCGATAAGTTTCATGGTCATAGTTACTAACCCGCAATTCCGTATAAAGATAGTGTCGTTCCAGCAGCCATAAGATAACCTGCGCTGTTGTAGTCTGTTTCTACGCGAATAGTTGAAATAGCCGCCGTCGAAGTAAAGTGGGCAGTGGTAAAACCCATTTTTCCATAAGCAGACCCATAGCGAATAAGGGTTTGTTTACTGCGGTCAGTTTGCGCATAATCGTTTATAGTGCAGACCATAGTTGTTGGGCGGGTGGTCCACCAGTTTGCAGTTCCTGTTTTTATGGAACTACCCTCATCGTTGTAAGACCAACCACCGTCATCCATGGTGACAGTGTAGTAGTAACTTCCGTTTTGGTTATAAACTATTCGCAGTGTGCTGCTATAAACGTCGCATTTGCCGCTAACTACCAAAACCAGATCACGGTATCCCTGACTGAAACCAGAAAATAGGACCGAAAAAGTAGCGCTAGCTAAAGTAGTTGTCGCTAAAGGAATGTAAGTTGGTGTTGGCAAGATCTAGCCCCTAACGCCGTAGATTGAAATTCGTGATCCAGTTTTAAGGTTGTAACCACCATTAGAAACCAACAAGGTAACGGTTGAAATAGCGTTTGTCATCTGCGTAGCGCCAGAAGTTAAACCAAACTTAGAAGACGGCGGGTAATTATAAAGGCTTCCAGATAGACCGCGAACGACCTTGCCCTTTGTGGTGCTAAAAGCATCAAGCACGTCAAGCACAAACGGGGAAAAAGCAGTCGCCGCAGGGTTGCTACCGCTAATGTTTGCAATTCGCATAAACGTTTGGTTGGTTAGACCGCCAGAAATAACTTGGTTATCGCTTAGGCGTCCAGTCATGTAGTGCGAAGACTGGTTTGCAGTGGTTACACCGTTAAAACGAATGTCCATTTGCGATGTATCTGCGGCCTCACTTGAACGGGCATAACCACGAATTTGAAGATGCTTGTAAGTAGAAGCATACGCCGAGACATCAAACGTTATACTTGCGGTGTCGGCCCCTAAAGTTGTGGTTGTAATCCATTCGAACGGTGGTTCAACACCACCAGACGCCGCCAAAAACCCAATAGGAATAAGCATACGCGTTACCCCAGGTTTCCAACTAGGTAATAAATACCAGCGGCACCGCAAACAACGGTTGCCGCAGCATACTGTTTAGCAGTCTTCACCTTAGCGTCAGCAGAATACAAAGTGACACCAGAACCAGCAGCAAAAGTAATCTGCCCAGAACCAGCCTGGATAAAGTTAACGCTTTCACCAATCGCCAAAACGTTGTCCACGGTTACAGTAATCGCGCTGTTAGTAGAACGAATGTAACTGTTACGGTCCGCGGCAACAATCGAATAATTAGCAGTCTTATCAGTTACCGAAGTAACAATGGTGTTAGCGTTCTGGGTGTGTACCGGAACTACACCAGGAACAGGCAAGAATGTGCGACTATCGGTAATAGTGCTAACTGAGGTGGCTGCGGCAGGTATCAAGACGGTGCCAAGCAATTGCTGGTACACGCCGGCATCAGTCTGAGTCAGGGTCGGCGCTGCAGGGGTAGAGGCAGCAGTACCAGCCACAATCTTCAGCAGGATCATGTTAGCCGACGGGTCGAGTTCTAGGACCACTGAGTCGATGCGCCCAAGTGTTGCATGAGCTGCCCCGATGGTCAGAGTCTCCGAAGCAGTAGACACGTAGTAGTGTCCGCGCACCATCGACTGACCGGCAGCAACCGCTACCTGAAGCCCGGTGCCAGCAGACACCTTCAGCTCAGTGCCAGAGGAAGACCCCTTAACACCCTCGCCGATGTTTCTAGCCCACTGCGAGAACTGTGTTTCTGACGTATCTACGTTCTCAAACGGCCAAGATGACTGAGCCATGTTTCTCCTTAGTTATTTGGTGCGTTCTAACTTGCTGATTCGCAAAGCCTGTGCAGCTTGGCGGGTCAAGATTTGTGTCTCATAATCGAGTGTCCTGGGCTCTCCAACCGTTGCGCCCAAGCGGACACCATCAGCGGAAATAAGCAATCCAACCTCAGTGACGACTGCGGTAAGTTCAGCGGTACCCACTACGCACGTGACCTTGTCGCCGAGATACCAGTCGGCACCGAAGAGCATTGTCTGATCGTCGCTCGGACTGATGGTGACACTTACCTGCGTTTTGCCGTCCTTGGCTAATACTTCGTCGCCAGCTTGTTGCAGCTTTGCCGTATCAGTAGTTGAGCGCTGATCGTTGAACACTTCGATGCGCCGGCCCCAGGTGGTTTCTGCCGCCAGTGAGGTTGAGTCCGAACGCTCTAGGAAGGTGCGCGCCTGGTCATCCCCGTCGCCACCAACGATGACGCGGGTCGAACGTGGTTGGCTGTAGGAGTATTCGCTCTTAGTCAGGCGACCGTTATCAAGATCGAGACGCACATAGGCGCTGCGGTCAGTCGGTGCAAAGACTTGGAACTCAAGCCCAGTGCCAGACTGTTCGATGGTGAAGCCCAGCCCTGCCACGTCTGCAAGGCCAGTAAGAACCTCTTGGAGGGTCTCGAAGCGGGCATTACCTGTCACAGTAGAACCGCGACCTGCGTCAGCCTGCATAGCAAGTCCTGGCACCTTGCGTGCCGAGGGGGCTGATGGCCCGATGTTGGCGTCGATGTAACCCTTCATGACCGTCTCGGCCGCACCCGTGCGCACGTCGTATGCGACCGTCTGAGCGGTAACGTCTGAGGTGGTTGGCTTTGGATAAGCAAGGCGCTCGACAAGAAGCACAGAGTCGTCTACGCCGCTGATCGTGTAGGTGCCGTCAGAGTCTTGAGTATCTTGGTTAGTGATAACCGCCGTGGTCGGACCAGAAAGCAGAACGCCCGAGTTGGTGCTGACAATGATGCCCGCGCCAGGTTGACGAAGCTCTTCGGCGAGCGCATGGCCAACGGGTAAAGTTACCTGCCAGGTACCAACTGCGTTGAAGCGTAGGATTGCGGTGAAGCCCACAAGGTCATCAGGTCGCAACTGCCCAACGCGCTCAAGGTCGCTATTACGGACCTCAACGGTTAGATCAGTGATTTGCATTAGTGGATAACCTCATAGCGCGGCGAGTAGTAGCAAGTGATCTGAGTGTTGGCGTCTGCCTCGGTGCCGATTACTGATACGGCTGTCGTGCCGGGCTTCAGCGAGAACAATTTTGGTGCAGGCCCGAGAAGGTTGTAGATGTTCGAGCCCAAGTCGTTTGTAACTGTTCCAGTGGCGGTGTCAACGGTGTAGCTGGTGCCAGTTGGAATTGTTGCCGGGAACCCGAAAGACTGATTACCTGTAGCAATTGTCACACCTGAGACAGGGCCGCGGATGACCCACACAGGGAACACGTCTACGTCGCCAATGTTGTTGACGTTGACAACACCAAGAGCCTGCGAGGAGGACACCTTCATCTTGGTGAGCTGAGGAAGCAACCCGCGACCGGTGTTGCCCGCGGTGACAGTAAACGATTCGCTCTCACTGGTTTGCCAGTAAGGCTGAGGCGCTTGCATCTGGACGACCCAACGGCAGAAGAAGCTGTTGGCGTCTGAGCCGAATTGTGTTTCTGCGCCACCCGTGTAGTGCGCCTTGAGATAGACGCTGGTACCGTCACCGTAGTTGGCGACGATACGTGTAGGACCGTTGGTGTCTTGTAGCAGTTTTGCTAGTCGGCGGAGTTTAGTTTCTACATCACCGCGGCCTGTTCCAAGGATAACAATTGGAAGGTCAAGGTCGCGCACGCCACGCTTAGTGTGTCGCCACACGCCACCGTCACCCGCTGAGTCGTCGATGCGGACAGCAGTGCTTGGAATACCAAAACCAGTTACGCCAGAAGCTAAGACAAAGTCACCGTCGTCAGCTAATTCAATGGTGTCGCCATTAGAGCCGACTAGAGAGATTACAACTGAAGTCATTGTGGCTCCTTAAGCAAACAACATACGTGAACGAACCATCGCATTACGCAAAGCCGTCTCACTGTCGAGAGAGTTATTTGGTGCGGCGTAGTATTGGACAATTGGCTGAGTCGTTGTTGTGCTAGTCAAAGTTGTTTTGTCAATAGGTGCCGGTAGCACGATCGAGTTTGCTCCGCCAATAATCCCCTTACCTAGACTTCCAGTGGAAGTGCTCGTGGTGACCGGCGCAATAACAATCGGTGTACTAGCTGCAGCAATAGCAGCAGCAACAACAGCCTTAGCCTCGGCAGCAGCACCGGTCATTGCACTTGTAATGGCGGCAGTAGAACCCTTGACAATCTCAAGCATGTGCTTTTCGAATGCCGAAGCAACCGCATCCATGATTGCTTCAAGTCTACCCTTTTCAGCTTCAAGACCGGCAACAACAGACTCAGCAAATTTGATTCCCTCATTGAACAGGGTATCGCCAACCTTGGTGGCCAAGTCAAGAGCAACCTTGTCGGCCTCGTCGCTAAGAACATTCAACTCACCAACGGCAGCAGTACCGCCGGCGATAATGCTCTCACCAAAGTCAATAGCCTGGGTCTCAACGATCTGCTTGTAGATGCTTTTGTTTAGACCTAGCGCGATCAGCTGGTCGGTAACCGCCTTGAGCTTTTTAGTCTTTTCGATCCGTGCGCGGAGTTCATCAGCCGCACTCTTGAAAGTTGTGCCAGGGGTTTGAGCCTTTGCTAGCTTTTTTTCGGCGGCGGCCAACGACAGGCGAGCATCTTCGACATCGGTGAGAGAAGCCTCAGTGGCCTTGAGGATACTGTTGTATTTCTCCTGAGCCTTAGTCACATCGTTTTTTGCAGCAGCGATGTCGTCAGCATTAGCGGCGGTGGTGTCGATGGTAAGGGCTGAACCGAACTTCTGTGCCAAGTCCTTGATGTAGTCGGCCCGTTCGGCAATCTTGTCGGCAAGGTCCTTCTGGGCCTTGTCCAACCTTTCCATCAGTGCAGAGTGCTGGCTTTCAAGCGCCTTCAGTTGTGCGCCATAAGCGGCAACCAGTTTGCGACCAGCCTGAACCTGAGCTTTGCTGATCTTCTTGTCGTTGAAAGCGTTAGTCAACCATTCGCTGACTTTTGTCATCGCGTCAGTGACGGTGCCCTTCTCGCCGGTTAGACCAGCGTGAAGGCCTTGCATGATGTTCTTACCGAACTCCTTAAAAACCTTTGAAGGAGACTTGATACCAAAGATTGCCTTGAACTGACTAATCCAGGCGTTGCCCATGTTAGCAAACCACTGGCCAACCATGCCAGCGCCGTTCTTCAAACCGGCAATCAAACCATCGATGATGTTCTTACCGATGCCAAGTAGCCACGAACCGGCGTTAGCCAGTGCGCCCATAATGACGCCAGGCAAGTTGCGGAACCAGGCGACCACGTTGTTCCAGCCGGCAACGATGCTCTTCCACACTGAGCCGAACCAAGCACCAATGTTGTGAATAGCCTCACCCAAAAACTTGGTGAAGTTCGCCCAAATGGTCTGGCCAAGTTTGGTTTGGGTAAAGAACCAGATGAGACCGGCTACAAGAGCGGCAACGGCGGCAACGATAAGGCCAATCGGGTTGGCCAGCATGGCGGCGTTCATACCTAACTGTGCCAAGGTAGCTTGGCCGGTAGCAATCTTGTAAAGTGCGATAACACCATTCACCGCCGCGACGGCGACAGCGTAAGCCTTTTGAATACCGGCGGCAATGATGAATGCGGTGTTGACCAGTTTTACAGACGCATAAGCGGCAAGTAGCGCGACACCGAGCGCGCTGATCCATGACCAGTTGTCGCGCACAAAGTTAGTGAAGTTCCCAATGGCGGTGCCAACGTCGTTCAGTGGGGTCTTACCTGCCTTGAATGCCTCAAAAAAAGTAGTCGCCGCAGGAAGAACGGTGGTGCTCAAATAAGTGGCAAACTCGTTGAACTTCGGAAGCAAGACCATACCGATGGTCTCTTTGAGGTTCTCGTAACCCTGCTTCATACGATCCGACGCTGTAGCAGTCGCAGCGGCAGTTCCGCCAACCTGTGTCTCAATGGCTTTCAAAACAAGGGCTTGCGCTTCGCCCATCTTGTTGGACTCGACCAGCGTCTCAATGCGCTTTTTCTCAGCCTCAGTAAAAGTAATACCTGCACGGCCTAGAGCAGTGATGCCCTTAATTGGGTCGTTGAGTGCTTTACCAAGTTGGACGGCGTTGTTCTCAGCAGAGCCAAAGCCAGAAGCAGCCATGTCAAGGGCGGCCTGAGTCGCGCGATCAAATGCGCCACCGGCATCATCAGCAGTTTTAGCCAGTTCCTTGAAAGTCATGAGCTTTGACATGGTGAGCTTAATGGAATCGTCATCAATGCCGTTGGCTAGTTGCTGTTTGGTAGCTAAGTCTTCAAGGCGCTTCGAGACTTCACCAGCATTATCGCCAAAAAGGCCCATGCTCTTAGTGATGTTTTCAAGGCGTGCATTACCAACAACTTCAGCGTTAGCCGCGTCAACGAGCGATTTTGTAAAGTGGGTAACAGCTCCGACGGATAAAGCCGCAGCGAGAACGCCACCAAGCCTGCCAAGAGCGCCACCAAAACCCTTATTGAAACCGGTTCCGGCAGTGTCACCAATGCCGGGCATCTTGCCAGCAAGCTGACCCTTAAGCATTGACTCAAAGTCTTTAGTGCCTGGAACGACGTTGACGAATGCTGTGGCTAGGGCTCTCTCAGCCATCGTTCTCCTTAGGGTTCATGCGCTCCAAGTTCTTAAGTACATGCGCTTTGGCTTGTCTCTTATTGGAACCGAGCTTGTTGCTGTTATCCGCTGGCCATGGTGCTGGGTACGGCTTTGCTTTGTTCTTGCTGTTTATGGCGGCGTGCAAGTCATAGTTGTGAATCATGGCAATCCACTCGCGTGAGACCGGGTATTTCCATTTTGCCTCGGCTGCATGCAACCACGACGAAGGGTCACGCATAAGGATTGCAACCAGGTGGACGGCTTCCCCGTAGGTGACCTCGACGCCAATGGATTGAGCGCTTAGGTTGAATCGACTCCTAAAGTCGTAGGCGAACTGTGAAGGGTGCGCCTCTAAGAGTTCTAGGAGTCTGAGGATTCCCCCAGCGCGGCACCCTGAGTCCAGCCTTCAAGCCATGCTTGGAACTCCGCGCCGTCAAGTGTGTCGAGTGCGGCAAGCGCCGGGCTGTCTTCGCCCATAACGGTTTCGATGATGGTAAATGCCTGGTCGGTTTCGTCCTTGGCCTTGCGGGCTTTACGGATTGCGCCAACAGGAAGTGAATTGAACGAAGGGATGGTGTGCTCGACTCCATCAACTTCGAAAGTGTAGGTTTTAGACTTGTGGTCTTGCGGTGTAGCGGTCATGAGCGGTTCTCCTAGATAGTTACGAGCGGTCTTTGAAGGTGGTGCACCGGAGAGGGAGTGACCGCTCTACTCCCTCCCCGGCAGATTAGGGGGAGTGCTTAGTCTTCGAACTCTGAGAAGAAGATGTCAGCAACGCGACCAGAATTTGCGTAAGCAGTCACGGTGATACCGTAAGCAACTGCCTCGCCGTTCTGGATCTGCTGAGCCTCAACAGAAAGAACCTCGCCAGATGGAACATAGTGACGGATAGCTTTTGCACCGTCAACAACATCGATGACAAATGACTTGCGTCCACCAGTCGAGTTAGGGTTAAGGGCAATCTTGCCGGCAACAAGGGTGCCGCCGAAGTAGGCCTCTAGAACTTCCTGAGTGGTTTCAAGAAGCGTGAAAGCGTAGGTTACGGTTGCTTCGGTTACAGACTCGCGGACAAGGTCAGCGTTTTGCCATGCGCGGATCTGGTTGGTCGACTTGTCAGTGGTGAAGGTAACGCCATCAGCTGAAACGTAGCCAAGTTCGGTGAAGCCGGTCAGAGTACCGGTTGAAGAGGTTGGAGCAGTAGCTGAAGTTGCACCGACATAAACCTTGCCAGTGATACCCACAACCACGTTGTCGGCAGTAAGCGCCATGTGATTTCCTTTCGAAAGGGTGTTTGCCCAAACGGGCGTTGTTTTCTGCGGTGCAGAAACTTAGAGATCGGTAGCCTGAACGGTTACCTCTGCGGAGATGCTGCGCTTTTCCTGGTCGGTCTCATCTCCTAGACGAACCGGACCGGCAATAATGTCAACCTTCTTGATTGGGCCGACAGTAGCTTGGCGAAGATAAGCTTCAGCAAGCAGGGCCAGATTTGATGCTTCAATGTCTCCCAAGGCGTAGATTTCGAGTTGTACGCCGGCATACTTCATGACGTGCTCTTTGTCATTTCCCCAAGTCACTGTAATAATGACCTGTTTCGCCGGCTGGACTGCATCCGGCGCAGCCTTTTTAGTAGCAACGCGGACGGAAGAACCCAGGGCAGTTGCAAGATAAGACACCAGAGTTGTCTCAATGTCTTCATAGATGACTGCCATGACTATCCTCGCCGAGTAAACTTGTAGAGTGCCGCTCGGAGATGTCCGACGCCGTCTCTTTTCTGGGTATAGAAGTGTGCCGCAAGAGCTGTCTCAGGATCAGCGTTGCTAATAATGTTGACACGCGGGCGTTTTTCGCCGCGGCTCTGGTATTGCACAGTGAAACCTGCTTCGGCGTAACCGGTGAGTCGGCCGCCTGATCCGTTCTGGGCCGAGTCCGCCGTCGCTTGTGCTTCGGCCGCTACGGCCTGAGCCGTGTAGACGAGTTCGTCGCGGATGTACTTGTTTTTGGAGATGAACTCTGAAAATGCGGCTTCGTCAAAGACGATCCTTGCCTTAGCCAACGCGCCTCCGCAGTGGGACGACAACGCCAACTTCCATCTGGAACGGTGACACCCATTCTTGAGCGTTTCCGTCCTTGACCCATTCGGTGCCGCGGATGACAAACTTGTCGCCTGGTAGAACGGTGGTGCCTTGCGGCAGGTAGACCGTGAGTGTCGCGTCGACAGCGTCACGGGCCGGATCAATAGGCTCAGAGGTGCTGCCTATCGCGATTAGAGCGTCTCTAACCATGGAAGTGGTCCATGAGTAGGCCGGATTCCCGTGAGCGTCCGTAGACGTCACTGAGCGCCTCTTAATAGCGATTGTCTCGCCGCCGCGGATAAAGCTCATGTATTAGTCCTCGTCATCAAAGACAACGAGGCCAGGAGTGTGTTCTGTCCAGGTCGTGACCGAGTTGATTACAGCGTTTGGTGCAAGGTCGACTTCGAATGCCTTACCTTTGCGTTTTGGTGCAAGTAGTTTGACTTCGTCCGCGGTCATCCAGATGTCGGCGTTGCCGGAACCGTAGTTTTTGCCTTGACCAAATGGGCCGGTGTTCTGCTGCCAGTAGGTCAAGCCTTCTGGATTGCGAAGCATACGCGTGACCATGCGGCAGACGACAAGGACGACTGTTCCCTGAGAAATCAGATCCGCGTCGATGCGGTCCTGGATCTTTGGGTATTCGGCAAGGATGACAGCCTCAGCATCATTGATCAGAGCCTGCACCAGGTCAGTATCAACAGGTGCGCCAGAACCGACCCAGCGGTTCTGTACGTCTTCAGGGGTTGCCCAGCTCATCCGTTGCCTTTCAAAAGTTTTAGGGAGAGGAGAGCCGACCGAAGCCGGCCCTCCTCTATTCAGTTGTTGCTGCTGATTTAGCTAGCAGGAAGGTAGGTCTGAACTGCAGTAGCACGAAGAACCTTCGCACCGTAAACGTTCAGCGAGCGGATGTAGTCAGCGAAAGCCAACTCCATGCGTCCACCCTCGGTCTTAGCAATCTGACCAACATAACCGATAGCAGGACCGTGGTAAGCGATAGCTGCAGGGCGGTTAGAGGTGTGGGTTAGGAGCGGGTGCTCGATAACGGTGAAGCCAAGAAGGCGGCCAAGTACACCGTTGCGAAGTTCGCCATCGGTACCAGCAGAGTCAGCAGAGGTAAGCTTCGAACCTTCAGCAAGAAGAAGAGAAGCGAACTCTGGAGAAACCACCAAGTAACGGTCTGAAGCAGGAACAAGAGCTTTGCCAAGAGCCTGACGAAGAGTTACAACTGCAGCGAATGCGGCAGCCGAGGTAGTAATAGCGCCGGTACCTGCAGAGGTTCCGTTAGCCTTCATCTGGGCGATGACGTAAGCCTCAGCGTCAGAAGCAAGCGCAGCACCAGCATCCTTGGTTACAGGGTCGAATGAACCCGCAGCCTGAACACGGTCAACGTCGTCAACCTTGAACGAGATAGCCTTCATCTGGTTGATGACGAGTGACTGAGTTGAGTCAGACAGCGCGTCAATGGTCAGGGTGCGAGACGAGCTGTAGTCCTGAACTGCAGGGGTAGTGATGCCGGTAATCTTGACGGTGTTGCCTTCAGCAACCTCGCCCTCGTACTGGCGGTTGAGGGTTGGGATGATCGCCTGTGCAGCCTGGAAGTTTTCAAGGATTGCAGCCGACCATACGGTAGGGATGAAGTTTGAGATAGCCATGGGCTAGACTCGCTTTCTTTAGTGGATGCCCAACAGGTCATTTAGGCGGCCGGCCTTGCGTGCTTCGGTGATCTCGCGGGAGTTCATTCCCTCAAGGTCCTTCTCGGTAAGTTGTCCAACAGAAGCTGGAGCCGGCTTGCCCTGATTCTCGTCAGGCAAAGGGGTTTTAGGTTTTGACTGATTCGCAATGAGAGCGTTCAGTAAGTCTGCTTCGGCTTCCAACTCTTCCTGAGTTGTACCCTTTAGCAGTTTTGTTGCTTCGCCGGTGATGCCCTTTGCGGAAGCAATCTCGTAGCGCAGCAGTTTTGCGGCAGCCTCTAAGGCTGCAGCCTTTGTCTGGGCCAGCTCCTCTGCCATCCGTTCCTGGATCGGCTTCTGTGCTGCCTCATACTCACGCCACTTAGAAGCGTCGTCGCTGTCGGCCTTTGCGGCCTTTGCGCGGTTCTCCCACTTGCGTGCTTCAGCCTTCCAATCAGTCTCACTAACGTTGCCCTGCGGCTCTGCTACTGGGGTCTCAGTGGTTGGCTCATTGTTTTCAGTGATGTTGTCTTCACTCATTGCGGTTCTCCTATGCAGGATTTATCAGCCATGCGGCTGTCTAACCGGTGCGGTACCGGAAGTCTTATTTGAGTCCGCTGTTCCTACGCATTGCCGCCAAGATCTCCTTGGTGTCAGTCGTGCCGGCCTCTTCGGTTGCGTCGTTGTACGCGGCTTCAAAAGTGTCGTAGTAGTCGGGCCTGAAAGGCTCGTCTCCCTCGTACAAAGTTTCAATGGAACAGTGGCAATGATCGTGGTATTCCACGGCATAGTTGCTGACTCGGCTTTCGCGCGAGTAAAATTGTCCCGATCCAAATGCAATCAATGCGCAGAACGAACAGGCTGTGGGTTCAGCTACTCGCTGGACCCCAACAACTGCGTCGTCTAACCCAGCATTGTAGATGATGGTGTCCCGGTTGAAACTGCCGACCGCTCGGGTCATGCTGCTTCTGACCGCCGACTCCATCGCCTCAAAGCCTTCGTCAGCAAACCTGGCCATGCCCCAACCAATAATTGGTTCGGCAATAGCAGGTGTGTTAAACTCTGGCAGTGACGCAACATAGATCTGTGACCTGAGCTTTGCGGCGGCAATACGTTGTGATCCTCGACGATAATCACGAAGTCCAGTCTTGAGCAGGTGCAGATCACGTTGCTCGTTGTAGTACTTCATTGCGGCGACCGCGTTGACTTGGCCGTAGCGGTCGATCAGTCCGGGGACAGCGGATCTAAGGAACCCGCCAAGCTCTTGCCGGTCAAAGTCACGGGCGACGCCAAGAACCTTGGTCGACTCTCGCTCAAGGAGCGTCGTGACCTGTTGCATTGTCGCTTGATTGCGTCGGATAGCTTCATAGCGTGCGCGCGTCTCAGAGACGGTCGTAGGCACTAGGCACCTGCGACGGGGTTACTGACTGAAGACGTTGCAGCCTGTGCCGCCTGAGCAAGGTTTGCGACCAAAGTCTGAGCCTGGTTAGAAGCTTTCTCAGCCTTTAGAACAGTCTTGTCGCTGTCACTCAAACCAATGCGGTTGTAGGTGATCTCAGAGTCCGGAAGCAATACGCCGGCTTGAATGAGCTTTACGGCTTCGTCTGCAGCGGCTGCGCGAGTCGGGGTTGAAGCGTCGCGCCAGATCGGACGAAGATCTGCCGCCTCGGCCGGGATTGAACCGTCGCGGACGAGCAGAGCGAGCTTTGCAACTTCTGACCATGTGCGACCAAACTGCTTTTGGCGACGTTCGGCACGCTTAACCAAACGGGCTTCCATCTGACGGATAGCATCGGCCGATGCAGGGTTGTCAGTTTGGAAACCCAGGTACGATGCCGGGATTGCGGTCTCGGCAGCGATAAGCTGAGCGTATGCGCGGATTTGGTCGAAGTATGGGGCCGGAGAGTTGGCCGAAAATTGGCCGATCTGAGGCATAACGTTCTCATCCTCATTATAGGGCACACCCATCATTCGACCCTGGATCATAGACCACGGGTTAAGCGGGTTGCCGTCTTGATCCTGGAAGATGTCTTCAGGCGCACCAAGGACGTATCGCTGCGGAGCGCTATAGAACTCGCGGGCAACTTCTGCGCCAAGCAAAGTGCGCATTGCACTGTCGGTGTAGCTACGAACCGCCCTAGTAATCTCTGAACGCCCGTGAGGGTCACCCGAGCGAGGGTTGTTGATAAGCGGAGAAACAGGTACCCGTCCGAGCTTGTGGTCGTCGCGGTAATCTTCAACAAACCTGTTCATAAACTTTGAAAAGTAGATAGTTGTGTTAGGCAAATACAATGATCCGCGTTGCACTTCGCCCATGTCGTCACTGTCAACCAGGATCGCGGCCGAGATGCGACGAGAACGCATGTCGTACAGACAACTTGCTTTCTTAGGCGACTCAATTGTGATCAGCGGATCAGGCTCGCCTTCGCGACCCTTACCGACAAACACGAAACCGGTGCCATAGATCAGCGCGTCCTTGTGGCCTAGAGAAGACTCCAGATCCAACTCGTTTGCGCGATAGATGTCATTCAAACCAAGGTTGTCTGCGCCAATGTAACCTTCAAAGTCGAGACGTTCCTCAAGAACATCAACGGCTGTGCCCGCCCAACCGACGACAGAATTCACGAGCTTTAAAGCTGGCGGCACTGAAATGTTCAGGTCTTTTAGACGCTGCTTGCCCTCGTAATAGTGCTCTTTCAGCGTGTTTCTGTGGTGGTAGTTGCCGAGCTTATTGACAAGACCCTGGATGAGGTCAAGTTCGTCTACGGATAGACTCATAGGATCATTGCCCTTCTCGTTCTCTTCGTGCGGTCTTTGGTTGCTTGCCTTGCACCGTTTGCGAAGATCGCGCAGGCTAAAAGGTCTACTTTTCTGGGTGAGCCGCGCTTCTCTTTGCGGAAGCTGCCGGACTCGGTAGCAACCGCGTTTAGGACGTGGCGCTGAAGTCTTGGATCGCCGTCATGGCCAATGTCGCCGGCGACAAGATCTGCCAGAAACTGTTGAGCCATCGGAGCAATTCGGTGGTTTGTTGGTGGGATACGTTCCACCTTGTGGCGCCATTGCTTTGACCACTCTAGAACGTCCGGCTCATAGAAGCTTGGATCGCACCAGAACATGCGAACGTCGTAGTCGTCAAAAAGACGTTTCACAGCGGCATTGACATCGGCCCTGTCAACCGTCCACTCAGGGTTCTGAGGATCTGGTTCCCAAACGGCATGCACTTTCAAAGTGCCTGTCTGAACGTCTTGAATGACAATGCCAGTTGCGTCGCCGCTCACCGAACCATCAAAGCCGGCCGTAATCGTTGCACCCTTAGGAATGCTTTGATCGCGAGTAGCAGCTGACCAGTGGTGAGGCGACACGAAGTCTTCACCGGCCAAACGAACCCATTGGTTGAGGCGGTAACGTTGGAAGCCTGCAAAGCCAGCAGATCCCGCGGATGCGATAGCGGCTTCGAAGTCTCCAAGGTCCAGCAGGCCCTCGGCCAGATTAGGGTTGGCGATTGTCCAGCTTGCCGGGTCGGTAGGATCGGCATCTTGACCGGCTTCCCACCACCAGAAACCGAACTGCTTGTCGTCGATCTCACCTGCAGACACGCGTTTCCCGTGCTCGTACAAACGTCCAAGCAAAGTGTCCGTGTGACCGCCAGCGGTCGTGATACCGACAACAAGCGATTCGGGACGGTCGGCGCTTCCTTGCGTTAGCGCTTCCCACAGTTCATCGCCTCGGGTATTTGAGGCTGATGAAGGCCAAGCGTGCAACTCGTCGGCGACGACCAGAGACGGTGCAAGACCGTGAGCTCTCATTGCGTCGGCAGATAGTGCACGATAAACGCTGCCCTTGCTGGGCAGTTCCATCGCGTCCCTGTAAACCTTGATAATCCGGGACAACGCTGGGTTGTTCAAAACCTGTTGGCGAGCTTCACCAAAAACAATCTTCGCCTGTGCACGGTCTGCGGCGGCCGAATAGACTTGTGCACCGTTAGGCCCATAAACGAGATGCTCAAGAGCAATCGCGGTGCCAAGCAAACTTTTCCCGTTCTTGCGCGGGAGTCCGATGACGGCCCTGCGGTAACGCATCAAGCCGGTGGCAGGATCGGTCTCAAACAGTCGATCCATTAGCCATGATTGCCAAGCGGTGAACTCTAAAGGCTCTCCCGACTTGAAACCTCTGGAGGCGCGTAGAAGCGTTGAAGCGAAGTCGGTGACATTTGGACCGTTCGTCGAGTCTGAGAGGCTAGGGACTGACCAGGACGGCTGCCAGGCTGTGTTAGGCGGTGGCAGCACGCTCATTGCGTCGCCTTACCAAGTCGTCAAGCTCGTCACGGACTCGAACCTCAGCCAAACCAAGACGAGCACGGTCTGCCGGGCTAAACCCTAGAGCTGAAAGCCAAGCCGTCATCTGAACGCGCAGATCCTTGATCTGAGCAATGAACGGGTGAGACACAATCGTCCCGTTAGTCGAAACATAAGTACGCTCAACCTCGCCCGACTGCAGAAGAAGACGCATGGTCTCCAACTCGTCCTGAGCTTGGCAAAGCAACGTTACAAGCGCACGGTCAGCTTCAGGAGCAAGCCACTGACGACCGGCGTTCCAGGTGTGAACCCATAACGCAGCACCGGCAGGACCAAGAGCCGGCATAGATGGAACAGAACCATTGCTGTCAATGCCATCACCAGGAAGTGGTGCGGCCGGCAGCGAGCGGTGACCAGGGTTACCAAGAGCGCGTTGAGCTTCTGTCGGTTTAGCTGGCCTCCCATTCGGGCGTCCTGTTGCCATGCGGCTATCTCCTTACCCATGCGGGTCTAGCTGATCCATGCGGATCCAAGTTGTTGCTGAGTGCCCCTTCCGGTTTTGAGAAGGTGCGTGTCTGCTAATCGCGCCGTGACGCGTCGTGCCCCGGGGTGGGGCGTGGCCGCGGGCTATGTGCGTACAAGTGTTGTTGCATTGTATGCAATTTGCACGGTATTGTTGCTGTTCAGTGTCGGCGCTTGATCTGGTTGCCTTGTTTCGCGGCATGTCCTTCAGCAGAGCTTTTAGCCCTGTGACAATGTGGTTCAACTCGGTCGTGTATTGCTTTGAGGTTGTTTAGTGAGTGATCGTCGCCTTGTACGACGTGGTCTACCGTGTCAGCATTTGGTTGTTGACAGATGTAGCAAATGCCTTTGTCGCGTTTGAGCACGATTAGTCGTCGAGTGTTCCAGTCGCTTGGTAGTCGCTGCTTGCGCGTACTGCCTTGCCATCGTGGTCTCTGATGGTTAGCGCATCTGCCTTCTCTTACAGCATGCTCACGACATGGAGCTTGGCTGCATGGTGTGGGTGCTAGCACGGTCAGGGCTTTCTTTGTTACCTGGCCCCAGTGTCGTTTGAACAAGGAGGCCCGGGATTTTTTGAAGCAGGGGCTTCTTTTTTACGGCTGCCCCGCATGCTTTTTGTACTGGCTGGGTCTGAAGGATTCGAACCCTCTCTAGCGGTGTTGGAGACCGACGTGCTGGCCGTTGACACTAAGACCCAAGGTGAGGCGCTTTTGCGGTTAGAGCTACTCGCGCCCCTTGACAACCTTCTCGGAGTTGCCGTCCGCCCGGACCGTTCTAACCAATGGTTCAGGATTGTGGACCAGCAGGGATTCGAACCCTGGTGCCAGCTGGTTCCCTTCCGGGTCTTACCTGCTGGACGAAACCGACCTAGCCCTTAGAGAGAAGATGCACCCACCAACCAGACCCCTCAACACGAGGCCTGATCAGCCGTGGGCTTGTACCTCGTGGAGTCAGCAACATCTCTCTAATAGAAGTAGAGCTGTTTTACGGGGTAAAAGTAAACCAAAAAGCGGTTATTTGTTCTTTGCTACGTCGGCCTTTGCTCGGGCAACTTGCTTCTTCAGCTTCAAGATCCTGCTGTAGTTGTCGCCGGTCTGCTTCAAAGCGTAGTCCTGGTATGCCTGAAGTTGCTCGATCAGCAGGGCCTCAAGCTTGGCTTCGGCTTGCTGTAGCGCGGTGGTCGTCATTTGTTCTTTTTCCTGTATCGTCGGTAAGCGATGGCGTTTAGTAGAGCGAACCAGGTGATCCTGATCCTTTGGATCCGGCGTTCGGGCCGATAAACGTGTTTGCCCATTAGTCGGTGTCCCCGATCATTGTAATAATGAACATGAACGCGGCAAATGCCGCCGTTGCTATTGTCACAACTCCTACGACTAAGCCGACTATGTGGAATAACGTCATTTAAAGTGCACCTCGTTGTCTGGTATCTCGATGGTCAAGAGTTCGTTTATGTGGTTTTGCATTCTTTCATCGGCCGCCTGCCACGCGTATTCGGAAGCATCAAGATGGTGATGCATGAAACCGTCCTGGACTTCAATGACGCTCTTGACACCGACAACCTGTTCAGCTTTGCGCCAATCTGTAGCTTCACAAGGTTCGATTGGTTCATAGACAATCTGCGAGTCAATGGTGACAACGATGCCGGTTACGCTGATACCCGTCAGATGGTGCGTTGCGGTAACAACCGGGTTGATTGGTAGCTCCATCTATTCTTCTTCTTTTGCAGTATGGCACGGGCATGTACACTTGTGGTCTGGGAATGAAGCCGGGCAAAGGTAATGGATCCCGTCCATGCACCAGCCATAAGGAACGGCGCTCACTTGTTCTCTTCCTTGATAAGTTCAATCTCATAGCGATAATGCTGGTTGCTGTCGTTCCAACACTCATCGCAAGCACAATCAGCGCCATTGGCTTCTAAGAGTCTGATAATGCGCTCTTGCTCGGCTTGTTTGCCGTCATAAAACCCTGTTGTGTAACCCTTGTCAGGTTGGTCAGGTGT
>JACCDQ010806043.1_pt1 | contig 33828 bp, 34 predicted proteins | sample 7446031 | NCBI WGS metagenome assembly JACCDQ01 (sample SAMN15323442, study PRJNA562643) | freshwater metagenome | isolation source: river surface water | place: USA:Blue River Watershed | collected 2017-08-17 | reverse complement strand
GCTGCTCTGCTGTGTTGCCAGTCTAACCGCATTCGCTGCTACCTGTCAACCCTTGTGCCTTACGTTCTACCTGATCCCGGCACTGCCTGAAGAGGATCAGCCTACTTGCCTAGGCTTTGCAGGTCATTGCTGATCTGCTGGGTTGCATCCTAACCGCTATCGGTGAGTCTGTCAACACGCATCGCTGAATGTGTGGTTCAGTGCTGCGATGACTGAACTATAGGACAGGATGCATGATGTTGTGATTGAAATAGTTTGAAGACGGATACACTGAGCATTCAAAGTATTTGTATACCATCGCTAAGTCATTGATTCATAAGGGATAGCTTTAGAGTCATACGACATGGAGAAGAGCGAACAGCAGTGAGAGCTTAGAATGTCAGTGGGATGGGGACCCACCCGACGAAGTCGGCAGAGCTAGCACAGCACAACCTAGGAGATCAGCATGCATGGACAGAAGGAACCAGGAACACGTACGAAGCGGACAGGCAGAACAGTAGACTGGAATGCCAAGAGAGCTAAAGAGAAGGAGAGACAGCGTAAGGCCGCAGAGAAGCTACAGAAGGCGCTTGACAAGCAAGCACGTGCAATGCGATGATGCAAGCACTTGAACAGCACATGAGGTGCAGCATGAGAAGTGAGAAAGACGCTAACGAAGCGCTGGCAACCGCAGCACAGCGAATGGATGCTGAAGATGCAATGCGAGGCTGGATGCAACCCAGCACAGCGAAGCGGACACGGAAGCAACACAGCACTGCACAGCGGATGCTGGATGCGCTGAAGAGGATGCTGAGGCGCTGAGAGCCGGACAGGCACAGCAGGGCGAAAAAGAAACAGATAGCAGCCCAGCACGCACCGACGCTGACAGCCTCCATGCAACGCACAGAGCGCAGCGAGGAGGCCGACAGGCCGACGAGCTAAGCACAGAGCATGCCAGGGCAGCCGAGAGCCGCTGAACGCGCGTGCTGACGCACGCGAGTCGCACGGGTGCCACCCCTGCGCGATGTCGCGGGCGCGTGCCGACACCCCTATGGGGGAAGTCGGGCGCGGGTCGGGTCGGAGACAGGCTCGCATGAGCACATCGAATTTGAGTGCTCATAGAACCGCCTCCTACCTCTCCCTCAGATCAAGCCAAGAGGCCCGGTGCTGTAGTCTCTTCCAGCATCCCCAACGCAGTACAGAACTGTAGACCGTCCAACCCGATGTACGCGGTGCAGCGTGCCTCCAGCGTGGCAGTGCCCGAGCGTACGCGAATCTTCGGAGTCTGAAGCGTACGCGGACGCATCTCCGTAGCCAACGAAGTGCTCAGCGGAGTGTTCACACCTAAAGAGTGCGCTCGCGCGATCTGGGCTGCCGATCCGTTGATCTCCGACAGTCGCATCGTAATGCCCTTTGTGTAGCCACCTAGAACAACCACATCAACTTGCGCCTGCACGTACGCACCCACAGCCACCGACCCCGGTAGGGCGATAGACTGGTAGAAGCTCAGGTTCTCCGTGTCGCCTTCGATTGCGCCACTGAGTTGCAGGTTCTGGTACTGCCAGATCACGCGGTCCCGACTTGTAGCCCACTTCGGAACACGGAACACAACTGCGGTGCCATCGGTAACGCCGGTGGTAGTGTCATGCAGTACTGCGCTCGCGTAGCCCGCAGGAAGACTAGCAGCAGACGTGCCCGCCGTCTTGACGATGTACCACCAACCATCACCCGCATCTAGGATGTCGCCGGCCGCATAAGCAATACCGCTACGCCGCTGCAATGCTGGGGTCACGCAGCATTGCACGTACCCGCCAGTAACCTTAGCGCTGCTACGACCGCCAATGGTCCAGCCAGCCGCTACGCTCCCCGTTACTCCACTACCGACGGTACCGCCAGTCAGGGCAGTGAATCGCCCGTTCGTGAGCAAGTTCGCAGAGCCACTCCCCAAACGCGCCAAGGCACGCCGGGGGACCGAGATGGGCGGAAAGTCTGCCGCCAGCTTCTCACCCAGCAGCTTGGCGCCGTTAGCTTGCGGATGCACGTTGTCGCTAGACAGTGTACCGGCAAGCGCAGCTTCAAGCGCAGCGGTGGGATCGGAGATCACGCCGAAGAAATCGCACACCTTGATGAGCGGATTCGCTTTCTGCGCCGCGTACCAGAAGGCCGCGATACTCTTGAGCTTCGCTAGCGAGCCGGCCGTGTACCCACCCCACGTTGAATCCGGGTGCGGGATGCACACAACAACCCACTTACAGCGTGCCAGCATGGCGTCTCGTAGAATACCCAGAGCCGCAGGATCGTACGCCAGATCGTTCCGACCCACGTGCAGAATGCCGTGCGTGTACGCGCCGGCCGGCCACTGTGCGACGGCGGAAGCAAGTTGGGTGCTCGTAGCGCCAGGGCGGCAAACACCGTCAATGCTGGCGAACGGGTAACCCATCTCGTGCAGCATCCAGGACAACGCCCCGTAGTTCGCGTAGCCCATGTCGATGTACGCCATTGCGTCGCTGGACGCGCCAGCACTGGTGAATTCCGGAACTACTGTGCCGTCGACACCATTCAGGGTAACCTCATCTGCTGCCGTCACCGTAACGGTGTACCGGCGACTAGCCAGGGGGTGGTTACTCGGGAGTTCGTCTAGGAACACCTCGTCACCCGTAACTAGGTTATGCGCGGCACGGAACTTCAGACGACACGGGTTTACCGTGTAGACGTTTGTAACCCCGGTCGTCTTGACGTTACTCCCGTTGAAGTAACTACCGGCCGCCGTGGTACATCCGAACGTGCTGTTCGGAGGATCGAAGGACTGCGCCAGGATACTGTCGGAAACAACGAAGCCTAATGCCGCTTGACTGTTCGCGCTAAGGGCACCATCTACAGGGGACACCAGATCAAGGATTCGGCGCTGAGCAATTGCCAGCACTTCGCCGGGGATCGACTGCGGCGCGTTAGTGAACTCAAAGGAGTCCAGGATGGCCTCCGTGTCTTGGTTGTACGTCTCGATGAACAAGGACGTACCGCGCCGGACAAAGCGCTGTTGCACCCGATCTAGGGCGCTCAAATCATAGGCCATTCCGCCTCCTTATGTAATTGCCGGTGATGGCGGTTGACGTTCTTCCCACACGACGCTGTACAGGCCACGTAGCGCATTACCGCCAGTGTTTCTGATCTCGATGTAGTACGTACCCGCCGCTAGGCCAGCTTCGTCTGCGACGTTCTGTACCGACACAGCCTGCGATGTGCCAGTCTCCAGAAGTGCTAGATCAACTTCAGTCGCACCTGTCACGGTACCACCAACCTCTGCGACAACTTGCGCTGCGTACAGAGGAGTTGGCCGTTCGGACATGGCGTTCACAGCGTACGCGGTCTTGGGTGTCCACGATCCGCCAGGAGTGCCGCCAACGGCCAGCGCAAAGCGCATGTTGCCTTGTACGACCGTGATGTGGCGGTGCACGACGATCAGGTCCACTGGGGACGTGAACCGCGCCCAAAGCGACGTGGCCGTGGCAATGTTGAACTCGTGGAACGTACGGAACTGCCGGCCCTCAAAGAAGGCCGTCTGCCCCACGTCTACACGCAAGCGCGGTTTCGGACTGGCCCGTGTGCCGGTAATCAGCTCAGCGGGCCAGTCAGAGTACACCTCAGACTTCGCGCCGGGTGGTCCACGTAGGACGTTCAGCGCGTCAAGTGGCATTACGCGTTAACGGCAGTGATGGCGGCAGACACGGCAGTGATCTGCGTGTCGATCTGCGCCGGGGTGAATCGGCCAGTGGCGGGCGTAGCGCCGCCGTAGCCATCACCTTGCTTGACAGCACGCAGCATGATGACGAGGTTGAACGCCGCGTCGTACAGGGTGTTCAGTTCAGCGGTGGTGGCGGTGCCAGAAGCAACGGACATAGTGTTCTCCTTAAGTGGGTTTTGACAGGTGCGCCCGGATGGCGTCCTTGTCGTCATTGCAGCCCCGTAGGGCCGCTTCGTAGTCGAGCAGGCCCTGGGCCAGCCCAGCGGCCGTACGCACGTCTACGGACGGCTTAGGACACGCCTGGAGCAAGCTCTCAGGGAGCGTGGTTTGGACTGGCGCCACGCACCCCGTCAGGGCGAGCAACGCAGTCAAGGTGAGCGCACAGCGCATCTTGCACCTCCTTGGGGACCGGGGTGCTCGCCCAGTCTGGATGGGCCGCCTCAGCGGCATGCAGGGAAGCCCTCGCGGAGGCTGTTTCCCGGGCCGTGGTGGCACGCAGCCGCTCACGGTGGGCCAGTGTAGCCTGAGTACGTTTCAACGCCTCCTGGGCCGCCCTAGCCTCTGCGCGCTCGGTGCTCGCTTCGTTGTGCAGGTGCCCGATGTACGTGCCGCAGAGCACAAGGCCCAGCAGGACGGCGATCAGAGCGACAAGCCGGTACAAGACAGGCATACAATCCCCCACTGTTCAAACGTGGGACCATGATCCATCTCGATGTCGTTCTCGAACTGCCATTGATGAACCATCTCGTGCAGCAGCGTAGCCCGGGCATCCTCGGTGCATAGCGTGTCCTTTACAGCGATCTCCGAGCCCCAGCAGAGGCCCATAACCCCCGGCTCAAGGTACCCAGCCCATAGTTTGATCTTACTGAGTTCGCCGTTGAACACGAGTTCATTGAACTCCGTGTGCCACTTCCGCAGCATCCGATCGGTCAGCATCCTGTACTCCACATAGCAGCCTCGGCAGCACGCCGCTTCGTCAGGCCAGGGAGGACGATGCCTTTGGCGCGGTTCCAACGATGGAACTCACGCTCGGCGCCGCGACAATCGCCTGCGTTGACCTTACGGAGCAGCGTGCTAGACGCGAGATTAGAACTTCCGACATTGAACGTGAACGACACTAGTGCGTCGTACTGTTCCTGTGTGACAGGCACCCGCACAAGGCGCTTAACTGCCTGCTGGGCCTCGCTAGAATCTTCCCGTAGGAGTTCTGCGCAGCGCTCTGAGGTTACAGTCTGACCCAGCTTTGCGGTACGTGTGTGCCCGTTGCAGATAGTCACGATGCCGACAGGATCGCGGTACGCCTGCAACGAGGTGCCTTCAAAACTAGAGATGCCAACAAGTCCAGCGAGAGATAGGCCAAGCACTGCTACTGCGTGCTTAACCTTGCTCATACCGCTGGGCCTTCTTGCGGGCGTAGTACCAGTTAACTGCAAAAGTGCCGAGGGATGTGGCGATGCCTACGATCACTGCGAACTTCTCCAGTGTGATACTACCGAACACGGCGGTTACCCAGCCGGCCGCATGCGCGAACCAGCTCGTGAGTTTGTTTTCCAATTTAACTCCTTACCGGCGCTTCTTGTGCCGAACGTCTAGGATACGGCGTGTGCCCTTATCCTTGGTTGATTCTTGGATACCGTAACCCATCGGGTCGTGCAGGAACGTCTTGAGTTCCGCCGTTCTGCGCTGTTCCGCAGCCTTATGGGCGTCTTGGTCTAGCACGTACTTGAACTCACGTACTGCACCGGCAACGGCCTCTAGGCGGTCGTCGTGCGGAAGTGAGCCACGATCCGTGGTGATGTTTGCGAGCTGGTAGAACAGGCTGAAGCCAGTCCGCTGCTCTAGGCCGTGTTGCAGGCCGTACTTCTTGTCAGACTCAAACACCTGACGGTGCACGATGACGCGGTGGCGCTGCATAGGGGCGACGAGGGAGTCTATGATTCGCTTCTCCTTCTGACCCGTGCTGTACTCACCAGTGATGCACTGTGCGATGTGCCGCAGGTCGGATGCGTCCTCATGCGTGTTGAACACGGCGCGAAGGCTAATCTCGAACAGACCGTGGCCCATGTTCGATTCGCACTTGATGCGGCTCACCTTGTTGCGCCGTACGAACTCGATGATCTCCCGCTCGTTCGCGTCGTTCAGCCCGCCCTTCAGGCCCATCACGTCGAGGACGTGGATGTACGGCCCAACAGCGCAGGCAGCGCCCGCTGCAAGCTCGTCCCCACCACCCCCGGCAGGGTCGATGAACATGAACACGTCCTTCGGTGCGACGAACCGGCACTCGGCAGGTGGCGCGTAGTACAACTTCGCCATTGGGATAGGGAAGTCGGGGCCGACCTCAACCTCGTACTTCGCGGCGGCCTGCCATCCGATGACTTCCGGGAGAAGGTCGGGAGCGAAGTTCGCACACACGAGGTCCGAGAGGCGAAGTTGCTGACGCATAGCGTCCACCAGCGAGGTGTCCAGCATGTACTGAAGCTGGAAGTCTTCCGGTCCCTTGTCGAGTTCCTTCTCGATGAGGTCAGCGTCCGTGTAACGCTGCGGGTCTGCTGCTTGGCCCTTCGAGCCATCAATGCCCCCGCCAACACGGAGTGCGGGGTTAGCGAGCATCTTGTTCAGGACGAACGGCGCCAGTCGCCCACCGTACAGCTCGACCTCATCCTGCTGCTCACCTGTCTTAGGATCGACGCGAATCCCCGGATAGCGGCCCGGCCAAATGCGAATCTCGAAACCGCGACCCTGGAGGGTGTTGTAGATCGAGTCTTTCGACTGGGGCGTGCCCAGGTACAGAATGTCGCCGTGGGTACAGATTGAGGAGAACTCTTTGGAGAGGTGGAGTAGCTGTGCGCGCTGTGTGGCGCTGTAGCCGTTCTTATTTGATTCAATGTCGTCGGGAATGAGCAAGTCTGCCCGACGACCGGGAAGGTTCGAGGTGATACCAGCGCAACTCACGCTTGGTGAGCGGTCCAGGCCCTTCAACGAATAGTGCACGTCGAAGCCCTCGGTGCTGGTGCGGTCACCAGCGGTTCGATCAGGGCGCAGACATTCTAGGATGTCCCACGTCATAATCAGGCGCACAATCAGTGTCGCCGTAGCATTCGAGTTGTCCTCGCCTGCTGAAACAATTAGCACCCGAGTGCTCGGGCGCTGGATGATACGCCAAACGGCGTACAGCGCAGCCAGGGTGGTTTTAGCCTCCCCGCGCTGCGCCATGACCATGCGAAGGCGTGGGCCATTCTGCATGTACTCGGCGATGTCCGCCTGCATGTCGGTCAGGTCGAAACCCAGGTATGCCATGCCGTCTTCGGCAAAGTCCCGGAAGTTCTCGTACTGCTCGGCAAGCATTGCCACCGCTGCGAAACGCATGCGAATGTCCATTATGCCTCCTAGGTTAGTTCAAGGTGATGTCACCCTTAGCAGCCTCCAGGGCATTGCCCCGGCGCTTGCTTCGTTCTTGCATCTGCTGCGTGAGCTTGTCGCGCAGTCCCGTAAGGTCTTCAGCGTCGGCCGGATCGGCTGATACGTTGTTGTCCTTCAGGAACTTGATCGCAGCCCCTAACGTAGCGGCATCAGTCGGAAGCATGTCTTCCATGTCCTGAGTGATCCGCGTAGTAAGGGACTTTGCAACGATCTTGTGAAGCTCTTGCAGCTCCTTTAGTGTTGCTGCCATAGTTGTTACCCAATGTGTGCCAGGTACGCGGTGCACGTACCTGAAGTTAGCAATGTGCCTGACGTGTTGTTAACGCCGCCGATTGTAACGCGTACTTTGCCACCGACGTTGGACAGGGCTACAGTCTTACCACCTGGAATAGCTGCTGCTGGCATGAACGTAGTACCAAAGAAGAACCCGCTTATTGAGAACGGGCCCCCGCCATCCACGAAGTCTGTGCGGAATAACAGGAACGAGTAGTCGCACCAGTCGATAGCGCTGTCGTACGTTAGGGCTACCGACGCCCCAGTTGGACATGCGGCTGTGATAAATGGCCTTCCGTTATCTGCCGCATTCATCCGCGTGCCCGCGAATCCTTGAGCGCTACGCGGAGTCATGGCATCGAGCCTAGACAGTGCAAACATCGGGGTAGTTAACCCTGATACGGATGCAAGTGCGTTAATCGTGGCATCTAGGCGCATGCCGTCCGACAGACTAAGCCACGTAGGTCTGGCGGATGCTGCCGCATTTGGCAACTTCTTGGCTAGATCGTAGCGATTGAGGCGGATAACTCCAGTGCACAGCGACAGGGCGGAGTCGGGCACTGATGTATCCGTCTGGAGGTCGATAGTACCAGGCACGCAATCTGCCGCCCGATCATTACTTGCTTCCCAAACAAAGTCATTAACTGTGCGCCCGAATACCAGCACAGGCGTACTGTTGAAGACGCAGCAGTTCAACTGCACACCTACCTTGCGGAACGCCGACCCACCTAGGTTAAGTCCGAAGTTCGTGATGCCCTCGAAGTACACTGTGTCGAGCACAAATCCGTGCACCTCCTCAGTCTGCACACCAGTCGCACAGAACTCTACACCGCAGTTCAGCAGCTTCGTACCATAGGTCTTGCCCGTAAACGAGAAACCAATGGCCCAGGTACCTGGGTTTGTACCAACAGCATGCACCTGCCGAAGTGTCAGCGCATTACAGTTGTCGTGGAACGTGTACGCCGCCCCGGCGCTAGCGTTTCGCGCGATGATGTTACCAAACGTCATGTATAGGCAAAACTCTGCGGAAATTGCACCGTAGCACTCAAGAATCTGTAGATTCTCAACTGAGCAGCCATCAATCATGTGGATTATCCGCAACCCGAGTTTCCCCTGGTACAACCAACCATTGCGTATTGCCGCGCCCTGCACCTGCTGCCCCTGCACATTCGGTGTGAACACGCCCGCAGTGTAAGTTGCGGACCTCACAATCTCGTTGGCCCCAGCGCTATTACCCGTGCCTCGCAGCACGCATCCTTCTAGGTCGATAGTGAGGTTAGAGCACAGGTAGACTGATCCTGTGATCTTCGATGTCTTACCCCACAACCCACGAACGGTGCCGCCGCCAGTCTCCAACACAAATCGCCCAGCGTTATTCCAGGCTGCCGTGTCGTCACTTACTCCGTCTAGCCTCGCCCCGAACTGTCTGACATTAACGTCACCTTTAGACACAAGTTTCCACCGGCCACCATCAGCGGCCACAATAGTCGCGCCGCCATCATCTACGCTGGTGGTGTCCGCCGCATCAAGCCTGTACAAACTGGCCCCACCATCCCCGGCACTGTAGTAGCCCATTGAGTTCGCGTACTGCGATGGGGTGGTCTTAAGTAGCGCCCGCAGTGCCGCTACATTGGCCACTTGCTGCGCAGCGCGGCCGATTTGCGCCGCCCCCTTGTCGTAGGCAGTAGATTTTAAGTCGGAAGTAGCCGCCACGGCAGTGGCTGCTGCTGCCTCCGCTGCTTCGCGCGCGGCGCTGGCACCAAGACTGTCTGACCTGTACTGCCCAAGTGTGAGTGCATCGGTATCGTTAACCGCCACACCTACGTTAAACAGCCGGAAGCCGTGCAGGTTTACGTCAGTGAAGAAGTCACCAACGAGGTTGCCCTCGTTGGCCTCCTGGGCCATGTGTAGCGCCTGCTTCAAGTCCTCGTCGAGATTCGGGGCAGTGAATTGCGCACCACGCGAAAACTCGTGGCGCAGGGCAGATGCGTCTGTGGTGCGCTTGACCATCACCACAGTCCCGTTTGGAACAGGTGTGGGAAACAGCACTCGCCTATCCGATACCCCGGACCAAATCCAGGCCGAGGTCAGGACATCGTTGAAATAAACAGTGATTTCAGAACGATCCAGATAGGTGATGCTGATGTCGAGCGCAACCATCGTGCCATCCGATGTGGCACGTTGGTAGCTGTAGGACATAATCCTCCTTAGTGTTTGAGTTGACCCTCAATTGCCTTGAGGAATGGGGAAGCTGCCACCACGGGCAAGAGTGAGGCGGCATTACCGCCTGCGGCTTGGAAGTCACCGTGAAGTACAGATTGTCCGAACTTGATGCCCCGGTCAAACGGGATTAGGCCAGGTGCCCCGATGGAGTTCGATTCGCCGGTTACCCACTTCAAAGGCTCTGACAGTAGGCCGAGGCCGCCCATCTGACCTGCCGCCTTAGCGAACAGTTTATCACCTTCGAGTGGGCCGTCGCCCTTAATAACGGACTGAGCCTGCACAGCGGCCAAGGCAAGCGGCAACTGGTACATGAGCACAAGGCCCACAGCACCGGCACCATTGCGCTCTGCCATCCCCGTCAGCACCTTGTTGTGTGCTGTGAGGACGAACGTGCGGTACGTGAATACGAACTTGCCGACTTGATCGAACGCGGCGAATGCCGGAACGTCGCCAAGTCGGCCTCGGAGGACTGCTTCATCCATCATCTTTGCAAACGCTGGACGTGCAGAATCCCACACCTTATCGGACCACGCATCGACATCCATGCCATGCTGCTTGATCTCGTTGGAAAGGTTGTCCATTACGTGTGACTCTAACCCGTACTTCCCGAGCGCTTCGCGCGCCTTAGCGTTGCCTTTGGCCGCCATCTCCAGGCGGTCTACGATCAAGTTACCGACAACCTTCGCTTGGAAGTGGTGCACGTACTTCATCGCGTTCGCGTATGGCACAAGTTGCCCCTGCGTCTGCGCCGCGAGTTGCATGGCCGAGCCGGTGTCCATCTCGAATCCGTCCTCGAACTTTGCCAGGTACGGGCGCAGTCGCATGCTCGCTGAGCTGTGATCTGCCAGGACGTTAGCCAGTGAGCGTGCCTCGGACTTCGTTGGGGACATCATCTGCTTGAATCCGGGGATTTCCTGTGCCGCATACTTCAGCGTCTTTCCCAACCCGTACTGGGCCATCATGGTGCTGAACTCCGTGGTTTGCCACAGGTAAGACCATGCAAGAGAGATGGCACGACCGTACGACTGTGCCAGGCGGAAGTTCTCATTCACGCGTGCACCAGCAGGGTCACCCCTGAAGTGCGCAATCGTGTTGTCGAACAGGTCCTTAGCCTGGCCGCGCTTCTCAACAGGAACGCTATGCAGCAGCTCCTCCCTTAGCGCTTCGATGTCCGAGCGTGCCCCGAATCCCTTGCGGGCGAATGCGGACTGCGTGCTCGCCTGCTGCACGTATCCATCAACGATAGTGCTTACGCGGTTGTCGATCAGGTCCATGATGCTGATGTTCTCGTCCCCGACTCGTATGCTTGCGCGGTAGTCCACATCCATCCGATGCTTCAGGAACCCGACCTTACCGGCGTCGTCCTGAGCTACGCGTAGCACATCCAACGCACGCTCTATGTCCTGGTGGGACATGCCGCCACCACGTAAGATGTCCCGCATCTCCTTGAGCTGGCCTTCCCCTGCCGGGGAGTTGAATAAGGCGTCCTCGAAGTACCCCTTACGCAAGGTGCGATCGACGATGGCCTTGCCGATCTGATCGCTGAGTTGCTTGTCCAGTCCGTTAGCGCGCCGCACTGCTAGCGATGCTAGGCCGTACAGTTTGCTCTGCGCAACCTCGTGGGTCAGCCCAGCGGCAACCATCTTGTCCATGGCCTGATCCATTGCATGCGATGACCACTTGCGGGTCATGTAGCCTGGCTTGACCTCAAGGTCTGCCGCACCCTTCACGCCGCTACGCTTCAGCTCGTCGAGGGCCTGTGCATGCAACGCATCAAGGGCATCGGCCATCTTGGCGATACGCGGCGGTATTGTCTCGGGGACTAGCACCCCCTTGGCGCCTTGGTTTGCCATCTGCTCACGGCGGAACAGCTCACGCTGCACCTCCCGCTCAATGCGGTTCTGAGCGGCGTACGCCTCTCGGCTGGTGAACGGGTTAAGCATCTTGACCGTGCCGTGCCCGTCTTCGGCCATAGCCTGCCGCAGTAGCGTCTCGTACGAGTACTGGTGCGTGCGTAGTTCGGACAGGATGGCCTCGCGGTGCGATTCCAACGAGGTCAGGCTTAGGTCGCTGTTGTTGTCGTACAGCAGGTCTGCCACCTTGCGTCCTACATCGCCGAAGCTGCTCATGGTCTTGTGCATGTTCCAGGCGAACTTGTTAGGCACACCACGGCTGGCGGCGTCCGTGCTCAACGCAGTGTCCACAGCCTTGACGACCTCCGCCGCATCTGAGCGTAGTGCACCTGGCTCCAAGATTCGCGGCGTCTCCACCGGCACACCGTCAACGAGCTTGTAGTGCGGCTTCGGCGGTGCAGTGGTGGCGGCTGCGATGCTCTTGTCCAGGGCCTCCTTTGGGAACTCCGGGTCGGCAGGTACGAGCTTGCCGCCCTTGTACAGCAGCCCACCAAGGGCGCCGTTCATGAGCAGGCTCAAGGCGATGTCGGAATCGCTTACCGGACCCTCGCCGAATGCCGTGACAGCCCCGCCAAGGGCTGCGGCAGAGGCCGCAGCCACTGCTCGGCCGGCAATAGGGCTAGCCTTGCCCAGCCGCACACCGGGCGGCACAGCGAGCCATAGTGGGTCTACAAAAGATGCAGCCACGCCAACGATGGGGTGGTCCCCAACGGCTGCACCGGCCGTCCTGCGACCTTGAATCTGCTCCAGTGCCCACTTCGCAGACTTCTCACCCTGTGCGACGCCAACGAAGTATTCCCGCTCATCGTCCGACAATTGCATCGGGACATGTTGTAGGTACTCGAAGGCGTTGATTGGCGTGTCCCCGTCGAACGACGGGCGGCCGAGGCGTTGTATCAGTCGGGTGGTGTCCCACCCCATGATCGCGGCCCCGACCGATTCCAGCATCGTGGCCTCGGGCTGATACAGGCGGGCCTCGCGGCCTGCCCGTGCCTGTGAGAACCCTGCGTCCCGCGAGACTGTCAGGTCATTGAGCGGGACACGCGTGCTCTCGGGGTTCGCGGCCCCCGCCCTTGCAGCGGGGTCGGTGGCGTCGAGCACTGGGACGCGCTCAGAGCCGTACGGGCCGCTGATAAGTGTAGAGTTCGGCATGTGATCCTTTCGTTAGTCTGAAACCAAACCGGAAGCCCGGTGCGGGTTGTACATTGCCTGATCCAGGAGGCTCAGGTAGTGCTGTTGGCGAGATTCGCCACTTACCCGCCATGCGGCGGTGCTTTGGAATGCGTCCTTGGCCGCTGTGATGTCACCCTCACGGACTGCCTTGATGAACGCTCGGTACTGGTCACCGGCGCTATTCTTCTGGAACAGGAAGTTCGGGCCAGAGTGGTACGCAAGCTCCGACATCAGTTGGAAGCCGGCCTTATTCTCCACACCCACTCGGCGGGCCACGCTCATACCCGCCTTGGCTGCATCGTCAGAGGCGCCCATGAACGAAGCCGTTGCCGCCTCATTAGTCACCTTGCCGTTTGCATCGACCTGCGGATAGTGCGGGTTCCCCTCAGCAACACCGACACCCACAGTGGACTTACCCACCGTGTCATTGTACACCTGGCTGCGCACGCCCTCGTTCTTGACGAGGTTGTCACGGAAGCCAAGCATCCATTCTGCCGGTGCCCCTGCGGCGTTGATGCCGCTGTAGCGCAGCTCCAGGCCGTCTGCCTGCACGGTCTTGCCGTGGCCGAACTGCTCGCCTGCGATCTTCTGCTCCTTCGCGGTGTCCTCTGCGATGCGGGCCTTGATCTGCTCACCGGAGATGAAGTTCCCCGTGCCCACCCGCTTACCGTCCTTGTCGACCTCCTGTGCGAACAGTCTGCCCTGCGCAAACGTGAGCTGGTACCGAGTATCCGATGCGTGTGCCGGCAGCAGGCCGTTGATGGCCTGGCCGATGGCCGCTTGGTTGCCAGGCGCCACACCGAAGATGGTTTGCAGGTTTGCGTTGCGGGGCATGATGACAGGCCCGTGCTCGGTCTTGATGGTGCGGGCTAGCACATCGGCTCGGGCCACGTTCATCACCTCATCGGCGGTGGCGCTCGGGCGCAGCAGCATCGTGTTGTCCGCCGCCTCCTGCACAGCGGCCCGGACGTTCTCCGTGTAGAAGTGCACTGTTTGACTGTCGTCGAAGTAATGATCCTTCGCAGTCATGAAGCTACCGGGTGACACCATGTAGTCAAACGTCCCCTTGTTGCTTCCGAATGCCCGCTTAACCCAGTCGATACCAGACTCAATAAGGCCGCGTGGCTCGATTGCTGCGATCTGCTTTGCGACCTCGCTAGAGGCCACAGCGGCCCGCGCCGCGCGTGCACCTGGTGTCAGGCCCTGGTCCGCTGCCTCCACGTTCTTGGCGACTTGAAGCGCTTCGTCAAGGCTTGCACCCTGGTCTACGCGGCGGAATACCTGCTCAGCGAACATCCGGTCAGACTCACCGAGGCCGGATAGGACGTTCACCCGCGTGTTCTTCAGGCCGGCGTCCTCCGCTTGGCGGATCGCGTTGTTGATAGCTCGGAAGTTTGCGGCGTGCTGTGGCAGCACCGTGCCATCCTTGCTGTCGATGATCTGGCGTAGCGAGACGCCGAGGTACTCTCCGACCTTCTTGTACCCCTCCTGGACACCGTTGCGGCCGACTTGAATCCACTGCTGAAGCTGCTGCTCAGACGTCATACCTCGTCGGGCCATAGTCTGCTCCAGTGCCTTCACGCCGTCGTCGATGCCCTTACCAGCGGCGTACAGGGTCTGTGTGTCCCCTTGTAGAAGTGCGTTGGCAAAGGCACTGTTCTGCTCGAACTTGAACTGCTTGTCGAGGTACTTCTTGATTAGCGCACCGCGCCGTTCCCCGGTGATGGTCTTGTTCAACACCATCTGGTCGAGCATGCCAAGCAGCTCATTGTATGTGCCCTGGTATACCCCGGCGTCCATCTGCGCCTCGACGTTGGCTAGTTGCGCCTGGCGGGCCAGGCTACGCGCGTCATTAGTTCGGGCGTACGCCTCGCGGTACCCGTTGGCGAGCTTCAATTGCTGCTCGCCATCCAGGCGGCTGATTAGCGTTGTCGGGGCGCTTGCCTTGCCGTCCAGCACCTGATCGGGGATCGGTGTATTTGCCAGGTAATCGTACAGGGGCACGGCATCGCTGGCCAGGGCCGCCTGTGCCATCTCGAAAGTGAGCTGACGCTTCAGCTCGCGTGGCAGGGACTGATCCATCCACACGGAGCCGACGATCTGCCCAGCAGTGGCCCGCAGCGTCTCCGTGAATGCCTCGGGCTTCATACCGCCCGTGGCCTGCTGGAGCTGTGCCGCCTTCATGTCGTTCATGGCGACGTTCCACTGCGTGTGCACGGCCTGCGCCTTTGTGTCAAGGATGAACTTGGTGTGCTCGCTAGTCCACTTAGCAGTCGCGTCCCGGTCTTGCAGCAGCATCTGACCGGCCATTGAGGCCCTGGCCTCCCGGCTCATACCGGCCAGGGCCGGCTGTAGCTTGCCCCGACGCTCTGCGAGGTACGACTGTAAATCCTCCGAGCCCTGCTCGCGGAGCTGCACAAGGTCCTTCTGGAAGGATGCTGCTTGGTCGGCCAGAGCGAGCTTGCCCATGGTATCCCGGTATCCGGCTACCTTCCAGTCGCGCGTAAGCGGGTTACCTTGCAGCTCCTCCTCAGACTTCACTACGCCGACAGCCGCCTGGCCTTCCAGATACTGATTACTGAACTCAATGTCAGCCATCTTGTTCAGGGCCGCGCTGGCATTCTGCCCGATGGACTGGAACAGCCGGTCACGCCACGACTCGTCACCAACAACACGGTCGTAGTTCGGCCGCGTATCGGCCTGGGCCACCTGTTGTCCTTGGACTTGGCGGCGATCCTGCACCGCGAATTGCGGCGCTTGGTAGTTCCGTTGAACCATCAATCCTCCTGTATTAGAATCTCACGGGCATTCCGCTCAGCGAGTACGGGCTTGGGCCCTGCACATTGCTTGGGACGTTCGGGCTACCTGTACCGAGGCTCATACTCTTCATGGCGTAGCTCGACGCGAACTGGGATGCCCCGGCTAGGAGGGCACCGCCGATCATTGCACCAGTGCTAGGGCCGTTGTATTCGTTGGCCCGCACGTTCGGCGCGGACTGGTCGGTATTCACGACCATCATGTCAAGGTTGTTGTTGAAGTTGATCTGTGCCATCTCCCACGCATCCGCAATGGTCTGCTTGGCTTGATCTGCCTTCTGGTTGATGTCGGCGACGACGGATTGCGTCGTGGCGCCGATGCTTCCGGTGGCCGCTGTAGCTAGGGTGGCGTCACCCTGCGCAGCCAGCTCTGCGGCGCTGATCTTCGCACCTTGATCGGCCAATTGCCGCTTCTCCAGGGCGAGCTGCATCTGCGCAAATGCCGTGCTGTACGAGTTGTTCAGCGTCTTGTTCATACGCTCGCGCACGGTGGCCTGGCCCTCAGCCCGAGACGCCGTGTTGGCACTCTTGATGGCGGAGGACTTGGCGGAACTTGAACTATACAGCGATGTCGCCACCGTTACGGCAGCGGCACCGGCCATGAACCAGCTCATACGGTGTCCTCCAGAAATGTTGGTGTGATGACCTCCTGCTCAATAGCGGGCAGGTCGGCTTCGCTTGGTGACGCCATGCTGACGGAATGAATCGTCGTCCAGATGGTGTCCTTAAGCACTTCCACGGCACGCTTGGTGCCTGGACTTGAGACGAATGTGTATGGGGCCTGGAACTCCAGGGCACCCTCTGACTCGGTGAATACCCGCACACGTCCCTGTGAGATTACGTTGATGTGTGCGTGCCTATGAATCTTGCCCACGACGACAGTGCCGCGTGGGAGGAAAATCTCGCGTCCATAAGAATGGGGTGCGAAGTGATGCCGGACGGGGCAGTGCTCGGCCGTGATCTGTACCACGTCCGCGCCTTCGGTTGGCAGCGCCTGAATCGCAGATTGCAGATCCACGATTGCTTCCCGGCGACTCATCGCCAATGCCGTCTCCGGCTTCACTTGCACTTCCATTTTACCTCCGCTTGATGATCGGGTTGAACTTCGCTGTGTACTCCAGCGAGGTTATGTTGAGTTCCCCAGTGCCCTCTGTGTACACCTCCATGCTTGTGGTTCGCATGTCCGTGCGGCAAGGCACTACGCTCTGGCTGATGTCGGCGTACAGGCCACGGCCCAGTTCCAGCTCGGGGGAGCTGAACGTCATCGTGGCTTCATTGTATGGGTCGTCGCCCATAAACGCATCACTGACCGCGACCGAGAAATCGCTACTGTTACGTGTGCCTAGCGTGAACCTGCTCAATGTGGCCTTCCCCGTGTGCACAATCTGCCCCTGGTAGTCCGTAGCCTGGGGCGGGGTCGGAACCATACCACTGTAGTACGTCGCACCGACCAGTACTGTACCGGATGGCCACGACCGTACGGTCTGCATCAGCGATGGGGATAGCGGGGCAGTGCCCACAAGCTCACCAGCCAAGGCGCCAGTTCCAGCCACTACCTTGACCGTCTCGTACGCGTATGGGTCGAACGAATACAGCCACAGCGGCAGCTCCACTTGGTTCGCAACGATCTCGGCCGTGAAGGCCAGGTCCAGGAATGGCCGCCGAACGCCGGATGAGTCCACCGCCCCTGCGCGGGCGTCTACGGTGCCAAGCACGATCTGCCCGTTCTGCACGAACGCCAGTACCGAGAGGTCGCCGACGAAGTACGCAGCGGCCACCGGGTACTTGAACGTCCACTGATGCCACGCCTGCTGATCCTTGGTATCACCACTCCAGTGGTATTCGTGCACCATGATGCTCTGCTTGTCCCCGGTTGGTGCGAACATCGCCATGCTGGCAACGCCCGAGGACACCGCGAATCGGCACCGTCCGCTCATGTACTTAGGCAAGTGCGGGGTACTGTCCTGCGACACGTACTGCGAGTCCGTGTACTGTGATGGGATCATCTCCATCACGCCGAAGAAATCCGACGAGCGGGGATTGCAGTACATAAGGGTGCGTCCGAGGTTGATCGGGCCGCACGTGGTATCGACCTCGTGACCGGACGTGGGCACCACTGTTGCCGTGTTAGGTGTAACTGCCGTATTGCCGGAGGGCAACACAGCTTGGTACATCCGGCTGAACAGGATAAGGTCCTTCTGGAACCCGATACACCACTCGTACGCCGCCGAGCTATTGAGTCCGGAACCGATCTCAATCGGGTCGGAGTTAATGACCGAGGTCACCGTGCTACGGAAGAACCTGCGAGGCTCACCGGCTGCTGACAGCGACACCAGCGGCCCGGACATCAGCACAAGGCGACCCTGGTAGGTGCCCATACCACTGATACCGTACTGCATGAAGTCGTGCGCAGGGTTAGATGTGTCGTCCCCTGCGAATCTCCCCTCGAATGGCCCCTGGCTAAGTGCCCAGGCCGTGCCATTCCAGATGATGCTGATCGGGCAGTTGGACAGCGCGACAGGCGAGCCATACTTTGCAGTCTCCACCCACTCCACAGAAGCGTGCACGTACTTGTAGTACTGCGGGGCGGTGCCCGAGCCTACGCGGCATATGTACCCGTCCGCAGCAGCCGGTAGACGCGCAGGGAGGTTTCCTGTGGATGTGACGAACCCACCCTGGGATGCGATCATGTACGCCGACCCGATGGATGTGCTCACACTGAGCCCACCGGTTCTAGATAGGAACACGTACGGGCCGTCAATGGCTACGATCAGATTCGGGTCCCCGCTCACAGGCGCGTTCGACGTGAACAGTGTGGTGTACACCTGCTCCTCGTCAATGGACCCCTCAGACCATGCCACGTAGATCGTGTCACTTGTGTATGCCGTGGCCCCGAATACACCTCCAACCTGGGTTTGGTAAGTTATCCTGTACGTCCCACCGGTTGTACCGGCAGTGTAGCGAACCCGCATCTTTCCGGCTGCAATGTCTGCCATCGAGAGGATGTCACCAGATGCCACAGTAACCCATACAGGCGCCGTAGCTGAGCCGGTGTTCTTCTCGACGACGTGGAACGATGCGCCGGTCCAAGCGGAGCTAAGGAACTTCACGGCCCCAACGCTGGAGATTGACAGTTGGGAATACAGTTGCTGCGCGATGTACTCCGGTGTGCTAAGGGCTGCATCCCCTGCCCCAGTGCCCCCAGGTGTGGTGTACGTGGCGCTGAGTGTCCCGCCCTGGTACACGACGCTTACGGAGTACGTCTTACCGAACGCTCCGGCCGGGATGTAGAAGAAGCCCGAGTTCTTCGGGTCTGCGCCACCGGCAGTGTATTGTAGGATCGGCGCGATGCTACAATTCGCCAGGAAGAATTCATCCCCGACTGCACATGCCCGGATTCGTGTGGAATCTGCGGCCGTCAAGTACGCGCCGCCATCGAGGTTGGCCTCCTCCACATAGCTCTCGTTCAGGATGCGGATGTTTCCTGTGTTCGTGTTCAGCAGGATGTGCACACGGGAACCGGCGATGTCCGTAAACCAGGCGAGAACGTGGTCTGTATCGGCCCCAGCCCATGCCCATGACTTGCGCATGAGCACACCGGGGCGACGGCGCAGGTTCGTCACTGGGTCGGACACCATGTTCACCTGGGCCGTTAGTTGACCCACAAGGCGCTCTGAGGGGAGCTGCTGGCTCACGCCCTGCAACAGCGACTTGTACGAAGATTCGTACGTGCTCATGCGTTCTTAGCTGCAATGAGGTTCGCCCATGCTCGGCGCTGCCTCGTGTTGAATTTGGATTGACGCAGATGCTCTGCAATCAGATCAGACCATGCTTGGCCTGCCTTGGCTTGCCACACGGCAAGCTCTTGCGTTACGCCGATGTCTGTGGCGTACGCGTCCACCAGGCTTGAGTAGAACACGTATTTAGCCGCCGACTCCGGCAGCTCATCGAACTCCACGTCTTGTGTGACTACCCCATGGATAGCTGCACTGAATACACCGGTGAGGTCCGTGGGATTGAACAGATTAGTACCGCGCATAACGGCCTCCCCAGCAGTACTGGGGACAAACGATAATGTGTCCGTACCCACTGTAATGCTCCCGGAGTTGTCCGGGTATAGCGTGGTTGCGTACTTGTTGAACCACCACCCGCGCATCAGCGTCTCGCGCCGGCATTGCGTGATGATCGGAAGCAGCACGGCCAGCGTCGGGTGCTTGATTGCCAAGGACGTGACCGGGCGCTCGCCCAGCTTCGGCATGACGAGGTTCACAGCATCTAGTAGCTTCATGTGCCTCCTTTAAGCAAGAAAAGGGAGTACCCGTTACGGGTACTCCCTGAAGTTATCCCTTACGGGGATTAGTCGGAGAAGACCACAGCTACGCAGTCGCCGCGCTTCAGGCCCACCGTGTACAGCGTGTAGCTGTCCAGGACGTTAGCGAAGTTCTGCTTGTCGTCCCATACACGGACGGTCATCGGTTGGGCTTCAACCGTGACGAGCGTCTTGCGCGGCAGGAACGTAATCATCAGAGCCTTCGCCTCAGCGGCCGAGACGTTGAACGCCGGACCGAGGATGTGAGCGGCGATGGCGCCGGTGGGGAATCGCGGCGTCTCGATGACGCGGATGCCGTTCAGCCAGGCGATGCGGCGCTTCGAGAACGAGTTCTCGCCGTCACCTCCAGAGGGGCCGCCCTGGAACTGCACGTTCATCAGCTTCTGGTGGTCCAGGAGGATGTTGAACGCATCCGGGGTGATTAGCGTCACGAACTCGGCGATGCTGTCGCCCAGGTCACGCTTCACAAACGTGGCGATGTCGGCCTTGTGGCGGCGGACCAGCAGGTCCGCAGCGGAGGCAGCGTCGGTGGCAGTGCCGGTGGCGACGAGGGCCGCGTAGCCGGTCACGGTGTTCTGGATGCCATCGTTGAACGCACCAGCCAACGACGCCGGGGCCTTCCACGCACCGGCCTTGATGAGCTGGATGATGTGGGCCTGGTCGAACGCCTTGGCGTGCGCTGAGCCGTGCTCGGCGCTGTACTCAGCCTGGAAGCTCGGCGCTGTCCAGTCGTCCTGGTAGTCCATAGGCGTCGAGATGTAGCTCGTCGTATCGACGGTGATGACCATCTTCTCGTTCGCAATGCGGGTCTGGTCCAGCTTCACGCCGGACGTGCGGCCCTTCACAACGGCCCCGCCGACGCGATCACCGCGCCAGGTATTCGTACCCGACAGGGGCTTGAACGTGGTCAGGCCGGAAGCGCGAAACATCGAGGTGACCCGGAACGAGCCTTCGATGTCGCCTTCGTAGGCTTCGATGTGGATGTCTTGGTCGGCGTTGTTGCCGGCCCAGTGAGCACGGGCCAGTGTGGCCGCGTAGTCGGTGTTTGCCATTTACTTGGCTCCTTTCGTTGGTTTACAGACCCATGCGCTTACCGACTGCGCGGCGGGCGAACAGATCATTACGGGCTTCCAGGTAGTCCGCACTCTGCGTGTCGAGCTTGGCGATGGCGGCCTTGAAGGCCGTTGCGCTGAGCCCGTTAGCGGAGGCGCTGGATGCGGATGCCCCGTTAAGTAGGCTTGCGCCCTGCTTCGGGAGTTGGCCGGAAGCCCGACCAAATTCGTTCACGATCTTGGCAGCGGCCAGAATCTTCGCCTTGTCGGTGCTGTCAAGCATGGTCTTGACGATCATGCGCAGCTCCTCGGGGGCGCCTGCGTTGAACACCGCAGAGCTGGCGGCCCAGTTCGACTCTCCGCCAGCCAGGGCATGCACCTCGTTCGTGATGGCCTCGCTCTTAGCTTGCACGGCCTGCACGATGCCCTTGGCGATCTCGGCGATCTGCTGAGCGTTCGCGCCACCCTTCTCGGCGATGTACGCAACATCAACGAGGTTCGGATCACCTAGTGCCAGGGCGTTGCCGAGCACGCGGTCCAGGTCCATGCCGTTTCCAGCTACCTTGAGCACGGATGCCATCGACTTGATGATCGGGTCATCAATGCCATCGACGTTGAACTCGTTCACAGAGCCCTGCATCCAGGCCGGCTTTACGGGCACGGTGGACTGGGGTAGGGTCTGCGCGGCTTCCTTCGGCTCCAGGGCGGCCTTCAGGATGGCAGCGATGTCGAGCCCTTGTGGGTTGTTCTGCGCTGTGGGCGTGGCCTGTGCTGCCGCAGGTTTTGCGGGGACAGGCTCGTCGACATAGCCGGGACGCTGGCCGGGATACTGGTGCGAGGTTTCCGGCTGGGTCGGAACTTGCGGCACACCTCGGAACCCGGATTGATTCTGCGGGCCACCGGCCCCCTCGATCACGGTGGTGGTTGGAAGGTCGGGGATGGTGGGCACGTTGCTGGCGGACATTGTGACTCCTTATAGTTGTTGAAGTTGTTTACCCTGGTCTGCCAGGGTTTGCGCTTGCAGCAGTGCAGCTTGTGCCTGCTGTTGTGCGGCTGCTGCCTCGGCGTTGGCCTTCTGCTCAGCCTCGGTGTAGAACACGGTGGTAGGGTCGATGCCACGGCCTGCGAGGATAACGTCCACGAGGCGTTGCGAGTTCAGCCGCTTGTCTAGCTGCGCTACTGGGACGATTCCTGCAATCTCTTGCGACGCCTGGATCAGGTTCTGCACATCAGCGCTGCGGCCGAGTGCGTCAATGCCTGCTGTGATGTCAGGCATTAGTTCGCCGAGAATGATCCCAACCTCAGCTTCACGGGAAACTTCGGCCATGAGCACATGCGCCATGGGCACTTGGATGCCGCCGCTCAAGGTGCTGATCGCACCGCCGAGGGCATTCTCAGCCTCTTGGGCCTCGAGTTGAAGCTCGTACGCGGTAACGCGTTCGGCTTGGCGTGCCTGGCCCTGATACATGAACGCCTTAGCAAGGCGTTGGAACGTGGCCTGAATCTTGGCCTCGACTTGCTCGGCCTTCTTGTAGTCCCCCGCCTCGTACGCCTGTACTTGTCCGGCGTCACCCCGGACGAACTGGCCGCTCTCGGCAGTGTTCAGTTCGTCAACGTCAGTACCAGAACCGGCACCTACTAAGTGGACCACACGCATCATCTCGATGTCGTACAGCGCAGCGGATTCGCTCAAAGCACTGAGCTTGGCGAAGCCGCCTGCGAAGTCCTCCACGAGTCCCCGCCCGTAGTGTTCGCCTGGAATCAGGTTCCAGGTGGGACACATCCATGGGCACAGGTTCGCTGGGCTCCAGCTAGGTTCGCCGACTGGGATGCAGTCAACCTCCTGCGAGACGGAGTACCCCGCGACACCATTGTTGAAGTCGCGTCGGATTCTGGTGTACTTATCGACGGTCTGCTCAGGCCGGCCGTACTTCGCACGATTGCTCATGCGCAGTGCAGTCTGTAGGTCTTCTGGCAGTGCCTCGACAGTGGTGTACTCCTTCAGGATGCACTCCAACAGGTCGCCGTTGCCGGCGCGTCGGGTCACGAATGCGTTCGGACCCCACACGGTCATCTTGCCTGCCACCGTGTCGCGGTAGATCAGGGCGTTGCCGGTGATTATGAGGTACTTCAGCGCGAGGATCAGGCTGGCGTAGCCTGCGTTCACGAATAGCCTCTTCTTCGAGTTCATTTCCAGGTTGGCGAACATGGCGTTCATGTCCTTCTCGGACACGCCTTTGCGCTTCGCCCAGTCCTTCAGGCCGCCGTTTGCGGATGCCTTGAAGAAGCTGTACTGCTGCGGGAAAAGGAGCCGTGTGAGCTTCGCCGCCAGGTTGTTCGTGAGGAGTGCGCCGACTTCTTGGAAGTCACGTTCCACCACTACCCGCCCAGTAGACGAAAGCTCACACGGGTCCGCCATCAGGTACGGCAGCGTCCAAAATGCGTATTGCTCGCATCGGCTTACGACCGTGTCATCCCGGAACTTTTGGAAGAGGGTCTTTGCGTTGACCCGCGACATCAGTAGATGCCCAGGCTAGAAGACAGGCCACCGGACGGACGGCGCTTGCGCGTAGCCCCGACATCAGGCGCTGCTGATGCAGTTCCCCCAGCGGTGATGTTCGCAACGTTCTCCGTCGATAGGTCGGTCTTGAAGTTTTTGTTCAGGTTCGTCGCTGCGGTCTGTGCATCGGCGATTGCCTTCTGAGCGGCCTCAGTGCCGCTCGTGTCAATCTTGGGTGTTTTCATGGGTTCTCCTGTAGATCGTGCTATAGCGCCAAGGCCCAGCACGGTGGGTAAACGCCAGGGTTGGATACCCAGCGGTACGCGCTACGCGGAGTGCCACGCGCATCAGCTTCGGGCTAACGCCCATCAGCCTGTACTCGGGGAGCACGTACTGCGCGAATACGCTCATGCAAGGGCCGACGTGCACATCCCATGGATCGGTGGCAAGCACAAGTCCGCCGATGACGGATTCATCTGCGAGTACAGCGATCTCCCAGCGATCAAGGCCCTGAAGCGCCAATAGAGCTTTCCCCATCCACACCTCTTTGGTTTGCTGTCGAAGCTCGACGCATTCCTCGTAGGCGCGGGAGAAAAGCTCTATGTTCTGGACGGCTTCACCGGCTGATCGCTTGGAAACAATAACGCGGATCGACTCCACGTGTTCTCCTCTGAATCTCGGCGATGACGGTCTGCTGGCCGTTGTAATGGCGCAACTGCGCTTCGGTGGCGGTTGCTGGTAGCACTGTCGGAGGAAACACCTTGAGTAGGTACTCAAGCTGCTCCTTCGAGAATGCTACTGTATCGGTATTGGATGCTTGCATTGTTCTCCTTGCGTCCATTACGTGTGACTCTATAAATCAACCTACTCAGCTTTAGAGTCATAGGAAATGGAGAAGCGAAAGCTGAGCGGCGACATGACTGTAAGGTGTCCCTTGAGGGAAGGTAGGGTGTCAGGAGAAGAAGAATTCGGAGTCTAGTACCTCAGACAGGTCCAAGGTACCGCGCGCCGGTGGCTCTCCAACTGCTTCGACATCCCACATGAACAGGGTAAGCAGGTTCGGTCTAGCGTACAAGCTCACGAACTCCTGGCGGATGCAGACGTGCATACGATCGACATCACATGGATGCGTACCGAATGAGTCGTGGATAGCTACCATGGTGAGGCCGTCACGCTGCATGGTGTTGGCAACCATGGTGAGATGCGACGAATCCAGAGCGTGCACGAAGTTCGGGCTGATGGCGTTCGCCATGGCGTGCGCCTTCGTACCGTCCGTCCAGTCCCGGACCATCGTGACTGTGACCCCGCAGGAGTTCAACCGGACCTGGCGGTCGGTGTAGTCCTGGTAGTCATGCTGCACGATGAATCCAGTGGGCGTCGTCCATGTCATCCGCTTGCCACTCGGCTGCTGCCTGGCAATCTCCTTAAGCCACTGCATAGCTGCTGCCGCTGCCGGAACGGTTACGCTGATACCTGCGAACAACTTGCGGGCCATGTAGATGGCCGCCTCGTGCATGAACTTTGGGTCTGGTAGGGGCTTGCCCTGCGCCGGCAGAATCTCCTTCTCCAGCATGAACTCACAGTGGTCGGCTGTGCCACCAAGCGTGGCGCCGTACACATACGTCATCACGGGCTTCTTGGCGAGCGAGCGCGGGATGCCTACGGAGATACACCACTCTGCGATCTCCCGGACCCTTGCGTCGTCGGAGTCTAGGTCCCGCTGCATTAGCCGAAGGGCCACCCCGGCAACCTCCCCGTAGATGTCCTGCTTAGGGCCGCACATCGTAGGGTCGGTGAGGTTCACGTATCGGGCACCCACAGGGTCCCGCAGCAGCGCGCTGAAGTGCTGTAGGCCACTGCACGTGGCGTCCATGTGGATAGGCAGGCCCGTGCAGTACCCTTCGGGGTTACCGCTGCGCAGGGCCTCACGCAGCTCCCAGGCCGCCGCGTACATGCACCAGGGGGCATCCTTGCCCCACACCTCTGGTGCGTTCTCAGGCTCATCCAAGGCCCGCACGATGGCTTCCCAGTTCTGGTCAGTCCACCGTGCCCGGTCCTGCATGCGCTCCTTGTCGAACCCTGCTGAGTTCGCAATGTGCACCTTCAGCCAGAACAGGCCCCGCGCGCCGAGCGGCTTCTTCTCGTGGAACTGAAGCACGCCCTTGGCGAGGTCTGAACCTTGGGGATTCGGAAGGCCCCGGTAGTACCAGCGGCCACGTGAATCGAAGTACACGGGGAACCAGAATGGCCCGGTGTCCTTGCGAGTACTGCGGAGGAATGCGCCGACTTCTCGGACCTTCCCACGCCATTCCCTCAACTCATCGTAGAACGCTGCTACCTGCCGTTTCCAGCGACCGAACACCAGAAGCTCTACCTCTGGTGCGCCTTCCTTGACCCAATCCTTGCTGTACGGGAACTCCGGCTTCACCGGAGGATTCGCTGCCGGTACACCCATCACATTACCACCAGCCTTCCACACGCGGGTGATCGCGTCACGGGTTGGGCCGTGGAACGCGAACGCTGTGGATTGCAGGTAGTTCCCCGCCGAGAACACCTCTGGCATGGCCCCTGCCGTGAATGCTGCCGCCACGTCAGCACGGCAGCTCTTGCGGAGCTTGCGGACGTTCAGCAGCGGGGCGGCGTGCTTGCGGCGCATCGTGAGATACCCGCCATCGGCCAGGGTAGTCCACGGGTCAGGCTCGCACAGCATGCGCGTCTCCTCCTTGGAGATGATGCCGCGAACGTCTGAATCGGAGTAGCCCTGGAGGAACTGCCTAACCTCCTCGTTCAGGTTGTACGACACCATCGTGCCGTTCTTGTTCACGCCGCGATGCGTTTCGATCAAGCCAGCCTCGACGCATGCGTCAACGCCGAACTTCCCGATCTGCATCATCTCGGACTTCGTGATGTCCAGCTCCAGCGTGCCCTTGAACACACGCTCGACAGCTACGCCGTACAACCTGCGTAGGTGCCCGAAGTCTCTGGTGTTATGCTCGCGGACCTGCTCGTGCACACGCTGCATGTACAGCTGGTTCACCTCCTCGGCTTGGCGGATGCGGACTTCAAGTTCCCACAGCTTTCCGACGTTGAACGTCAGGTCTTGCACGTGCACGTGCGTCTGCGGGCTCGTGCACATCCGAATGCACTCGCGGATGGCGATGACTGCGGCCACGTCCGTGGGGAGGGCACGCAGCCACTTCTTGTACTTCGCACCCAAACCGCGAGTCTTAGTGGCGGCGGCGTCGGCGATGCAGTCGGCAACTTCCGCCAACATACGGCCGACAAGCGCCTGAGCACGGGGCAACTCAACGTCGCCCTTCTGGCTAGACTCGATCAGGTTGCGCAGGAGTTGTGCCTGCGCCTCCGTGTCCGAATCCAGCTCGTACTGGAATTGCTCCTCGCGCTTGTCTTGCATGTTTCTCCTTAGATCCGAATCCCGTAGTCGTTGAGCACCATTCGGCGGATGGCCTTGACCTCCACCTCGAATGTCTCCTCGTGCTCCTTGGCGATCAGGCGGGCTTCCGAGTGGTTGCCCGTCTCCATCGCAGCGTACACCCTGCGCTGAAGCACTTGGTAGTCGCTTTGCTTGCCTTGGAAGTTCATGCCAGGGCCTCTGCGAACCGGCTTACGATCTGAACCGATCGACCACCCCGCTGCTCGTGGTACGGCACACTGCGAAGCTGCACGGTGATCGCACGCAAACCTAGGAGGTTCACGGTGTCTTCCGTGTGCCTCTTCAGCCAGTCGAGATTGAAGTTCAGGTCCGGCGTACTCTCGTCCCGGACGGTGATGTACTCCCCGGGTTTTCGGATGCTCTCAGCGATTGCCGCCAGTACAGCAGCCGTTGTACGGCCCGTGCAGCGGTTCACGATGCCCTTTAGCGGACGGCCCTCCTCTAGGGCGCGTACCGCGAGTTCGCGGTTGATGAGCATCAGAAGCTGCCCTCCGCACGCAGGTACAGCTCCAGCTTCGCCAGGGCGTTCCACGCCTCGTGCTTCAGGTGGTCGAGCTGCGAGTCCGGGTCCAGCTTCTCTCCGCTGTTGCGCTTGAGGAAGTGCCGGAACTGTGCATCCTCATAGCGGCCGAAGCCGCCCGAGACGTGCTGCCAGCCGCCGAGGCTATACTTCCTCGCACCGAATGTGCCTACCTCGGCAACGCCCAGCAAGGCCCTGGGGAACTGCGACAGGATTTGCGCAGCCATGACCTTTCCGGCGTCGAGCTTTGCGCCAGGTTCGCTTGCGGCCAATCCGCTCGGGTCTTTCTCGCGCATGTTTCTCCTTAGTTGCTCAACAGAGACTTGCGAGTCTCGGTCGTGTTCTCTGTATACCGCGTACGGCTCCAGCCGCCGCAGCACTTGCACTTGATGCGTTGGTACTTGCCAGTCTGCGTAAACGTGAATCCACGCTGCTGCACATCCGCGCTGCCACACTTCGGGCAGGCCAGTTCCTCGCCGTCCTCGTACACTACCACGTTCGGGTGGCCGATCATGAAGGGGCGCAACTTCAGGTACACGAGCAACATGCCAACCACGTCTTGTGGGTTGTACTTCTTCATGCTGGCCCATGCCCTCTTGTTGCCCTTCAGGCACTCGGACCACAGCTCGAAGCCTGGGAAGGCATTGTGCTTATCCTTCTTCTGATCGGGTGCGAGTACAGCCGTCAACCACTCCAGCTTGTTCGAGGTCAGCGCAGCGATGGCGCGGGCCTCCAGCATCGTGTCGATCACCTTGTACGGGCTTGGCGGCGGCATACCGTGCGTCAAGAATCGGGCGTTGATCTTCTTCACGTCGAACTTCTTACCGTTCTGCGTGATGATGATGTCCGCCCGGTCCAGCTCGTCCCACAGACCTTGCAGGATCGCACGGTCGTCGTAGAAGTCCTTCTGCTTGGACACATCCTTGTAGCGGTACTTCTTGGGGTTCTCGACATCTTCGAGGTCGATGGCGCAATACGACAGTACCGACCAGTCACGGATGATCTGGTTCAGTCCGATGAACTGCTTGAACGTACCCCAGGTGTACGCGATGATGGGCGAGGTTTCGATGTCGATACCGACGACGATGGGCTTACTCATTGGCTCCTTTCAATCGAGCTTGGCGGGCCAGCTCTCGGCGTGCACGTAGTGCTGCCGCTGCTTCCCGTTTTTTCTTCAATGATGCGTCCCGCTTCTCATCAGGTGTTTTGTGCATCGGATAGATGAACTGGCTAGGTTCCTGTTTAAGGTACCCAACCAGGGCCTCAAGGTACGGCACGATGTCAGCGTATTTGCTGGACTTCGCACCCCACCTAGCAGCAGCGTTACTGACCTTACCTTCACACGCGTTACATGATCGGTGTAGCAGGCCACGGATGCGGCCAGAATCGTGGTCGTGGTCAATGACGCCTTCGCCCTTAATCGACAGGTCGATGGGCTTGCGGCACAGTGGGCACATCCCGCCTTGCTCCTTAAGGAGTCTCACTGCGTGTGTACGCATTGCGCTGCGTGGGAGCTTCACGAGACGTACGCCCTGTGGCGTAGTACGTGGAATCTCTGGTGTTACAGGTAGTTCTGGTAGCATGGATTGCGCCAGGCTTAACCCAATGAATGTCAGCTCTGTATCAGAATGGGACATCCTCGAATTTCTCCTTGGGTAGTACCCAGTCTCGCGTGAGGCAGCTCTCGATGTAGGCCCTGTTCGCCTCGCTGAGTGCTAGCTCTCGCATGTAGTTTATGACATTGTCCTTGGGGTATCGCGTCAGCCATAGTAGCCAGCCTTCGGCAAGCGGGTTCTGGTCGATTGCACGGTATCCGTCGAGCACGAAGTTTGCCGCTGCGTTGATGTCCTTGTACGGCTTCAACAGCTTTACAGCCGTCTCGATTCCACACAGCTTGCCATCGAACTTCTCAATGCCCTTGATGTTGTCCGCGCTATCGCCGGCCAGCATCTGGAGCCAGAAGAACAGTGGACCTTGGCCGTGCAGCTTCGCGCTTCCGCTTGGGGTGTACTTCACATCCACCCATCCAACGGACTCGCCCGGCATCACAGCACCCTTGTCCTGCTCGTACCACGGGAATGGCGTCATGCGCAGGTCTTTGTCTTCGCTGCTCGTAACCCCGTTTGGGCCAAGCCGATACGCGTCCTGCATCATGCCGTCATCAGCCTCAAGCTCACGATGCAGGATAACCGAGTCGTACTCGTCAATCCAGTTCTCGCGGCTTGCGATGGCTTCCCGCAGAGGTTCAAGCAACGCAGGCTTGGGGCCGGATCGCTGACCTTGGTACGGCTTCACAGCCTTCACACGGAATCTTCCGTGCTTATCGGATGTCTTCGCGGTGAGGTGCACGCGGATGTCTTGCGAGCCTGTCAGGAACTGGCGCTTCAGCATCTCCTGGTGGAAATTCCGAATCGCCGTGTCCAACCTCTTTGCAGTCGCAGCGGCCACGTATGCTGGCCCATCTCCGTCCACAATCAGGGTGCGCCCTGCGACGCACCCTGGAAAGCTCTCACCGAAGTCGGCATCCGTGTCGATGCCGTTGACCAGCATCAGGCAGGCAGGACGACGTTAGGCGCAGCGACTGCAACCGGCGCAATCCCAGGGACTGCAACCGGGGCCACCGCCAAAGGGGCAGCCACCACTGCGGCCTGGGCCACGCCGGGTGCGACCACCGCAGGGGCCGCTACAGCGGCCACAGGAGCCACCGCAGCAGGTTGGGCCACCGGGGGTGCCACAGCGGCAACGGGGGCAGCCACGGGGGCGCTAGGTGCCTTGCTGGGGATCGGCTTTCCGTTAGCCAGCAGCAGGGCTTGCAGAGGGGAGCCGTCGAAGTCGATGGCCCCGAGGATCGTCTCCTGCACTCGGTTCTTGCTCTGCGCTGGGCGGGCCGGCTTGCCATCCTTAGCTTCCACAGCGGCCCACTCGCCTTCCACGAACAGGCTGTCCCACGCGGCCAGCGTCGGCTTGGCCCAGGCGAATGCCTTGAAGTACGAGTCCGGCGCATCCGGGATCGGATACGGCTGGCCGCTCATCGGGTCGATGGCAGGGCGGAAGCTCCCCATGTCAAGGCGGGACACGATTGTCTTGTCCTTCTGGCTCTTTGGTACATGCACCACATTCACCAGCCACTTCTGGCCGAGCAGTTGGCCGAACGTCTTGGCCGTACCCTTATAGTTCAGGGCCTTGAACAGCTTGAACGCTGCGGCTTTCTCATTGCGGCTCATAGCCATGCTGTACGGGCGGATGATGTACGGTGTGCCGTCCTCATTCGTGTACTTCTCGAACGCGCCGTTCGCGTCCGGGGTTTGGCACTGGCCGGTCAGGGCGAACGCAAGCTGAATCTCCATCACTGGGTCTTTCGCTTGGCCGTTGTACTCTTGCGGCTGCTTACCCAGTTCGACCACTTCGATAAGTTGGGCGAACGCGATGCCAGGGGGCAGCAGTCGGGCACCTTGCCCACCGCTGACGGCCTCGCTCATGTCAATGCCGCTTACGGCTTGGGCTTCATTCTGCTCGGCGAGCAGTTGCTGCAAATTGGAACTCATTATGGCGGAACTCCTTGTTAGTGAACTTTGGACTTGTCGTACATGCTCGGGCCGAACTCAGCCTCCGCTGGGAATGGGACGCCCAGGTCATACCCGTACTGCTTGAAGAACTCGGGCAACTGCTCCATGATGTGCTTCACGGTAAGCGCCACCTCACGCACAACGTCGCGTGTGCAATCGAGGTACAAGGCGTCGTGCACCTGATTAACGATGAACGCACGGCCCCCGAAGAAGCCGCGTTGGATCAGCCAGCGGGCAACCTGCCCGGCCATACCCTGCACGAAGAACCCGGACTCACCCTGGATAGGGTAGTTCCGCATCTGCGTAGGCTTGAACTCCATTGTCTCGATACGTTGGCCGTCGATCCATTGCGCCTTCGGGTACTGCCGGAACTCGAAGCGAGTACCTGCCGGGCTCGTCCAAGTGCCACGCTTGTACACTCGCCACCCACCAGACTCGGTTTGCTCGCGGTGGATGCTAGCTGTGCGTTCAACCTCTGCGAACACCCTGTCCGTGTAGAACGCTTCCACTTGTGGGAAAAGTTCCTTCTCGGTCTTGATGAACTCCTCGGCGTACTCTACGGTACAGCCCGTGGCGAACGCGATACCCATCGCTGTGGCACCGTACTGATACGCAAAGCTCGGGGCCTTGATGTCAGTCCGCATCTTCTTGTACGCCTTGTGATCGGGGTGGTTCTCATCCTTGCACTTCTCAAGGACAGACTCGTAGGACTCGTTGAGCTTCTTACTAAGCCGCAGGCAGTGCATGTCTGTGCCCGCCAACAGCGCGTCGATCAGGGCCTGATCCTTAGAGAAAGCGGCTAGCGTCACAACCTCAAGTGCGCTGTAGTCGCACTCGATTACTGCGCCAGCAGGTCGCCCACCGGCCAACTCGTTCAGACACCAGTCTCGGACATCTGCCGGAATCACGCCGTTCTGTACGGCCCACTCAAGCCATACAGGATTGTCGAATCTAGAGGTGAACACCTTCTTCACATCCGATGTGTCGCCACGCGGGATGTTCTGCATGTTCGGCTTCGTGCCGGACAGCCGAGTGGTCACAGTGCTGGTTGTGTTCAGGACGTGGTACACGATGCACTGCGGCGTCAGGTACTGCAACATCCCGGACTGCTTCACGACGTTGCCTTCCTCGTCGCACACTTCGCGTAGGTAGTACGTTCCCAAGTCCTTGTCGAGCTTGGCGAAGGTCAGCAGGTTCTTCAGCAGCGTGCGGACTTCCTCGCTCAGCTCGGTCCGCTTGGACAGTGCCTCGATGGCGTCGGCACCGGTGCTGTACACAGGCGTGCCATCGGCGAGCTTACGCTTACCGCTGAACTCCTTCTTGAACGCGTCCCGCACGTCCTTCGGTAACAGGTCGAAGTCCACCAGCCCCTTCACGGGAAGCTCGCGGTCGTACCACTTCTGCTTCGGTACGCTACCGGGCACGCTGTGCACCTTCACTTGACCCTTGAGCTTGCCGGCCTTGTAGCGGTCAGGTGTCCCGTACTGGTTCACACACAGCTCGAACTGATCGGCGGACATGCCGCCTATGTCCTCGGGAATCTGAACCAACGACTCGCCGAACTTGTAGCAGTCCACCTTCTCGTACTTCGGCGTGACGCCATCGTCCTCGAACCACGTGTCGCGGATGCGGTACTTGATCGGGCCACCGTACAGCCACGCACTCATGTGGAAGTCGCTAGTCTCCTTGAACTCCACGTACTCGGGGATCACGCCACGGTGAGACTTGAAGCCCAGCACCAGCTCTGCGATCTTCGCCTCGCCCTCAGCACGCTGCTGCTCCGCAACGTCACGGTTGACGTGCAGGCCGGCATCCATTGCCAGCGTGTTGAAGATCAGGCCCTCCATACGGAGTAGCGCCATGTCCCACATGCCACGCTCTTGCAGCTTCGCAACCTGCCCGTAGAACGTAAGGCGTGTGTTCGCAATGTCACCCTCGGGACCAATCAGGTACTGGTCGAACAGTAGGTCTTTGTCGATCTGCGAGGTCAGTAGGCCCTGCTCCCACAGGAGCTTAACGCCGTCCACCTTGTGCGTACCGCCGTACTTAGGCGCCGTTGCGTCGAGGCTCGGGTAAGTCTCCTGCTGGTTCGTCAGCAGGTACTCGGCGTACGCCGTGCAGAAGATGCGTCCGCCGCGTTGTAGGAACTTCAGAATCTCGGGACGTGCATCGCCTAGCATCCAGTCCATTTCGAACGCAGCGTTATGTGCAACCAGTAGCCACACATCGTCGGGGATGCTGAGCCACTTTCCGCGCGAGTCTTCTTTGCTCGTGTAGTACACACCAGTGATCGCGCCACTGTACGGTACGTCCTCGATTGCCTGACCAACGGCCACGACGTAGTTGTCGGGGTTGCGTGGCGAGGCCACCGACCCGAAGTACGGCAGGTTCTGCGTCTCCAAGTCGATGACCATTATCTTGTTTGGTGCGCTCACTCCGGTGCGATCCAGATAACGTACCGGCCCATCGTGGTCGGTGTGCATGGTACATCCCTGCACTGAAGGCTTCCGGTGTGGCAACCTGCGAATGCACAGCCTTCACAGTTCGGCTCCTCCTGCTCGTGGTTGTCTTCGTACGTGTAGCCGCGTTCAAGCATCGCTACTTCTGTAAGCCTCATGCGGCCTCCTTAAGTTTGAGTGCCCAGTTAAGGCACTTCGTATCAGGGTTGCGAACACGTTCGTGCTCGATCACCAGGCCGGCATCCAGCAGGGCCTTCACCGGAGCCGTGATGCAGTTGATAGGCTTACCTAGGATGCTGGCAAGCTCCTGCCGGGTGTACGCCACGTCCGGGTACGACTGCATGCGCTGGATGATTCGGTCCTGCAACTCGGCGTGCAGGCTCTGCGTGCTCGGCTTGAACAGAGCAG
>JACCDQ010894373.1_pt1 | contig 33845 bp, 35 predicted proteins | sample 7446031 | NCBI WGS metagenome assembly JACCDQ01 (sample SAMN15323442, study PRJNA562643) | freshwater metagenome | isolation source: river surface water | place: USA:Blue River Watershed | collected 2017-08-17 | reverse complement strand
TCTATATGATGACCTCTATGATCTCCTATATGGTTTTGACAAAAACAACGAATACTGGAAGCTCAATTATCGCAAACTATTAGAATCTGACTTTAGGGCTGCACAATTCATCCTGCTTAAATATCCAAGAAAACACATAACCAGTGATAATGCTTGGAATGCTGTGAATACAATGAATCCAAACCTATTAAAAGTACTAATTCAAGATAAAATAGACATATTGTCAGAATATGAATATAAAGAAGGGGATGAATTGATAACATCGCACAGAGGATGTCCGTCTAGACCATTCAGAAGTGAGAAGTCTTTCGCATACTATATCAACTATCTTGGATTGACAGCTAAACTACTTCATACCGATTTATAGTTTTGGAGAAAGTGCTGCAGATCTTCGGGGATGCCCAATCCCCACATTTTTTCACAGTCCTGGATTATGATTTTCTTATTATCTCCAATTGCTTGATTAAATACAGGACATACGTAAAATTCATTATTAGTCCTTATATTTTTGTCAATCATCATTTCTGCATACTTGACAAAATCTTTACCATGTTTCCAGTAATAAATCCCAGTTGTCGCATGGTCCGAAATTGGTACCTTCTCGGCAACCTCAGACACATATCCGTCCTGATTGAGTTTAGCATATGACCATCTAGGGTGTGTACTAATAAAGGTTGAGATGCCGCCATCTATATTCTGGTTGTCCATGGAGTATAAAAACTGGTTACAGTCCCATTCCAGAAATTGATCAGAATTGGCGAGTAATAGGGGTAGATCGTTATTAATCAATTCCTTTGCCTTCAAAACGGTACAGGCTGCGCCTTCTGTTAATCCATCGATTTCGACAATCTTACAATTTGGCTTGATGAGTCTTAGAAACGTTTCCAAATTGTATTTTAGATTGTGTTCCTTTTGTAGGATGAAAATGAAGTTTCCGTCGATGTTGAGATTTTCGATAACCACCTGAATCATAGGTTTTCCTGCAACATCTATGAGTGGTTTGGGAAATGTGTATCCAGCGCTGCTGAATCTTGAGCCAAGTCCAGCCATCGGGATGACTACATTGATAGGCTTTTTCCATTGTGTGTCGACGACAGCATTATTATTTTCAGCCATATTGATGTATGTCTGGATTTTATGAAGAGAAACATCGCGTGGATCTTGGATAGGGCATAAATGTGCCCCTGATAGTTGAGCAGCTTTCCGACCTATTGGGCTGTCTTCTAAGATCAGAGTTTCCATTGGTGAAATGTTGGCGCGCTGAAAACATTTCAAGTAAATCTCTGGATTGGGTTTAGGATGTTTGACATCTTCGTTGGAGATGAAGTAGTCAAAATATTCCATGATTCCTTTTCGGATGAGCATCATCTTGACAGTATTGTAAATTGAATTACTAGCACAATAAATCAAATAATCGTTTTGTTTTAATTTCTTAAGAAGATTAATCAATCGTCCGTCAAATTCAATACTATCGATAAGTTGCTGAGTGTAATATTGTTTTCTTCGCCACACCTGGTCATGATATGTTGGCTCCAACCCCTTTTGTTCTGTTAGCATGTTTAGCTTAACTGTTGTCGGACGTCCATCATATTTTGTATCTTGTTCATCTCTAGATATTACGTATTTTTCATTAACTTCGGCTAATGCCATATTGAGCGCTTGATAATGCAATTCTCGGGAATCTACCAACACTCCATCTAAATCAAAGATAATCAATTTAATCTTCATTAATATCAATAATGAAATTAATAGCTCACCGTGGAAATATTAATGGACCAAATGAAGAACACGAGAATGCTCCGTCATATATTTTATCAGCGATTCATCAAGGTTATGAGGTAGAAATAGATGTTTGGCGCATTGATGATCAATTATATTTAGGTCATGATTTACCAAAATATAAAATTTGCATAGAGTTTCTATTGAATAATGCTTCTAAACTCTGGTGCCATGCCAAAAATCTAGCAGCCCTAAAGTACTTGCTTGGAACAGAGCTTAATTGCTTTTGGCATCAACAAGATGATTATACATTAACCTCAAAAGGATTTGTTTGGGTATATCCAGGAAAATCATTGTCCCATGACTGTATTTGCGTCATGCCTGAGTGGGTCAATTATCCTGCATCGGAGCTACAGACCTGTTATGGAATCTGTTCTGATCATGTCGCCACTTACAAAAATTTAGTCTGAACAAAAATCAACTCTCCTCAGAAAAAGTTTATCCCATTCCCCCCCCCCCCTCCTCTAAAATTGTGGTAATTTTGAGCACTCTATAATTTAAACGTAATATATACCTTATAGTATTGATTAAATTGATTTGCGAATAAGAATTGTGGTGATTTTGAACACATTGTGGTGATTTTGAACACATTGTGGTGATTTTGGACAAGAATTGTGGTGATTTTGAACACATTGTGGTAGTATTTGACAAACTATTATAGTAAGATTTGCGTATATTTATTTATGACATTTTTGTCAATTTGATTAAAATAAAATATTATATTTGAATAACTATATGTATACCTGTACGCACTGTGATAAAGAAATCAAGACCAAGCGGGGATTTATAAAGCATGAAGAATCGTGCGGACAAAAACAAAAAACACATGAAGAGCAATTAAAATGTACAATTTGCAATAAAGAATTTAGCCGTTTAGATAGTCGGAAACGTCATGATCAGATGAAGAGCCATATTGAGGCTGCGAATGCTCAACAATCATTGTTGGCGAACGGGGATCACAACAATAACACTATAAACAACACTACTAACAATAACTATAATATCACTATCAAGATACCAGAGAATTTGAAAGCCTTTGGACAGGAGGAACTCCGCCATCTTTTGAGGAGTGAGGGATTTATCTTGAAGTGCATCCGCCAACAACTACCAGGGCTATTGGACTTGATTAAAGCGCGCAACTTTTATGATAAGAAGAAACAAAACAAAAATATTCAGAAGGATAACAAGCGTGATCAATTTATTCGCGTTTTTAATGGCAAGGACTGGGAGTTCAAGATGAAGGATGAGGCACTTGAGGCGTTGATGAGGAACACTACATATCTGACGGATCAGGTGATTGATAAGTATCTGGGCGCTGATGAATCTGACGATACATTTAAGCCACTGGATGGCAATGAACGCGACATCTTCATCCGAAGTATCCAGGGATATTTGAGTATTATGAAAATCATGGGATTCCCAATTGATGAAACTACGTATTACTCCGAACCGCCAAAAGATCTGAGTAAAGAAAAAATTCTAAATATTCTGGATGAGTTTGTGTATAATCATTCAGAAAGAAATCAAACCCTCCAGATGGCAAATAAAATTACAGCCCTGGAGAATGAAGTAAATATGCTTAAAGCACAAATTGCTGCTTTAGCAAAATCAACATAAAATATTATTTATTTACATTTTAGAATAAAACGTAAATTTATAACTTGTAATTATAAGTTCCATTTCAAGGTTAGATGATGAATATGAGTTTGACATACTTTTATTCTACGCATATCTCTATCTCCCAAGGAATATATGGGTTGTGAATCAATCCATCTAATTGGTTCTGAATTAAATAGAACTGTGTTATCTTATCATTGGTAAGATTTTCTTTACTTAAAGCTGAAATTCAAGGATTTTGATTATTTCATGATAGTACTTTTTTCTATATTTTTCTTTAATATTCATGTCTACTTATCAATTTTTATTAATCATTTTTTACATGATTGCAACATCGTGTTTAACTGGATAGGATGGTTGCATTGCAATTCCACACTTACCTTCTGCGTACTTAACGTTGCGTTCTAGCTTAATATATCCTGCTTCTCCCCATTGTCCCCAACTGTTTTTCACCAACCAATAATCCGTGCCATTTTCGGTGCCATAACCAACAGCCAATACACCATGATCTAGATTAAATGGATGTTTGCCACAATATCCAGTGAAAACACCCTTAGAATAAAATTGGAACTCAAATGAGTTTGATTGAATCGCAACACTGACAGGTTGCTTGGCAACCGCATACTTCAGCGCTGTTTCATTATTTTTCTTTACATCCACATATCCTGAAATATCAAAAACTTCTTTACACTTATGACAAGTGCCCTTCTTTGCCGTATATTTATAGTCGTCTTCTGTGCAAATACCACCTACATCCATTACATACTTGAATGCATAATCCATCAAACCTCCATTACATGCATCATCGCCTTCTTTAGAAGAACAATCAACAATCTGTTGTTCTGAAAAACTAACTGTCTTGTTATACAAAATACCATAAAGTCCCTCAAGTGCACCAGTTGTTGAAAATGCATAGCATGAGCCACACTGTCCTTGATTCTTCACAGGAGAAACTACCCCTCTTTCAACCCAATTAATTGAATCTGGAATGTCAGATCCTGCAAACGTATAACTCATATGAGTCTTACGATCCAAAGCTGATGATTTATAATATTCGTGGGAATACATATCACCAAAATGATTCATCTTCAATTTAAACTGATGATTCTGGCTATTATGGTGAACAATTCGTGCTAAATTCTCATAGAATATAGAACTTCGATATAACTCTTCTTCAATCGTTTCATATTTTTTACTAAATGTAGATTTGAATTCTTCAAACGATTCAATTGCATAAACAACTGAAAACAAACACCAGGCTAATACGTACTTCATCTATTAACGTAGAATAGAGATATGTTTTAAACCTAGATTCTAACTTTTTATTTTATTTTTGCTTTTATTCTTGATTAACTATTTCATATGAAATTTTTTCTGGTTCTGGTATCCAGAATGTCTTTACTCTTTTGTGATGGATTTTTAATGGTGTGATTAATATCACGGGTGGTTGTGGTTCTTCATATATCCAAAACGTCTCGACAGTCATTGGCTTACTGAATGAACCAAGATTATCCATCTCAAATAATTCTTCACGGGGCGATGCTACGGTAGATTTCGTTGTAGGCTGCATTGATTTTGAAATTTATTACGCAACTTTATAGTTGCTTTTTATTTTCTTTTTGATATTATTTAAATCTTTGGAATACACAAGAACTGGGCGTTTTGCATATTCACATCAGATTGACCAATAGAAGATATAACATTTGTCATCTCCGCCGGAGGATCTACTATAATCTTCAAGTTGGGAGAATAGGTCAGTCTCATTTTTTTAACTGGCGGTTCCGTGTAATTAAAGTAGTATTTACCGTTTTCCATGATAAACTCTGTTGTAATAGCTTTCATTTTTGAAAACACTTGTGAAATTTCTTTCTTACGCAGTTATTAGACCTGCTCTTTTTATTTGCTTTATATTTTTCTAATATCCACTACCACATTGGCATGGCATATTTTTCTTTGTGAACTTAGCTTTGTATCCCAAATTCACCGCCAAATTATTTGACTCTTTGATCATATTATTAAAACATTTTGCATGCAAGATACAATTGTATTCAAAACAATTGACTAATTTTTGCGAAGATAAAATTATCTTGTTGCAATACTTGCACGTTCCCTTGATCAACAAGAGATTCTTTTTTCTCTTAAGTCCGAACATTACTGGCTTGATTTGATTTCTTTTTGTTGTTTTAAGAAAAAATCATTTTTTATTTAATTAAAAATACGTTTTATGAATAATGCAAGATTTCGAGGTTCCAATATCAACGCAACAGGCACATCGCTCGGCATCTGCAACGTAGAATTAATATTCACCATCATATCCACCTTGTCCTTAAAGGGAGGACACGCAAATACGGGATATCGACTGTTCGCAGCGACCACACCACTCAATGCATTACTCCTACCTGCTACCGTGATCCACACCATATTACGATCCATTGCATCTTGTTCCTTAATATAATTCACTACGTTCTGAGTCTGTTTGTGCGCAGAAGAATAACACACATCATAGTTAAATCCGAACTCCTCGAGATACTTTGCAATCATCTCGACATGGTCTTTGTCTGTTGTAGAACCCGCAATGATGCACACGAATCTATCAAATCTCTTTTTGAATTCAACTAAAAACTCATTCATGCCTAAATCTATCTCAATAATATTTGGATTCAATAAAGTAGCATAAGATTTATAGATATTATAGATAATCGTCTTGATTTCTCCATTAATCTCTTTATCTGGATTTTGTTCAATCCAATCCCGAATAACTTGCTTATCTAGATGCTTATTATCACTCCAATATCGACTAGAATCGCAAGTATGCACCTCATCAATCAAAATCAACTTACCATTCAGATCTCTCCCAAACTCATACTTAGTGTCAACTAAAGTTAATCCCATCTCAGCAGAAATTTCTGTTCCCAATTGAAATAACTTCATACTCACATCCTTTAAATATGCTAATTCCTCTTCAGTTAAAATATTCATCTTTAGGATCTCAGCTTCGGTTGTTGGATCATCATTATCGTTTTTATGGGTTGGGGTAAGAATAGGTATAATATTCTGATCTTTAATTAACCCATCGGGAAACGTAATTCCATATATGTTGCGCTCTCCACTAGAATACTGCTTCCACAAAGAACCGGTAATATAACCTCTAACAACAAATTCAAGTTTAATAGGTTTGGTTTTCTTAACCATCATATACTTTCCTTTATGCCAAAGATAATGATTGGGGATGATTTGTTTTGTTTTATTGAACCACCAGGCACTCATCTCATTCAGAAATTGTCCCTTATGCTCAATATAACACTGGTGCCTATTAAACGCACTTAATCTATCGGATGCCTCTAGCACTAAAAAATTATCCTGATATTCATACAATTCACGTACTTTACCAGAATAACATGGGGTATTGACAATACTTGTTTCCATAAATTTAATATAAATATAAATACTTCTTTAAACGTAATTTTTTAATAAAAATTCATAATCCAAGAAATTTCATCAACTCATCTTCTGAATTAATTATTACAGTTTCCTTTGTTTTGTTATTAATCAATGCTTTATCGCTTAATTTATAGCCTAATTCCTTTGCTTTATTGCGCATGATAATGTTTTTCTCCTGTGGTCCGGTGAAATGAATCAATGCTAATGCATAGCTCTCTGGTTTTGTATATAGTATATCAATTTGCCGAACTTGCTTATTCAGAATAAATAAGCCACTATACATCTTAGTACCTGAGGTTAAATCTGCAACGAACTTGACCTTTTCCTTTAATAGTGCCACGACTTCTTTGAGTACGTTTTTATCACTGGATATAACAGTATCAATGTCGTGTGAATCTTTTGCTCCGCGTCGATATGATCCAGTTATCTCTCCCTTCACATTTAACTCCTTTAATATATTTTTGAAGATTATTTCAAATCTTGTGATTTCTTCACGAGGGATTCGAGAGTTGAGATCTTCAAAATACTTGAGTCCGAGTTGTTGCAGTTTCGTTAGTTTAACATCAGACTTTTTAAGATCCTCCAATGTGTGGATATTTTGTTTGGAGAGTTTCTGTAGTTGTGCTGGACCAATGCCCTTAACCATTAATAATTCTAGTTCATTTGTTTTGTTTTGTTTTAATTCATCAAGCTTTTTTAACTTTCCGGTTGTCCTAATTTCTATTATTTTATCAGCAATACTAGACCCAACACCTTTGATTTTCATCAAGTCGTGTTTCTTGTCTGGAATAAGATCTTCTTGCTGTAAGTAAGAAACAGCCTTCATGAAAGAATCTCTTCGCCTAACATCTTGTAGAGTATCATAGATACTTGCTAGTTCTTTTAATAGATTGATGATTTTTGGTTTGTCTGAGTCTAGAGATCGGACGAGTTCAAATTCCTTTTTATAGGAATTGTAGGGATAAGAATCATGAGTCTCCAGAACCATCGGGATATTATATTTCTTCGACATATCCACAACTAACTGTAGTTTATCTACATCCTTAAAAATGTATCCATTTTGTAGATTTTCATGTCTATCCTTTTTAGCCCCCAATGGTACTTTGGAGTCGTTGAGATGAAACAAAACAACCTTGTCCATTCCAATGAGCTGGTCAAATTTTGAAAAGTATTCCTTACTGATATCATAACCTGCAGAGAATATATGACACGTGTCAATGCAAAATCTAATTCTACGTTTATACCCAGCAAATTTTTCATATAGTTCTGCTAATTTTTCTATAGAAACACCGATATCGTTGCCTTGTCCAGCGGATGTTTCAAGGATCATAAATGAATCTCCTGTATATTTGTCAAGAACAAATTTAAGATTTTCAACATAGGCGTCTAATGCTTCATCTGGAGTTTGGTCTGATTTTTTCTTTCCCATGTGGATTACACATCCTATTGCCCCGAGTTGGTCTGCTACCTGTAGGTCTTCTGCGTATACTTTTGCATTGCGTTTGTTGTTCTTGGTATCGCAAAAATTGAGGAGATAAGATGAGTGGATAAAAAGTTTAATATCGTGTTCCTGGACAAGTTGTTTTGTTTTAGCTGTGTCGTCTGACTTTAAGTGTTTAAGGGGGAAGTCAAACTTTTGGGGTGATATGGTGAATATCTGCAGAACGTTTGTTCCAATTTCTATAGCATCCTGTATGATGCTATAGAAATTACCATTTCGTTTGTTAAGATGAGCTCCAATCATTATTAGTAATTGTTATTCAATTTCTTAGATGAATGGGGTTGTCTTTCTTTCTTCTTCGTCTCTGAGCACGTAGAGAAATAAGAAAAACACGAGAGTTGAGAATGCGCTGATCTCAATATCCTTGGTTGCGGTTAAGGCAATTGTGAAGATATAGAAAAAACGCACTGCTGCATATTGTTGCAGATTCTTCAAAATCTTGGGGATGCTCAATAATCCCAATCCTCCGAAGCTCCCTTGAAAGACAACGATCAAGGTTATGATGATGGGGAGCTTGATCATGTTTTCATATTTCTCAGGGATCAGGTTTGTGTACCTTTTGAACATTGCTGATAGTGACTTAGTATCCATATTTACTTTATAACGTGGATAATAATTTGTGGTATACTTAAAACAAATTAATCATGTTGTTAGCGTCAGCAACCAAAAAGGCACCGGCGAGGGCCAACAACAGATTAATTACATGCGTAGACTTAGATGTGGTTTTTACAGCCAACAACTGTTCTCCTTTGCCAGGGATCAACTTGGCCACGAGTTTTCCAATGGGCTTCACGACCCGGGACACAACAATCACTAACAACAAAGCTCCAACAATAAGTTTAACCAGGGGTACTGCTTCCATAATAATTACTATATTAAAAGATTATTTTTCACGTATAATGTTTTTTCTTAAAATCTTCTAAATTCTCTGTTGCCATTTCTTGATTACAAGTCTGGCAAATTGGTATGATATTTTTAATCACAGTCTTGCCCCCACGCGCCCGAGCAATAATATGACCTCCATGACAATTGAACAAAGTTATTTCGTGGATTCCACAAACATAACATTTTGCTCTAGTACAACTACCATATGTGTTTTCCCAACATTGTAACTGCTGTGCCCTAGATAATCGATCTACATTATTGCCCAAATCCTTAGGTATTCCATGGATTAAATGAATATGCCATTCATTTGGAACCATCCCAAAATGCAATGGATAATCACGTTTTCGAAGATTATGCACAACAGATGCATTGTTATTCTTACCTTTTGATGGGAATGAGTCTGGGTCTAAAGTTGCATATTCTTCATCCAATCTTAACATTCTTTTAATTAACTCATCTGATGAACGGATATCTAATGTTTTTTCTTCTTCAAATATCTTGCTCAATGTTGTCCTAAATAATTCTTTATCTATGTTTGGGCGTTTGACAGTACCCTTTTTCTTAAGGGCAAACATGTCTGGATAGTTTTTTTCAAAATAATCATACGTTTCCATGATTATTTGTTTAATTTCTACAGGCTGTAGCCACATTTCATTTAACGGCAATCTATCATTGATCACAAAAAAACACTCTTCTACGTCTTCATATTTTTCGACTTTAACGAAAACACATGGTACCTTATAATTCCAAATATCAGACATAGTTTTAAATACCTCAAATCTATGTTGTCCATCAATAATATAATAAGTATTTTTGAAAATACAGAAATACAATGGAACAACGGGAATAAATTTATGATTAAATTGTTCAGTTAGGTGTTGAACGCGTTCTTGCAAAACAGAACGTTGGATAGATGGTTGTCGAACATCCAAATTGACCAAATTCTTAATCTTTTCGAATCTAAAGTCAAGTTTGTCTTGAATCTCTTGACGACGCGACCAAAATGGCATTATCTTCAGTAGTTATAGCTTTTAAAACAAAACCATTATAATCGAGGGTTAAATCCAGATATAATATGACCCAGCCTAACAAACCCATCCACATTGGAGTCGGGGCTTACTATTAAGACCATCCCGATCCCACAGTTAAATGTTTCCAGAATCTCATCATATGACAAATTTGTTTTGTTTTGTATCTCATCAAAAATACTATCTCTTTCCCACTTATGCGTTAATTTAAATGTTTGACCAATTTTTAGCACTCTCGGAATATTCTTGACAAATCCTCCACCAGTAATATTAACAATTGCTTTTACTTTTATTGTTTTATTTTCTAATATTTCTCTAATCTCATCAACATATATTTTTGTAGGCTCTAACAGTCTATCCCAATCAACATCAACTTGATTTTTGTATATCTCTCGGATCAATGAAAATCCATTCGAATGCAATCCACTACTTTTGAGTCCGATCAATAAATCATCATTTTGGACATCTCCAGATATATCATACTTAACATGTCCTATAGCAAATCCTGCTGCATCCATCGTGTTGACGCGATATAATGACTTCATCTCAGCAGTTTCCCCGCCCACGAGTTCACATCCAGCTTGTCTGCATCCTTCCAGCACGCCTCTTAGAAACTCGTCAACATTGTTGCCAATCCTATCAGTTGCGATGTAATCCAGGAAATACTCAGGGAGCACGCCACTGCACAATAAATCATTTACACTCATTGCAACCAGATCAATACCAGCGTTATAGAGTTTATTATATTTTTGACAGAGTTCTATTTTAGTGCCAACGCCGTCGGTGGTCATACCAAGATTATTCCTCACGCTACAAAAGCCGCCAATGTTCTGAACGGCTTTAGACAACGACGCGACTATGCTTTCTCCGCGTTTTATTGAAACACCACTCGACTCGTATGTTATTTTATCATCCAAACTACCATTTATCAACAATTTAACACATTCCACTATACTCTCTGCTTCCAAATTCTGAACCTGACACTTTAGCTCTAGGGGAATTTCAGTATTTATTACTAATGATTTTTGCAAAATAATCTTTCCAGCATCAACTTGTTCTGAAACCAAATGCAGAGTACAGCCTGTTGTATATTCACGCGCCTTTAACACCTGCTCATGCACAGACATATCCATGCCTCCCGCAAACCTGGGCAACAGAGATGGGTGAATATTAAATACTCTATTATGAAAATTATTAAGTAAAACATTAGTGATGATCTTCATGTATCCTATTAGAAACACATAATCGACTTCATAAAGTTTAAGGAGATTGCACACAAAGGCATCATATTCTTCCCTAGTCTCTGATTTCTTCTTAGGACGGCAAATATATGGAATATTGTTTTGTTTTGCTAAGTTTATGATACCTGCATGAGACCTATCCGTAAATATTAACTCTATTGACACATTATCATTTATTTTTGCATATTCTATTAATTTCCGAGAACTATTGCCATTTGTTGAAGCAAGGATGGCGATTTTGATATGTCTTTTTGGTGGGTGAGAGAGAAGTTGTTTAAGTCCGATATCGTGGCGGTAGTATCTCTTTTGATCGGCAAGTTCTAGTTTATTGATATTATTATACACATTTAGGAAAGATTCCATATGTGTTTTAGCGTAGTTTGTGATGGACGCGATTCGTCCGCCAGTTGTTTTCGAATCGTCGACATTGGAGTAATATGTGATTACGTTGTTATCAAGTTTGTCGAAACCAGTAATTTGTGTTGGACTTGGGAGTTTTGATAATGGATAGTCAATGTGGGATAGAACGACTGTAGTGCAATAACCTTGTTTCCATTGAAGATGTGGCGTGGAACCAATGTAACACTGCATTAAAACGTTCATCAAGGAGACGTCCAAAAGATTCAATAAGACCTGAGCCTCCGGATCTCCTAGTCTACAATTGAATTCTAGGAAATATATATTATCTACGGTTTTCATAATTCCAGCGTAAAGGAATCCAGTATAATTTAAGTCTTGGACAACATCATTAAGATAAGTATTGATATTTTCCATCTCTTGCTCCGTTAGTATGTTTACCGGACCGTGTGCTCCCATACCCCCAGTGTTGAGTCCATTGTGCGTTCGCTTATAGTCTTGTACCTGTGGCATCAGAAATGCTTTTTTTCCATTACAGAAAGCAATCACTGATATCTCTTGACCTTCTAGTCTGTCTTCTATCAAAATATTAGTATGAAACTCATCAATATTTCTTTTAGCATCTTTTATGTCTGTGGGCAGCACTACACCTTTTCCAGCAGCGAGTCCATCTTTCTTGATAACACACGAATTTGGTATGATAGAATCAAGATAGTCGCGTGCCTCTAATGCTGTATTAAAGAATTTGTAGTTGGCTGTTGGAATATTAAGTTTCTGCATTATTTGCTTTGCGAAATATTTTGATGTTTCGAGTTGAGCCTGTTCTTTAGTTGGTCCAAAGGCGGGTATATTGTTTTGTTTTAGTAAATCAACAAGTCCATCGCTGAGTGCTTGTTCAGGACCGATTATAACGAAATTTATCTTATGTTGTTTTAACTTATATATAAGATTACTATAATTTGATGTAGGGCATGGTATGTGTGTTGTATTCTGGATAACATGATTTGTGAAAATATGTTCTACTCGTTTATCTTTTTGGATGACTTGAATGATAGCGTGTTCTCTTGCGCCCGTGCCATGTACGTAAACTCTCATTGTTCTTCTATTTAATTTTATGGTTTTACATTAATGATGTTCAGTTATAATAATATTGCTGATCTAGTGATGGGCATTTATTATGCCTTTATGGCATACGAGATTATCAGGCGCGTGATTACTGTAGAAACAAAAATGAGCACCATAGACGATTTGCGTGATAGAGAGACAAATAGGATTGCTTCTATCGGTAAATCGCGATTTGGAGTTGAACGTGAAATGATTAATGAGCAAATCAATGAGCGCCAAAATACTATGCGTTATAATATCTACAAAAAGATAGCTCTATCTCTATTGCTCACGCTATTGCCATTCGCGATAAAGAGCATTTATCGCGAAAATACTCAGAAGGAAATTGGCAATTTGTCTTTGGCGGCAATATCTATATCTATGCATTTGATTATGCACAAAGTGTTTGAGATGGATTTTACTAAAGAAGAACTTGAATTTATCGATAATTAATAAAAAATAAATATTTGTTAAAATTTGAATTTTCTATATGATAATATCAGATGATTTCCTATATTCTCTTAATGTTCACAATTGTCTCTGCTGATCAATATGATGTTATCACGCGATATCATCAGAATATCTATGCAGAGCCTCCGGCAAAGTTTCAAGCTTTGGATGTTGGAATAACCAGTCCGCGTAAGTGGGCTTGTCCTATTCCGTATGTGATCGCAAATAACATAACATATCCTGAATCAATTAGCGAGGCTCTGCAGTACATCATGGACAACACCGCCTGGTCTTTCGTTGAAAGAACAGACGAAAAGGACTATCTGCATTTCAAGAACTTAGATGGTTGTTGGTCATATATTGGGAAAATTGGAGGAGAACAAGAAATAAGTATTGCAGGAGGTTGTGATTTCGGCGCTATTGTGCACGAAATTGCCCATGCAATCGGTCTGACGCACGAACAGTCTCGTCTTGACAGAAACTCTTATGTGAATATCGAATATGATAATGTCGAAGATGACAAGAAGAACAATTTTCGGTTATCCAGCTATATAAACTATGGGGACTATGACTTCGAGTCTTTGATGCACTATGATCAATGGGCATTTTCGTCCAATGGTGAGAAAACGATTGAGCTTATAGTTGAGCCGGCTAAAAATATAAGTATCGGGCAGCGCTACATGTTATCTGATGCGGATGTGTTCCATCTGAACAAGTTGATAGATGGACCTGGATGTACGACGACTGTCCGCAAGACAGACTGTCAGAATGACAATTTAGTCCTAACCGGTGGAAGAAATATCAATACCTTTGGGCTGATTTACAACGTGTACACGCCAAATGGCGATAATAAATATCGTTCTCTTCGCAAATTTCAAGGTGATTTCTTTTATATTCAAAAGAAGAATAAATTATTAACCTTTGGAAAAGATGTGTGGCAAATTAAGCACGATGGGAAAGTTTATGCAGAAAAAGATGGTAGTTTGTGTGAAGGACATTGGTCTGTCTATAATCTTAGGACAAAGAGAATGTCGGAAGACGAATCAAGTTATATGGTTCAGCAGGAGTGTGGGGAGACGGTAATCACTGTCTGCAGTCGCGGGGGTGTGCTAATCCCCTCACTTATCATCCTCGCCATCATGACAATCATCTTATAATTTTATTAATCATAAAACAAAACAAAAGTAAGAAATACGTAAGGAAAATGAAAATCATGGATATAGTTGCATCTATTATGAAAAACACTTATAATTATAAGTGGATGGATAAAAAAACAATATTTGCTAAACGTCATAATCAAATGGGTCTACCATACGATATTGTAGTTAGAAAAGCAACTGATAGTATAGTAAAGGTTTTTTTCAGTAATGGAGTGCAGCACGAATGTATTAAAAACATACCTAAAGTTCTTGAGAAATTAAATCAGAATATTCATATAGGACATTTTTATTATGAGTATAAGAGTAAAGAAATTCGCTTTTTGATCAATCTTCTGATATCTGATATAGAATTAGATACATTGCAGTATATAAGGTATGCTCTAAAATATGCGGAGTGTGTATATGCAGACTATTATTTAGTGGATGACGATATGAAGATTTTCTTTTGTGCCGAAGAAATCTATAAAGATAAAGAAATTAAAGTGAAACGATTCGTTCAAAATATGGAGATAGTGCAATTAGAGTATGCATACGAGACTCTGCTATCGCACAATAGTGTTCTTACAATTATTAACAGTTTGAATATGAAAATGAATTTGGTAGAAGCAGTTATATGGAATAATAAATTGCTAATTCGCTTTTGTTTTGCAAGAAATGCAGAATATATTGATGATGGTCTTGACCATATTTATAACTATCTGGATGAAATTCATAAATTTTTAAACTGAATAAAAATTGAAATTACGTTAAAACAAAACAATGGGATACATTACGATCATTGAGTGTAGTCCGGGAATAGAACACGAAATTCTTCCTATTTCCGACGAATTTGAAACAAAGGAAGAATTGTTGGATGCTCTTAAACAGATATTGATAGATATGGAAAAAGATATTGAAACAGAGTTTGTCGATGGGCATATGCTAAAACTTGTGAATGCGCCAATCAATAAACCTTACACAATCAATATCAAGGAGAATATGATAACCCTCGTTATCATGTCTACAATGTGTCTTTTTACAAAATAATACAAAATAAAACAATATAAATTCATAAAAAGTGAATTTATATTACGTTTGATTAAGATGGAAACTCTCACGCCACTCCTACTCACGCTTGACGCGATGAAAAAGATTCCGCTAGAATTGCTGAAAGAAATATCAGGCATGGTACTAGATAAACCGGTGATGCGCGCGGTTCTAGGGCAAGACATAAAAACACTAGCCAGTATCTACTATTTTCAACCACAGCGCATTCTAGATGAAGAAATAAAGATCATGTTTACGGCTTTAAAATATTCAAGATCCTCAGATCATGGCGATCTATTACTTCGATGGTTTGACAACAAACATATTCTAAAAACTGATTAAATGAAATCAACAAGACTAATATATGAATAATAAAAATTGGACAGAAATACCAAAAACATTGCCACCCAGCACGAATAATGTAAGATTGCTACGCAATCCTCAGACAATGATTGGGTTTCTACCTGGAGTCGCTATTTTTGTAAATTGCAAAATACAAGAATACCTTGAATTATTTCTATAAATTTATAAAGAATACGTTCTATATATATTCTATCTCTTTACTTTTATGTAAGTTATTCGCAAGAGTCTTATTCAATATATCGATATCGCTCATTTTACGAGTTTCTCCCGCGTGAGAAATAGATACTTCATATGGAACCCCGGCGTCTTTGTATTCTATAGATCTCAACACGCCGAGCGGCACCAGGTTGATCAACCAGACCAACGATACATGGATTGCATACATTACTCTTCCCCACCGATTTGATGGATTGAATCCGCCAAATCCCAATGTAAAATGCACAGTGAACGCATAATATATTGCTTCTTCGACGGATAGGCTACGTTCTACACCATTATCTTCTATCCGTAGGGAAAAATAATATAAAGTACTAAAGATCGCTAATAGGATTATATTCCGGATAATCCGTTCAAGGGGTCTATCAAACCATCCTAAGATGAATATTAAGATGCTTTTTAACGTGCCACTGGACATTATTAATATTATTCAACAAATAAACTTATTATTCCTGCCAATTGAACATCTTCAGAAAAGTCATATGCAAGTCTAGTCTCAATATCAGCAAGCTTCGGCAAAAAATGGAATTTCTTGATTTTGCGAATATAAGAACCGATCACTTCTACAATCTGGTATAGATGGTATCCATTGTCCTTCATCAAAGTCTGAAGCGCATAATATGTGTCTTTAAATGATGTTCTATTGATATCATTCAATAGTCCATGAATTTCTGCTATATGTTCAAGTAAAATATTACCTGTAAAATAGTATACATCCCTTACTGTTATATTTTCTTTGAACGATAAAGAATATAGTAAATGCACTGCCTGTCGCATATCGCCCTTACACAGTTTTGCCAATTCGATTAATACATCATCGTCGACATGTTTGTTTTCTTTGTCCACGATTAATTTTAATCTATCCGCCATTATCAGCTCTTGTACAGGATTAAAGTGGAACATCACGCATCGAGACAAAATAGCTGGGTGGATCTTGCGTATATAATTACAAATCAAACAGAAATTGACACGTTTATTGTTGTTATCCATAATCTTGCGCAATGCAAGCTGTGCATCCAATGTCATTGAATCAGCCTCGTCTAATATAATTAATCTACGTTTTTCATAGAAAACTTCTGAAAATTTCTGGATAATTTGTCTAATATCATTAATACCTCTACTATCGGATGCATTTAACCGGAGTGTCATCATAGATGCATTTGTTCCGTAGAGTTTTTCAGAGATAATCGCGGCAATTGAACTTTTACCAACTCCCATGGGTCCTATGAAAATGAGATTCATCAATGCATCTTGCTGAATCATATTGTCTATTACCGTGATTGTATCTTTATGCTCAGCCACCTGTTCAAGCGATGTCGGACGGTAGGCCTTCACCCAGGGTACCGATGGATTCGTCATTACTATTACTATGCGTCTTCTTTAAATCAAGTATACTGAGCCATTTATCAATACGGCTGATCCATTGATTTTGCTTACCCCATTTTCTAGCCATGTCCTGCACCTTTACTTTATGATCTTTGTCTTTCAATAATTTTATAATTAACTGCGTTGCCTTATTTTGCCATTCTTCGTCGTCCACGTCCCCATTCAACAAAAAGCCAGCTGGACCCACGCTATCCTTGAGTCCAGTGTAGTTCCGACACACTACTGCACAACCGCCTGCACAAGCCTGTAGCGCGGAAATACAATAAGTCTCGTGGCTCCTATTGAAATAAGGCATGATATCTGCTTTACAATATTCTAGACACAATTGTTTCTCAGATATTTTGCCATGGAACTTAACTCCTGGTAGAGTTTTAACTTGATGAAGGATGAACTCGTAGCGTTCCTTTGGCATCTTCTCGCCGTGCAAATCGGAATAATAGATATCTAGAGTTAAATCTGGAATTTCTTTCTGAATGCGAGGATAACACTTTAACAAGATGTCAAGTCCTCTATCAGGATTCGATGCCCAGATCATACGATTTTCCGTTTTTGGCAAATTATCATCAAAATAGCTCAAGTCAAGTCCGTTTCTGATAATGTGTACTTTGTACCTATCGCCGTCTGGGATTTTGGCCCAATTCATGAAATAGTTTTTGTGCCAACTGGAAACACATATTATACCATCTATTTTATCCAACATATTATGAAATAAGTATGTTCCCTGGTTTTCCAAGAATTGTCCCTGGAATGCATCGTGAATTCGTGCATCGTGCGCCCAATAGAATAGTTTGTCTGCCTTTACGCGGAATGCCATAAAGAAGTGGACAAATCTGGAGACAATCATAACATTAATATGAATTTGTTGTTGGAATGGTTCGAATTTATTGAAGTGGTAGTAATTGACCCCATTATGTTCTAGTTCTTCATCACACGGGCAGAAGACAAAGACCTGATAATGTTCGGACAGTAATTCTGCCATATGCACTGCTGCTATTTCAGACCCCCACACATTTCTATCTTGATAATTCTTGCCATTATAAGCCGGTGAATAACCAGTGTAGATACACAATATGGGCTTTGTACCAATTTTCTTTTGGATCGGTTGTGATTTTAGAAGATTGAGTTTTTGGAATTGGTGTTTATAAGTCTGTAGTTGTGTAGAGAATTCGGGTCTAGATGCTTCGGGGAACTTCTCAGCCCTTACAAGATGCTTGAATGCGAGCTGTGGCTTATTCAGCTGTGCATATATCATCATCAAATTTCTATGAGCAATAAACGTATGTTCTATTTGTAAACTTTCTTGATACGTATTCACAGCTTTTTCTAATAAATTTAGTTTATGATAACAGACAGCTAGATTAATCTTGAGCTGAAGATTATGGACCCCACCTCTTTCTGCATTTTGGTATTGTCTCTTCGCCCTCATGTAATCCTCTGCCAATTGATACTCTTTCGCATGCTTCACCGCATCGTTTATTTCAAAATCCACAAACTCTTTATTAGCAAAATCAATGCGTTCCTTTAAGCCGAAGTTGTCAGGGGCGTCTAGATGAACCCATGGCAGACTCCCAAGTTTTTTGTACCAATCATATCTAAGAGCAGTGTATTGTTTTGTTTCCTCGTTAAACGCAAGTTGTTCTTCGTCGTGTTGACTTTTCGTAAATTTATAGGTAACGCTATCATCGTTCTGACCATTATAACAATAAATTAAAGGATCGGACAAAGAGTAAACGTTTAGACAGCCCTCGTACGATGCTTCGCACCAAGACAGAAAAGCCTTGAAGTCGTCGTACAAATGACACTTCTCGCTGTACTCTATAGGAATCCTTGATTCAAAAATACGTCGGCTGGCTAACAATAAACGACTTGGTGTACGGCACATGTACAGAGGATCGTTGAATGGGTCTTTGAGTTGTAGTTTTTCCCACCAATTTTCCTGTAAATCTGCTGAAGTGTATAAAAAATAGTTTCCGTTGAGTTGCACTCTTTTTTTGTCCTGGTCGTTGGTGCTGATGTTATCGTTGATCATGAGATGCGCAACGTCTGTATCTGGTTTTTTGTGGAGGAGCTGTTCAAACTGTTTAAAGGCGCATGGGTAAAACATATCGTCTCCGTCCAGCATGATTAGATAGTCATACTCCGCGCGTTCTCTGAATAGTTTCAAAACCGAATTGTGTCCCATCCCGGGTCTTCCATTACTTTCAGTCTCAACGATCTCGACGTCAATGTCTTTAAATGTTTCTTGGACTTGTTTGAAGTAGTTTTTGTTGGTAGAGTTCACATTGATGATGATGTCATATGTGAATTTAACGGGGAGCTGATTTTTAATGGAGTTGTAGGCGCGCAGCGCATAACACGTATGACTGGATGTCAATACAACAGCCAACACTTTCATTTAAAAGTTAATATACGTAAAACTTAACTTTATGTATAATTAATTATAATTAATTTAACGAATTGAATAATACGTTCCGTAATAATTGGTCAACTTCTTGGATAATTCGTTTTCTGTCTGGATAGTATTCTCTGAATTTTTGTATACACTCGTCTGCGGTGCACCACTCTATTGCATCTATTTCCCCAGCCTGATCAACATTATCGGTATTAATCTGTAGCTCTTTATCTATGTTCAGGCATTTGGCGACATAATAAATGTTTCTATAGTTCTTGTTATTTGAACCAGTAAATAATTCTGTATATATATGAATATGAGGAATTATCTCGAACTCGGCTAAATCGAAATTTGTTTCCTCGCAAAATTCACGAGATGCACAAATTTCATTACTCTCGTAGACTTTACGCTTCCCTTTCGGAAAGCCCCATTCAGAATCTTCAAAATTCGAATTAGCCATATTTATCAGCTCCGATAAGTCTACGTGTTTATCATTAATATTAAATCCATTTTTAATCTCTTGAAAATGTCGGAGACATCTTGCTTTTTCTCTTTGATGTCTTTCTTTGTTATGGGACCAGAGTTCTGTCCAGAGGACATCAAAGTCTTCGGTTAAGAGGTGCCGTTGTTCTTCTTGTGTCATCTTGGACAGGAGCATACTAATGTATTCGATTGCACCGGGATCTTTGGATGGCAATCTGTAGCGCCCCCTGACGAACTCGGTGAAACACAAACTATTCCGGCGCTTCACAACTATATATTGTATATTATTATCTACGATTCTATAGCAAATCACGCCAAAACTAGTGATAGGCTGTGTACATTTTCTATAGGAGTGACCGTGCATGCCACAGTTATTGCAATATTGAGAAGTCTGCTTCTTTCTCTTTCTTCTCTTGAGTTCTTGATCGTTCATCAAGTATTACTACATAATAGTATCAATTTTTAAATTTAACATCATAATTGCAATTCGTAAATATGGTATAATTCTTTTAGAGGATATTAACAATATGGAGAGTTTGGTGGCATCGTCATCTACGTTCAAGAAGCAAATGGTATCGTTGGTGAGCCCGCATATATACCAGAACATGAGGAATCTCTTCTCGGTGATTGAAAAATACAACAAAGAGGCGGGTGGGTCTGGATCTATAGAAACATTCCAAGAGGAACTCAAAAGTTTTGTTTCGTGGTCTGGAGAAAGAATTGCCCAGGAAACCAAGAGATTGGTAGAGCAAAGTAAATGTAATTATTTAGACAAGTTGTTAATGAGGATTTTATCAGACGAGGCAAAAATCTTGGCATTTGGCAGAACAATTGCCTTGGACTACCCATCATTGAATGATTATACTCATCGAGTATATGTAGAGTTGGCGAAGTCATTGTATTCAAACCCGCATTTGTTCTATATGAACGGACTGAGTTCATTCAGTGCGCACAAGAATTACACTTGTGCCATGAATTTGATAGAGAATGCGATGGATAGCGCAATTCGTCATTTTTTGCCGTTGGAGGATATTTTAGACTATACCCTAGAGGTTGAAGATCAGGGGTCATATAATAATCTGGAGGATGCGTACGATAACTATCAGTACGAGAGTGATAGTTCTATTCCCGCAGAGGGTTCTGAACCGGAAGATACAATTTCTGAGCTTGAAGTCGATGTTAATGCCAACTCGAGACACGAAGAGGAAGATAAACTTCCGGCGGCTCCCCTTGCGCCGATGTTGGAGAAAAGCACAGAGCCGGAACAAGACGGATTTAAGTTTTGGTGAGAATATACTAAATAAAATGTATACTTTTAATAAAGATGGATGCAACAATCTTATTGCTTTGGATAGTGATCTTGTTGATTCTTCATCTTCTTGTAGAAAAATCACTACAGATGAAGATAATCGCAGAATCGTTCATGAACACCCATAATATGCGCACTAGAACATCGCTAGAACAAGACATCAATAACATTTCAGTCTGCAAACAATCTAAAGTTTTAGAAGAACAAAGCATGGAAAGCGATTTATTAAATTTTTTGATGAATGGCGATCCAGCTTTATCGAAGCAGATGCAGGAGAGTGCAGACCCAAGCACTCTAACGATGCCTGTATCGGGACAATTTAATTTACAGAACCATACGAATATTCTGAGCAATAATACACGGGTAAACGATGAACGATATCAATTGACATCCGGTAAGTTTGCGAATCTGAATACTTTCGATTCGATCGTGTCCGAGACTGGAACAGAACAATTCAGCGCACCTATGCAATAAACTACAAAATAAAACAAAACAATCTTAATTGTTTTGTTTTACGGATATATTTTGGAAAAAAAATAATGAACCATAGCAATGAGTACTGGGTTTAGTACTGCAGAGAAAAATAATTATCTTTTCAAAGCTTCTCAGCGTAAACCCTCTACTCTCGACGAGCGTAGGTTTTATACGGAACCGAACCGTCCCGCGGGCCCAGTGGTGCTGCCAGACCAGATCTGGCAGAGCTTGCCCGACGAAGCACCCTCCGACCTAGTCGCCCTCACAGATAGTTCTCTGGACGACAATGGCAACGTGATGAAAGGGAGTCTCGCCGGCAAAACCAGTGGGAACGTGAGACGGTACATAAAGGTACCATTAACCATGCTCATCGGGACAGACGGGAAAGCATATGAAGCCCCAAATTCGAACGTATCCCATCCAAATGGATATGCTGATGGGGTGACGGCTGGTGATACAGGAGCTGCGGGCACCTATAATCGAGTGACTCAGGACGTAGTTCCATTCAATCACGATCCACTTGGATCATATTTGTTCAATCTATACAGAGGCAATGAGATTGAGATATCGTTCGGGACGGGGGAGTGGTTGGTCGACAACCGTTCTGGTATTGTGACATTTTATGAATATGCAGATATATCTGCAGATGTAGATGAAAATAACCCACCCCTTTTTTCATTCTATCGATATGTTGGTGTAAAGGGATTGAGTGGTCTTGGAGGCGGGGGTAATGGAACAACTGGAATCTATGAGGAATTACAATTCGGGGCGACATGTATCACTGACTTGGGAGTCACTGCTTATATAGGATGTGTTAACTTTGGGATTGACTGTGAGGGTGGCTTGCGAATTTGCGCAAGCGGTGGGGACGGTGACCCAACAAAACCGGCAATACTCTTCCAGCAGAAGCAAAATGGGGAGTGGCGAACCATTAATAAAATAAAAGGATGTTGGAACTAATTAATTTTTGTTTTGTTTAGTAATAGTAATATAGAAATGTCTGATTTAGATCAAAATGTACCTGACTTAGGTAGCGATGAAGAATTATCGCAATTGCCCTCACAGGTTCTATCAGAGCCTGTTCTGCAAATGCAACAGCCGGAACAGGCAGTAGTCCAACCTCCGCCTTCTGCTTCCAATGAAGAGTCTCTACAACAGATTGAAAAGGATCTGCAGGATTTATTATCATTTGTTGCAAAAAATGAGACATTAGTTGATAATCTGGAAGAACTTTTAAAACAAAACAAAGAGCGTATTAGAGAATTGGAAGCAGAGCTCGCAAAGGCGCAGAATGAGAAAGATAATGTTCGCCAGGAGGTTGAACAGAATAAAGAACAACAGGGCGACCTCCAGAAGAGATTGGACGACGCCCAGGAAGAGCTGAAAGGACTCCAGATGAACGCGGCCCGCTTGGAGGCGGAGCGTAATACCTTCGCGGGAGAGAACGAGACATTGAACAAACGCATTGAAGAGATGCAAAAGGCAATTAATGACGGATCGGGCGCATCCACAGCACTTCAAGCTGACTTGGAGGCATGTAAGAAAGAAGGGGATGCATTGCAAAAACAACTTCAGCAGGCAGAGGTAAGAGAGAATACGCTTAAACAAGAGAAAGCGAATGCAAGAGATGCTATTCAGAGGATCCAAGGACAGATCAATCAGATTAATGACAAGGTCAGGATGCAGACGCAGAAACTTAATGGATTGGGAGTTCAGTCCGGGGCCGGTAAGAATCCGTTTGTGTATCTGCGACATAAAATGCAGCTTGTTGCGCTCAACCGTAAGTTGAATAAGGCTTCGCGTAAGAAGTTGGATAGACTTGCGAACGCGTGGAATATGGCTCCGCAGCGATTCGCACAGAAGGAAGATCTTCTGAGGGCGTTGAAGATCGTGTTGCACTGCAAACTCGGGTTCACTAGACGTAAGTCTCAACTCAAGGTTGTTGCCAAAAACATGAATCTCGACGTTAAGGATAAAAAATATAGCGGCAAGGATATATGTGAAATTATCATTAGAAAGATTAATCGCGTATCTATCAAGAAAGCCCAAGAAATTTTAGCTTAAAATATAAATATAATTTCTACAATGCACGTAGTGTTTGTAGAGAGTTTCTCAAAATGTTCCAAAATTGAACACATTTTGAATAAGAATTTAAAAGAGACATATCGCGTATTTGCAACAGGAGGGCATATACGCGAGATGCCAGTCAAAGAACTTGCAGTCGATGTCAATAACAATTATAAAGCTTCTTACGTGTACAACAAAAAATCAACGATGCAGATTCGGAAAAAATTAAAAAACATGTATATTTCCACCATATTTTTAGCAACTGATCCAGACATTGAAGGCGAACGTATTGCATTCGACGTGTACGAGCTCTTGAAAAAAGAGCACAATGTTCCATTCAAAAGAGTAAAATTCAATGAGATTACAGAGAACGCGGTAATAGAAGCATTTAAATATGCGGGAGACATAGATATGAATGTGGTGCATGCGCAGACGTGTAGGCGCGTCATGGATAGATTAATTGGTTATAAATTAACGCCATATTTGTGGAAGAATGTTGATTCGAGGGCAAGCGCAGGGCGTGTGTTATCAGTGGTGGTCAGGATGCTATATGATAGGGAGGAAGAAATCAGGAGACATGATTATAAGACGAAAACAGTGGTGGAGGGACTGTTTGGTCATGGAGCAGAGAGTATTAAATGTACTTGTAAGAACCTGGCTAATACCGAACTATTGCAGAATAATCGATATGTCATCACTAATGTTGAGTTAAAGCGGATATCCGAGGCTCCCGGGGCACCTTACACGACTGCTGCTATCTGCAGAGATGCTTCGACTAAATTGGGCCTGAATGCAAAGATGTGTATGAAGCTCTTGCAGATGTTGTATCAGGAGGGACACATAACCTACATTCGAACGGACAGTACTAAATTAAGTAAGTCGTTCAAGAACGTATTATTGGAGTTCTTAAAAATGCATTATAATGGATATGTTAAGACAAGAGACTTTGAAGATAGGGGTAAGAATGTGCAGGGGGCACATGAAGCAATTCGCCCAACCAACTTGATGTTTAATGCAGATGTATTGCCTGCAGATCAGAGACGTCTCTACAAATTGATCTGGCAGAGGACTGTCGCATGTTTTATGGTAGACTCTGAACGAGAAGTACAGCATATTACAATCAAGGGTGAACACGATATTGTGTTTGAGGGTTCTGTATCTCGTCTGGCATTTCCTGGGTGGCGAATGGTTTATAATGAAAAAGAATCGGGTTTTTTTGATTATAAGAAACGCCTGAATAAAGAAATAGATTATGATACCATCGAAATTATTGATAAGTTTGCAGAGCCACCAAAGAGATATAAGGATCACACGCTCATCAAACGCATAGAGTCTAGTGGCATTGGTCGCCCCTCAACCTATGCTTATTTCCTGGAAGCCATCAAAGATAAGAAATTCGCAGATCTTCAGAAGTCTGTATTGAATAGTACAAAGAAACAACACGTCGTAAAGATAAAACGAGCAGGTGTAGAGGATATTATGAAGAATGTAGAGTTTAGAGAGAGCAATGTGTTGGTGCTCACGGAAATTGGGAAGTTAACGATGGAGTACATGATCAAGAATTTTGAGAGTATCCTAGATTATGATTATACGGCTCGCCTTGAACACGATGTTGATGACATTTGCAATGGAAACGTAAAATATCAAGACGTAATCGATAAGTTATATAATCAACTTAAGAAGCATTTAATCTAGACCTCGAACGAATGGGCTAGAAGCTGCTAATTCACTGATTAACAATTATCACTCATTTCTACCAATTAAGTCTAAATATGAGATTCAGACTTAAAGACTCATTATTAAATGTCAATAACTAATGAATTATGATACAAGCCAATTTGTTAACACAAAAACAGCTTCTCGAATTCTTGGTCTCACGCCAAATACACTCAGAAAATTGGATAAAAACAAACAAATCCCTACTATCAGAACAGATGGTAACAGAAGACTCTATAATGTTCAACAATATATTGATTCACACTCATCATTTGAGAATTTACCACAGAATAAAGTTTCAATATGTTATTGTAGAGTTTCGTCAACTAATCAAGAAGATGACCTCCAGAGACAAATTACGTTTATGCAACAAAAATATCCGTCCCACACTATTATCTCGGATATTGGCTCCGGTCTCAACTACAACCGTAAAGGACTTAAAACCATTCTGGAACTCGCGCATTGCGGAAAAATCAAAGAACTTGTGGTTACCTACAAAGACAGATTGTCACGATTTGGATTTGAACTCTTTGAGTTTATCCTCAAAACTCAAAGCAATGCCAAAATCATGGTTCTCAACCAATCTTTTATGTCCAAAGAACAAGAACTTACAGAAGACCTTCTTCAAATCCTCCACGTCTTTAGTGCCAGGAGCCATGGATCCAGAAAGTATAAAACTAAAAGCAGTGGGAAGGAAAAAGAAGAACATAGAACTTCCGATGAAAACTAAAAGTATTATACTATATCCTACATCTAATCAGAAGTTAATTTTGAAACAATATATCGGGGCTTATCGTTATATGTATAATGAAACGCTAAAATATATCAATTCTAAGAATTGGTATTCGTATCAAAAAGTTAAAAAGAACGAAGAAGGACAATATATTGAATTTGAAGGAGACTTTATCAAAGTACAACGGTATGGCACTCATATACGTAAATATAAATTACCAACTCTCGAGGGATTAAGAACATTATTGAAAAGTAAAAGATCTGAATGGTTTTATACGATAAATTCTCATTTAATGGATTCAGCAATCGATGAATGTTGTAAGAATTTCAAAACTAATTTAAGTAAAAAGAAACAATTCCAAATGAAACCAAAATTTAAGAAAAATATTACAAATACGATGCAATTCGAAAAAGAAGCTTTTAGTAAGAAACAAAATGCTATTTATATCAAAACTTTAGGTAAAATGAGAAGTTCTGAAAAATTCAAAGATTTAGATAAAGTTGGGTCTTCGTTAACATATCATAAAGTCCATAAGTCATGGAGATTAAATTGCGTCTTTAATTATGAACAGAAAAAGATAGTACCATGTGGTAAGATTTGTGCTTTAGACCCGGGAGAAAAGATATTTATGACTTCTTATTCAAAAGACGAATGTTTTATGTTTGGAACAGATGCTTCAAAGAAACTTTATGAAAGATGTCAAAAAATAGACAAAATTCATAGTGCTTTGGATAAAAGTTGTAAACAGGTAGAACGTAGAATTTTACGTAAAAGATTACATAATCAAATCAAAAGAATCCAATTTCTTCGAAAAGAAATGCATCACAAAATTGCAAATTTCTTAACTTTAAATTATGATACTATAATTCTTCCCGAATTTAAGACATCGGAAATGGTAAGTAAATTACATTCAAAAGTAGCTCGTTCAATGTATAATTTAAGTTTCTATCAGTTTAAAATTCACATGAAGGCCAAATGTGAAGAACGTGGAAACAAGCTAATTATCGGAACTGAGGCATATTCGACAAAAACTTGTACGCATTGTGGAAGTATAAATCGACCAAATGATAGAGAATATCGTTGTTCAAATTGTAATTTAGAGATCCATAGAGATTTGAATGGAGCACGAAATATTTTATTAATGAATGTTGATAAAATATCGGGTGAGCTAGCACCTAGGTCTGTATATCAGACAATAAATGTTAATAATTAGTAATAGTTGTTAATATTTTACTAGCGGAAGTGTAAGATTTTCTTCGTCATCACTACTACTAGATTGATTGATAGAGATTGTTAGAATTTCGTAAGGATTAGGAAACATCTGTAAGAGAGTATGATAATTGAGATCCATAGTTCCGGGGGTTAATTCAAATAGATGTATTTCGCAGACGTGTTTGAAAATATTAAAACAAACGTGTGTATGATATTCTAATCCACTTAGTAGGTAATCTACTAGAATGTTAATATCTATTGCATTAAATACTTGCCCAATAATTCTTACAAATTCATCTTTTATTCCATTTTCCTTTAAGAAGATTTTACGGAGTTTTACTTTGTTGTCCTGGACCAAGTATAGTTTAAAATACGTAAGCATGTTCTCATTTTTATTTTTCATTTTTTTAATCTAATCTATATTTTATCTCTATAAAATATTTCATATCATCCTTATTTTTATTATCAACGAAATCATTAATATTATTATTAATGATAGGACAGCCAAAGTATAAATATCGAATATATAGAATGTAAGTTGATATTCTATCAAACATTTTACGCACTATTGGTGCTATTTTTATATTGTTTTTATTCTTTTTGATTTATTAAAGTCTTTCTAGAATTTTTTCTACATCTGGGATTTTATCCAACATGTATTCGTAGTAGTTGTCCCCGCCGAACATTCTGGTGCTTTGGTAAAAGCCACGAAGCATTCCAATGTCTATTATAAGTTTTCTTTTTTCGACTAAAAGAAGAAAATCATAAAGATTATTGTTAATATTTCTCAAAAATGTTTGTGCTTCGGCAGCATGTAGTGTTGAGTCTTTCTGTATCGAATGGATACTCTGAATCATGCTCATAAAGTAGTTAAACCAGTCGATTCTATTCCTCATGAAGCTCGAGTGCTCTAATGCAAAAGTCATGATATAGTATCTGTCTTTGATACTTTCCTTAATCAGGAAAGCTACATCAATTCCAAAGGCATAGCTGAAAATCGTTTTCTCCATCTCTAGCGGCAGTTTTTGAATGTCCATCATTGCTGATGATGATTCTTTCTATTTCTTACGTACTTTTTATTTGTTTTTATTTAATTTTTAAAAACCAATTATGTTTTTTCTGTAAAGCTTGAATGCGTATCCCTTTATTTCTGGGAAGTGCTTCAAGAGAGGTTTGTAGTAGTCGTTTCCTTTCATTTGTTGCGCAAAACAGTGAAAATCCTTAAGATCATTGAACTTCAAGTATATTTTATTGTTTCTAATCGCGTGATAAAAGATTTCGAGATTTTTCTTAATATTCAGCAGTTGCTGAGTATGCAATGATTCAATCGCGTCTACGATGACGATGATGAAATACTGCCAATCCACCTTGTTTAAGTGCTCATTGAACTCGGTTAGGAAAAACTCGAGATATTTGGGATGATTCAAGCATTTCTCGAAAATGCTTCCTTCATCGAGGGCATACGATAGCTCTTTTGGAGAGATTGGTGTCATTGTAATATGTCTGCAAATTGTTTGATTTGTGTCAATTGTTGATACTATATGTAATAATCAATTTTTCTTGTTTTTTAAATATAATGACTCATTGGCAACTTTTATTATTATTATTGATTGTACTTTTTCTACTTCATTATAAAAGAATAGAATCTTTTGCATCTGAATTTTTAGATAAAGATAGATTGACTGAAAATGATAGAATCATACAAGCTAAAAAAGAATATTGGCGCGTCTACAAACAACTACGAGAAGCGAAGGAGAAAGGCGATCATGTAGCGTATGATCACTTAGAAAGAACAGCGATAGTCAAACCAACACGTTTGAAGCCAATCAATAAAGATTATCCATTTCAATAATTATGTCAGTCTTTTCTGTGTAATCTGATTATCATGAATCCTATAATATAGCAATACTCTAGGGACTATGAAAAACTTTTTATTACTCGTGATCGCGCGTTGCCATAGCTTAAGGTCTTCCTTTGGGATCTCATCTTGATACTCAAAATTTTCAAAAAAACTCATTTTCCACGCAACACAAGGGTGCGCAATTACATTATGCCCCATTTTAAGATGCTCTGGAATAGTACCGTTGTATTGAGAGTAATTATGCTCCGATACGATCTTTTCAGTTCTATCGCTTTTCTCCCTGAATGATACATGATCTCCTGAAACAACATCATATTTTGGCAAATAGGCGAGTTGACTCCGAAGTCTATCTATCGCATAGTAATCATCTATATTCCAATTGAATACGTAATGATAATTTAAGACTTTCGCCTTGGCTATTAAATAGTTCATGGCATATGCGTGATTAGGAAGCAATACACTTTCAAAATTGGATGTTTCATATAACTGCTTGTGTGTGTCGCCATAGTCTAGCTCCAACACATCAAAATCTTGATAAGTTTGATTTTTAAGCGATTCGAGCGATTTACTAATCCATCGAATATCAAATAGTTTCAGAGCATTCCTATGAAATAGGATAATGCAGACTTTATTCATTTATTTAACAATAACGTAATATTATATTATGTTATATTTTCCTATTTATTGTTGTTTATTGCGTTGGAACTTTTCCTGAAACTCTTCCTTGGTGAGTTTGTAGTCAATGTAGTTCAACGCGTGCATCAATGTGTCTAGGGGAGCCACCGCCTTGATGTTCTGCTCTATAATCCCCAGTGTAATTGGTTCTCGAGAATCACGATAGATACTATGCATAGTCCTTAAGAAATGATACAACCTTGGATCTTGTTCAAAAGCAAAGTTCTTCAAGATATATCTTTCTTCATAGACATTCCAAATCTCATCTCTTAGATTGTTCAGGTCATCGTGCAACTTATACACGAGTTCTGTGTGTTCGGGGAAATAGCGGAGATATTCAACGTCCTTGTGATCGCGCATCAAGTAAATGATTCTTACCATCAATGGATTGATTCCGTCGCACACCCGCCACTTCTGCGTCTCCTTCTTCACCACCCCCTTCAACTGTTTAACCGCCACATACTTTGGATTCTCAATCCTCAAACGTTCATTACGCTCGTTGATCAGCAGAAAACCAGGGAATGTCCAGTCTTGTTGAGAGAGAAAGCTAAGCATTTCTTCTAAAGAGGAGAATCTGAAGGAAGTGTGTTTTGGGAGTCCAATATCGTCGCCCATAATTTCTGTATTATCTTTCACACTAAAAGTACCAATGTGTACTAATGATTGTTTATCAACGGGTTGCACAATCCTATTCTTTGGATGCTGCACCACGACAAGATAGCAATACTCTTTATTCAACTTATCATAGCTGAAGTTTAGCTCAGCAGCGACTTCATCAAATAGATCGCCGAAGGACTCAATCTTGTCCCAAGCTGCACTATAGGCGTCGATCGCCCTGTTCGTTGACTTGCGCCATTCGCCCCCATGGAAGAACAACCTGATGAGTGTTCCATCGTGTAACGAGTACTGCTTCAAATCTTCAAACTTCATATCCACAAAAAATGAGTGTTTCTTTAGCTTTTCAATTTCCCGCGGCTTGTTGATGCCGCTCACTTCTGCCATCTTGTTCAGACCGCAGCAAACAACTTGCTGCGTTTCCTTATCGAGGATCAATCCATCACAATACTGAAACACTGCGTTGTCTTTATTGTTCCACCTGCGGTAGAGCATCATATAGCGCTCGTTTTCTTTCACGTCGAGATTATTTTCTTCGGCGTAGTTAGAAGGATTATCATTCATACTAAAGTCAAAAGATGTCATATTTCGGTTAACGTATATAATAATCATTTTTTAACTTAAGATACTCATTGTTCGCTTATATTGTTCCGAGACAGTAATTTGTTTCACCTAGTAAAGCTTTTTTGTTTCTCTTCTAGAAGAGAATCTAATTGACCAAAAGAACAATTCTTCGACATTTTCGCAGACCAAGCTAAAGCTTCTGCTTCAGAAGCACCCGAATTCACGAGATACCAGCATCTTAGCAAAAACTCGTGTCGTGTCTCACCACTTTTTTTCTGCAAATCATATATCCTCCCATTCTTGTACAATAGCATTTATAATATCTACTTTTCAATTTTTAATATTGATGAACGATCAAGTTTAAAAATATAGTATTTATCTTAATTACCGATTGGCGCAAGGCATAAATAAATCTCACCTAAATCAGCATTGGTGTAATTCAACACCAACGCTTTTCCATTCGCAATATAAATCTTCATGGACACACACAAATTCGTACACTTCGTGAAGCGACATAACTCTTTCAAGGAGAATACCCCCTGAATTATTTCGTGCTCACTGTCTTTCGGTAAATTAATTAAAAATGGCGTTCCATTCTGCAAATCATTGTCTGCCTCGTGTTGCAAGTGTATCTGATAGTTAGCAGTAGAACTACTACCGTCGCCTCGAAACTGCATTAAACCCTTTGTATAGATGATCTCCATAGATTCAGCCAATGAATATATCTCTCGCGCATAGTCCTTGAACGTATTGGATGGCATGGAAATTACCGTATACACATCCAGGGAGAAATTCGGATTTGGCACATCCACCTGATCAATATCAATCACCTTCAATTTATACTTTTTCACGATTCCATTCTTTTTGTTATGTAACTCGATCATCAGGTGATCGGATTCCATCTTATCATAGTACATCACAAATACATCATCATTCTTAATACATTTGATGATTTTATTGAAATTCTGCATGTCAATTCCTACATACAATGGCTCATCTAAATTGAAACGATATTCATCCATCTTTGAAGCATAAAGCTGAGACTTTATCAACTGGGTCTTTGTATTGTCAATCGCCTTAATGAACAATCCATCCTTAGTGAACTTAAAATTGGCCTCCATCAAAATTTCTTTTAATGAGTCGCCCAATATACGAATAGCACTGGCCATCACAGTCTTCATATAAAATACTTCTTGTTTTTCGGAAGATTTACAAATATCTTCACCGGACACTATATCTTCTGTGTAAGCCATGTTGTTTAATTTACGTTAGTTATAGCGCTTTAACATAAATTAAATCATATTGAATGTTTCATATAATTCAAGCCACTGTCTACGATCTGTTTTGACACAAATTCCGTCATGTCGCTTTTGCTAACATCATTATTCCAGATTTTAATCGAAAACCCCTGAAATTTAGGAGATACCGATAAACCACAAATACTATTTTGTTCCGACGAAACAAGTTCATTCACCATCATTTCCGCAGTCAAGTTAATAAAATACTCTTTCACCCGTTTTGGAGATACATGAATAGCCCAGGCTCCACCATTTTTATTTTCTTTGGCCTCCCAGATTGGCAATATATCTTCGCGCATCACAAAGAACATCCCATTGTCCAATGTTGGGAGGTTATTGAAAAAAGCCCAAAAATCACCCAAGGTCTTGATAACGTGCAATTTATTATAGCTCTTGAGACTCCAGTCTCGAACACTATTTGAATGATACCATACCGACCACGAATTCTCAAAAGACTTATTTTCACTCATACATAATCATAATATTTTATTTTTAACTTAATAATAGTTTAAAAATCCAAAACAATATCCTCTCTTAGGTTTCGCTATTCTCAATCCAGGGATTTTATTATTCCCCCTGGTCCGTGAATACAACATCATGTTTTTACCAGCTCTCTCAAATAAAGACTCAACGTCATGTATATTAGATAAATCAACCGATATGTGTTTGCAGCAGAAATAAGTTTGCCGCAAGTCGATGACCCGATTGCTCAAATGTCCCTTCTTTGTTGATATCATATAAATCTGCGATGATGCTGGAATATACCCAAAAAACTCTTTTAACCATTCCTCCATAAAATCAATTGTTTTTTCATTTTCCGGATTATAGCAGATAAAAATGACCCCACTATCCTTCACATATGGAATCAAGATTGAACTCATCAGATTCAGAT
>JACCDQ011221600.1_pt1 | contig 33855 bp, 17 predicted proteins | sample 7446031 | NCBI WGS metagenome assembly JACCDQ01 (sample SAMN15323442, study PRJNA562643) | freshwater metagenome | isolation source: river surface water | place: USA:Blue River Watershed | collected 2017-08-17 | reverse complement strand
TGGTTTTGATTATGAGTGTAAATCCTGGTTTTGGAGGACAATCATTCATTGAAAACACTTATGCAAAAGTTCAAAAACTAAAAGCATTGATTGATAAAAAAGGAGCTTCTACAATTATTGAAATTGACGGTGGAGTTACTAACAAAAATGCTGCACAATTAGTAGAAGCCGGAGCTGATGTTCTGGTAGCCGGAAGTTATGTTTTTGGTTCTGCAGACCCAATCGCTACCGTAGCCGATTTGAAAAAAATCACTTCACTATAAAACAAAAAAAGTCCCGCTCAACAATTGATCGGGACTTTACTATTACCCCAATAAAAATCATTAAAACAATCCTGCTAAACCCCTATTTCGCCCAATAATCGATAAAACAACTTTTATAGAATCACTCATTGTTAAGTATTTATTACCCAAAAAGAGTTTTAATTAACATTCATATTCACAAAATCACTGACGGAAATTCCTATAAATTTTTTGAAATTTTTTGAAAAGGTAAATCTAGAATTAAACAAACACTTTTCTCCCAATGAAGCCACCGTATAGCTTTTTAAATACCCCTCATTAATCAGTGTTAACGCAAAATTAACCTTAACCAAATTACTAAAATCATTCACGGAGTAGTGGCAATAATACTTAAAGACTAGATCCAAATGACTTTTGGGAATTTTTAATTCCTGAGCAATCGTTTTGGCGGTTAAAGTAGTGGTAGAAATGACTGGAATCGATCTTTGTAATTTTTGAATGTCTAAAATAATTGAATCAATCGTATTAAAAATAGTACTATAAAGCAGCCTATCCTTATTTTCTATTAATCTCAAAGGTTTGGTATTCCAGATAACGATATCTTGGTGGGCGTTTTTCTGTAAACTCTTTATCAAATGATGTTCTCCAAATATAATAATGGGATTTCGAAACATATAAATAATGGTCACCAGCCATAATAAAGAAGAAAATCGATAAAAAACATTTAAATTTATCCTTGGTTTTGTTTCACTAAATAAAAAGTAATTAGAATAAACAACTAATAAAAAAGTGATAATGGTCATTAAAAATACCCAAGTTCTTATAGTGTTATAATTGCTTTTTTCAAGCATCGAAAGCTTCTTCATTTGAGTCAATTCCTTTACCAATAACAAAATGGATACAAAATAGAAAGCGGAGAAAGCCAGATAGAAATAATAACTAATATAATAATTGTTACTATTCATCAATACCAGTACCGTTGGTAGTATAAAATGCAAGAACTCCTTTTTGAGTTTGCTGTTCCTTTGAATTAGCCTTCTGAAAAATAAGTAATAAATAGGAATAATAAAAAAAGCGAATGTGAATCGTATTTTTAATGGACTATAGGTAATTGTGGTGAACCCCAATACTTCAACGGCATTTACAAAACGTTGTAATCCGGCAATAAATAAAATCAGTATTAGGTACCGATTTGCTTTGCGATTTGTCTTTGTACTAATAAGCATTAAAAACACGACAAAGAGGCATAAGAAGCCGACAAGTAAGGATACGACGTTTAGAAACATGTGTCAAATATTCAAAATGTGTCACAAATATAGCCTTTTACTATTTACCAATCTTTTTTTTAATCTTGCATGATTGATATTTGTTTGATAATATCAAACACTAGCTAAAATCATGAAAAAAATCTATTTTTTTGTATGTGTCGTTGTAGTATTTTTTACGACCTCAAACTCAACTGCACAAACCAATGTTACCTCTTCAGGAATATCGATTCAAGGGATAGCCCGAGATGTTAATAATGAAGCTTTGGCCAATATTGATCAATTGGATTTAAACTTCCAAATTTATTATTTTATAGGAGCATCTACTACTCCGACAAATATTTTGACCGCTATAGCTACCATAAAAACCGATAATTTTGGGGTCTTCTCTTATGTCTTGGGTGTAAACCAAGATCAATCCAACCTCATCAGCACTCAATCGGCTTATTTGAAAGTAAGTTCTGGAAGCGTGGTTTTCTCTGATGAAAAACTACAAACTGTTCCCTATGCGATGTATGCTCAAAATGGTGTCCCAACAGGTTCTATTATGCCTTTTATAGGTACTGTAGCTCCAAATGGTTGGTTGCTTTGTGATGGATCCCCTATCCCAAGTGGGCCATATTACGATAATTTAAAAACTATAGCAGGCGCCAATACACCAAATCTTAGAGGTCTTTTTTTACGTGGAACAGGTAGTTCTGCAACAAGTGGAAGAGTTGGTCCTGCTTTAAAAGTAGTTCAACAAGATGATATATTAACGCATCGACATGATTTAGGAGCAGCAGCTGTAGTTAGTAATGCAGGAGTTCATAATCACGGTAATGGTGACTATGATCAGCTTTTAAAGTCGGACACAAGAAGTACAGCTATGGGTACTGACACTACAACCGGCGAGCCGAACCTTTATTCATCTGCACAGATACAAAATGCAGGAAACCACAATCATGCTTTATCCGGAAGCACAAATTATTATGGGGCAGCTACAGAAACCCGACCTATTAACTACGGCGTCAATTATATTATTAAAATATAATCCCTAATTCAACGTATTGCCTGATTCCTTTTTATTCTAATAAATCCTCTTACAATGAAACATATCCTTGTATTATGTCTTGTGCTATTTGGTTATAGTGCCCTATTGGCTCAAGAAAAATCAGGCGTAAAGTCTGTAATTAGTGCTACAGCTTCCAAAAAAGAAAATATAAACCAAACTCTCACCAAACCGGTTAGTGGGGTAAACAAAACTTTTACGATCTCAAGTGTAAGCATGCTGATAGGAATGCCATATATGGGGTTAACCAAGGGGATTACCGACGATGCCGCTTCCACTCAAAACTATGCCAAAGATTTGGGATTTCCTTGGAGTATTCGCTACCGATACACTACCTTTTCCGAGGATGCTTTCACCGTTTCTAAAGGGTATTTCAGTGACAGGATAGAGATTAACTGGGATATTAAAAAGAATCAGGAAAAAATAATCAGCATTACAGTGTACCGTACCGAGGATGTCACCAGTGCCAATCCCAACTGGGGAAGACCGTTAAAAACATTGGCTGGAGATGTGGGAACTTTTTCAGATACAAATGTGGAGGGAGGCAAATTATACCGGTATAAACTTTTCGCCAAAGGGGTTGAAGTCGATGGCTTAGAGATTCTTTATTCCAACTTTATTACCGGCATTGGTTACAGAAATCCAACAGGCATTATTACGGGAAACATTTCTTTTACTGGAGGCAATCCCGTTAAAGACGTGTTGATTACCGCTAATCCAACAGGGAGTACCTTGCGTTTTGGAAGTTCATTAAAAGTGCCAACAAATAGTTATATCTCAATTCCAAACCTGCATAAGGGTTTGCAAGACGCAATTACGTTGCAAGCCTGGGTAAAACCTACAAGTCCTTTTGACTCTGATGAAATGGTCTTGTTTAATCTGATTAGTAGTGGTGTTGGCGGGTCATTTCCAATTAATATCAACTTTAGTAATAATTCACTTTCTTTTAATATTATACACAACAACCTTAGCTTAAATAATTATATACCAAGTGGGGAAATAGACAATAAAGGAGATGATATTTTAGTACCCATTAACACTATTAATTCTGCTTTTACCCACTTCAGCTTCGTTTTAAGGAACAATCAAATGCCCGAAATTTACATCAACGGACGCTTGATTAATGAAGCATATGTTGTCAAAATGAACGCCATACTAGATCAAAATCCAGCTACTGCAGATGCAAAAGTAACCTATACAAACAACAACACGCCAGTTCAGGTAAATTACGAGACAGACAAGCCCACTTGGAATGGATTTAGAGTGGGAGGTAAAAAATCAGCGTATTTTGATGAATTGCGGGTTTGGGAAACAGCCTTGACTCCAACTCAAATACAGCGTGATTTCCGCAGGTATTTACAAGGAAACGAATCCTATTTAAATACCTACATTAGAGCTAATGAAAAATCAGGTGATTATGCCTATGATTTAGCGCACACTGGTTTTAATTTTCATGGTAATGATGCTAAACTGAGCCATTCGCCTATCCTACCTACTTGGGCTAACAATGAAGATGATATCAATAACATTCCTACTAATAGTCAATTAGGGGTTTTGGGGGTAACGGATGAATTTGGTAATTATGTAATATCTTCCATACCTTATTCAGGTAATGGAGATTCATTTACTATTGTTCCTTCTTTAGGAAAACATGAATTTAACCCAAAACAAGAATTAGCATTTTTGGGCGCAGGCTCTGTAGTAGTCAATAATGTGGATTTTATAGATCAATCTTCTTTTGTTTTTAAAGGACATGTAGTATATGATAGTCGAGGCGTTTTTCCATACACCTCTGATCCTGAAATAACTGGAGATATCAAAGAAGACGAAGCCTATAATGCCTATGTTAAAGGCAATGTAAAATACCAAAAAGGGGAATATTGGGCCGAGAAAGATAAATCAGGCACAATCCTTAGGTTACGAAGATATGCCACCATACCTGTTCCAGATGCCTACGTAAGTATTGACAATGTACAGGCAATTGATGCCAACAATGTTCCTGTACAAACTGATGGTAATGGACGTTTTACAATTGAAGTGCCCATCGGAAAACATGCCATTAGTGTAAGCAAGAGTGGCCACACATTTGACTTAGAGGGGAGGTATCCCGCCAGAACTAATGATAATGTTAACGGAGTTAGTGTTTTGACCAATACCTATCTGGACTTTTTTGAAGATCGTGATGAGCCTATTACATTTATCGATACGACAAAAGTAATTGTAATTGGTCGCGTGGTAGGAGGAATCAAAGAAGCCGAAAAAACTCTTGGTTTTGGATTTGACGGGAGAAAAACCTACACCTATAAAGATGCAGCTGGCATTGATCAATCCATTGTTTACACCTCTCTAAACAATATTGGAAAAGCCAGAATTACATTGGGATACATGCCTGCTGGTGCCACAAGTGTTACCCCTGAATACCGAACTAGTTTTGAGACTAATCCCCAAACCGGGGAATATCGAGTAAAATTATTACCCTTAAATTACCTGTTGGCTCAAAATGATTTGGTGTTTACAAGTGGTCATAATCCAGACAATAATCCACTTCTCAGCGCAGGGCAATCCATCAATTATACAGCCATTAAAGCGTTGCAATACCCCACTTTTGTACAGGGGAATACTACCATTACGGGACAACCGTTTCAAGAAATTCTAAAATTCACTCATATTGCCACACCTATCCACACCGTTTTAAGCCAAACATCGGATACCCAAATAGCGGCCAATGGGTTTACTTATACAATAGCATCAACCCAATTGACGCCAATTTACAGCCAATTTAAAGAGTACAGCATTCAAATTCAAGGTCAAGAACGGTATTCTAATTATGATAATGGGTCAACACCTGTTGTAACTACTGTACCTGTACAAGGAGGCACTATTATTGCTACCAATAATTTAGCCTTAGAAAACAGTGAAAAGATCGTAGTTTCGACAACAGACCCAAGCATATCAATCTATTCTTTTAAAGGGGGAATACCCAATACGGATGCCGCTAGCGGTTATAAAAGAACTATTGATTTGAAATACAGATCCAATGGGGTGGATACCCCCTTAGTTAATTACAAAACTGAAGGAATCATCTTGGGTGGCGTAGCCGATGGTACTCAAACCTTTGTAACAGCCGGTCCGGAATTGCCTGATTTTGTACTGCGTGATCCTCCAGGATCTAACAGTTCGGCCACGATAGAAAAAGGTTCTACATTTAGTTTTACAAAAGAAAATTCATCCAGTGTAAACAATGGAAGTGAAATGAATGGAACCGTTTCTCTTGGATTTAAAATGAGTTTGGGCGGAGGCCTTGCGGGACCCGTAATGGAAACACAAGTTACCAATGATGTTTCTTCGGGGGTTACCATGGCACAATCTTCAACCAATGGGAAAAGTGTGACTAATACCTACACTTTCAATCAAACCATTTCAACCAGTGATGATCCAAATTGGATTGGGAGTGATGCCGACTTGTATGTGGGGACCTCGGCCAACCAATTTTATGGAACCTATAATGATTTAGTTGCATCAACAACACCAGCTTCTGGAACTACTCCACAAACTCCAATTAGTGTGGTTAGGCCTAGTAATTCCAATATTACACAGCTTTATCCTAAAATTAATAAGGCGATGTACTTTAATGAAGCCCCAGAAAAAACATTGTTTGTCTATTCGCAACACAATATATTGAATGAAATTATACCAAAGTATCAAGAATTTATCAGACAAATTGAAGCAGGTACATTAATTGAAAACACGAATGGTGTGCTTACAAGAAACGCCTACCGATCGTCAATAAACCTGTGGAGAAAAATAATTTTAAACAATGAATTGGCAAAATACCAAGCGCTAAACGACAAAGACAGACTTAAATCTTCTTTGAATTCGATAATTAATAGTTTGATAGACCCAGCTACCAATACTTTATCGGCCTCAGCCAAGCAATTAAAAGAGTTGTTAAATGCCACCTTTTATGAAAACATTTCCTTGGATGCGGGTGTTGGCGGTTTTACAAAAAGCTACCAAGTAGAACGATTAACTTCTAGTACTTTATCGTATTCATTACAAATAGATGCTTCCATTGCTTTGGCTTTTGGGGCAGCTTTCAACGAAACCGGTTTTGAAATGGATACCAAAACCAATAGTGGCACAGGATCTGGAAATTCAACTGAGGATATTAATACTGAAACCACCAACATCAGTTATACCCTGAAAGATAGTGATTCAGGCAATTTACTCAGCGTCGATGTGATTAATGCGTTTGATGGCAACGGACCCATTTTTATTACTAAAGGTGGAGAAACCTCTTGTCCGTATGAGGGTCAAGAACTTTCCCATTATTACAACCCAACGCATCCCAATATAACCTCTACAACGGCAAGTATAGTAGATCTTCCAGAGGACCAACGTAAACCCTTGTATGTGGCGACTATTCCTTTAGAATTGCCTGAAATAACTGTAGCAGCTGCTAATGTGTCGGGTATATTTGAAGGTCGAAATGCTGAATTTATTCTTCGATTGAGAAATACAAGTACAATTAATAAAGCAGCATCATTTCAACTTAGCATTGATCAAAGTACCAATCCGGATAATGCCTTAATTAATATTGAACCCAATGGAACGCTCATCAATATTCCGGCAGGACAAACCGTGTTGTACACCATGACACTCAAGAAAATTAAGCAAGACCAGTTTAATTATCCTAATATTCGAGTAGTGCTTAAATCTCTATGCGATGACAATGCAACGGATGAGGTATTGGTTTCGGCTAGTTTTGTACCGGCATGTTCACCAGTGACCATTATGAGTCCGCCAAACAATTGGCTTTTAAATAAAAACACCGCTTTTGATGGCGCCCTAACGAGACCGCTGAATATTAAATTAGGCGATTATAATACTAGTTTTGCTAGTTTTCAAAAAATCGATTTAGAATACCGATTAAAAGGAACGCCTAATTGGATTGGACTTAGAACCTATTACAAAAATCAATCCGATTACACTACGGCTCTCAATGGTGGAGCTACCAATGTAGAACTTATTGTAGGCAATCAATTGAATTATGCTTGGGATATTGCTGGGTTAAAACTAGGCAATGGAAGTTATGAGTTGCGTGCGCGAACCAGTTGTTTTAACCAAACCGCTTACGAATCGGAAATTGTAACCGGAATTGTCGATTTGACAGCACCTGTATTATTTGGTACACCCACCCCAAAAAATGGTATTTTAAATCTAGGTGATGATATTAGCTTGCGTTTTAGCGAACCTGTAAAAACGAATGGCACCGTAACTAGATTTGAGTTTATGGTTCAAAAAAACCAATTGCCCGTACACCACGAAGTTTCCTTAGCCTTTAATGGCGCATCAAATACAGCTACAATCCAAAAACCACATCTCACCACGGGAGATTTTAGTATTGAATTTTGGTTAAAAAATAGTAGTCCATCAGGGACTTCCACCTTACTCAATCAAAATGGCGGAATTAAAATAGAATTGATAGACAATGGTATGAAATTTACTATTGGAGGACAATCTATTAGTGCAACCGTAACCAAGGACAATACCTTCAATTACTACGCCCTTTCGTATGATGCCACTGCCAATAGATTGACACTTATCGAAAATAGCCTTGAGTTGAAAAGTATTCAGCTGGCTAACCCGATTAATTTTACTAATGAAAATCCAATCGTGATTGGAGGAAATACATTCATAGGAAACCTGCACGATTTGCGATTTTGGAAAAAATACATCACCAGAGAAATGGCCGTGATTAATATGTATTCTCTATTTAATGGTAATGAATTAGGGCTCTTGGGCTATTGGCCCATGAATGAAGGAAATGGAATAGTTGCCAATGATTTGGCACGATACAAACATTTAGTGTTAAACAATACCAATTGGGATATTTTCCCCAAAGGGACTGCCTATGCTTTTGATGGGACTAATTATTTGAATTTAGAACAAGCATCACAAGTAATTATTACAAAAGAAATGGATGCAACCCTTACTTTTTGGATGAAAACGAATCAAACTAGTGCCGCAACACTGTTGTCAAATGGCAAGGGTGATGCTACAGATGCATTGGAGAGTAACGGCTATCGAAACAAATGGGCATTTAATTTAACAACGGCTGGAGGAATTGAATTACAAGCCGAAAATAAAAAGTTTCCTTTTGGTACCACTAAAGTAAATGACGACAGCTGGCATCATATTGCCTTAAGTTTAACTAGAAACGGTACGGTTAGAATGTACATTGACGGTAAAGAACTAAGTTCTTATACAAGTGCGGATTTAGGTGGATTTGGGGCAAGTAATTTATTTGTGGGAGCAAGAGGAACCATGAATACGGTGGATAACTATTATAGCGGAATAATAGAGGAGCTTAGTATTTGGAATATGGCACGTTCAGCCGACCAAATAAAAGCCGATCAATATTATGAGGTTAATCCTGAAAGTACGGGTTTACTTTTGTATTCGCCCTTTAATAAACCTGAACCAAACAGTACGCTTGCTCCGAAATATTATTATCCAAGAAATGCATTTGAAAAAGAGAGTGCCTATGCTTTATTAAACGGAAAACCAATCGCTTTTTCAGAGAGTTCTCCTGGAATTAAATCATTTCGTCCTACAGAATCCATTGTTGTAAATGCAGTGATCAATGGAGATCAAATCGTATTGGTCCCTGATATCACTGATTGGGCTAGTGTCGAGGGAAAAGTAGCCAATATAACGGTTTCTAATCTGAATGATTTGTCAGACAATAGTCAAGCTTCGGCAGTAACTTGGAATGCGTACATCAATAAAAATCCTATGAAATGGTTTGTTGAAGGTCAAGATCAAATTGTCGATTTAATGAAAAGGTCCAATGAAAACCTGACTTTTGAAATTACCTTGATCAATCAGGGCGGACAATCACAACCCTATGCCATAGATGTGCCTCAGTGGTTGACCCTGTCGGCAAAGTCAGGAACCATTGCTCCAAACACGACACTTACCCTAAAAGCAACAGTTGATAATAATCTGGCCATAGGAAATTACAATACCATTCTTTCCTTGGCGACCAATTATGGTTACAACGAAAAAATTCAATTGGACCTAAGAGTCCTGGAAAAAGAGCCTATCTTGGTTTTGGATCCTACTAAGTTTACACAATCGATGAATATCATCGGGAAAATAAAACTTGATGCTGTTTTTTCAGACGACCCCTACGACAAGATTGTGGCACTCGTAAACGGGGAGGTTCGCGGAATGACCAATGTTGTTTTTGATTCCTCTTTCAACGAATACTTTGTATACCTGACCGTATATAGCAATAATTTAAGCGGTGAAGAGGTGGTGTTTTATATTTGGGACGCATCGGACGGAAAGTTAAAAGAGGCCTCTTTAAATGGTAACCTTTCAAAACCCTTTTTGGCCGATGATCTTTTAGGAACCTACATCAGTCCTGCTATTTTCAGCAATACGGCGGTAACCGGTCAGCAAATACTATTGAATCAGGGTTGGACCTGGACTTCATTTAATGTAAATGATACTCGATTCGTCAATTTAAATGCACTTACAAAAGGGCTTGTTCTGGGTACATCCGATTTGATACAGTCCAATGCTCCAGCACTATTTGATGCCTATCAGTACAACCCGCTCAATACTGCTGGAAGCGGATGGTCTGGAACCGTTTCTACTAATGGAGGAGTTTCAAATAATAAAATGTATAAAATTAAACTGGCGACGGCACAAAAATTAAACATTAAAGGCGTTCCGGTGGATTTGAATACTTGGTTTTTTGATTTGGCCCAAAATTGGAATTGGCTCCCTTATACCGTTTCCAAAAACGTACCTATTGGAGATGCTTTGGCTAACCTAAATGTAAGTGATGGTGATTTTATAAAGTCACAATCATTGTTTGCCATCTATAGCACATCAATTGGTTGGAAAGGATCATTAACTTATTTAAAAGTGGGAGAAGGATATATGATAAAAGTGGGTACAGCACAAAGGTTTACTTATCCTGAATATTTAAACCGAACAAGTAAGAAAATCAGTTCACCAAAAAATGGGCGAGTAAATGCTACGGAAGATGAAGTATTGTCCAGTCAATATGCGCAATTTCCAAATACCATGTGTGCTATTGTAAAATTGCCTGAAGGTTTTGAAAAACTCTCTTTTTACAACGAAGCAGGTCAATTAAGAGGAAACACGACAACTCAAACCGTTGAAGGTAAAAATTTGGCTTTCATAACTATTTATGGCAATCAGCCCGAAAAACTTACAGCCTATATTGGTTCGGGAAATAATGCCCAAGCCACATCCAAATCTCTCAGCTTTTCGACCAATGCCATTCTGGGCAGCATTTCAGATCCAGTAGTAATCGATTTGTTAGAAGAAAAAATATGTGTTTCACCAAATCCATTTCACAACGATATTGAAATAGCCTTTAAAACCGAAGAAGGAGGCAATGCTAAAATACTGATTAACAACATACTTAACCAAACAGTATATAGTGGTACTTTCGAAATAGATTCAGGAGCTACTGTTTTAAAAATACATCCCAACGTAGCTAACGGAATGTATTTCCTTAGAGTAGAAATAGCCGGAAAAATGGTTTTACAAAAAATAATAAAAAACTAAAATAAAAATTCCGGAAAAGTGTTTTTTTAAGCATTCTTCTCCGGAATAAATCGTTTTCTTATGAAAAAAACAGCATTTTGCTTTATATTATTATGTCTCTCTTTTCATGCATTGTTTGCGCAAACACCCGCTTGGAAAGTGGATGAAAATGCCTATCAGTTCACCATGACTTTTGTGGCAAAACTTAACGTGGACGGAAAGCCGTTAATTGGCGTAAATGACAAAGTGGCTGCATTTGTAGGCACTACCTGCAGAGGGGCGAGTGGTGTTACCTATGTCGCAAGCGAAAACGCCTATTATGCTTATCTTACGGTTTTTTCAAACACACAAGATGAAACAGTTTATTTCAAATTATACGACAGTGCAACAGATAAAACAACCGTTGTAAGCAAACAAATCGTATTTAAAGTAAATGAGCACAGAGGAAATCTATTTCAATCGTACAGCATTGCCGAACCAGCATTAAACGACAAGGCAGAACTTCTTACTTTTAATTTTGTGAATATAAAAAGTGTATCATCTATTATTAATGACGGTAAGGCAACCATAAGCCTATATGACACTTATGACATAACTACCCTAAAACCAGAATTTACTTTAAGTAAAGGTGGGAAACTATTAAAAAACAGAATTGTACAAAAATCAGGGGAAATTACAGACAATTTTTCAACCACACTAAATTACGAAGTCCTGTCTGAAGATGAATCAAGCTTGAGTGTCTATACAGTTGTTGTAAATCAGATTAGCACTCCAACTTTGTTTTATAAAAAAAATGCTGTTTGCAAGACAGGTGGAGTAATAAAAGTAGTTTCTAAACAAGAAGGAGTCCCAGTCGTAATAACAAGTAATAGCAAAACCGTTTCAACCAAAAAAATAACAAATGGAGAGGCTGTCTTTACTGACCTCGACACCAACTCATATATCGTAACAATAGGAAATGAATGGAAACTAATCAATATAACATTAAAAGAAAAATAACAATGAAAAGAATATACAAAAGTTTGAAAATTATCGCAGTTTTAATGATACTCTCATTATTCGCAGGATGTAAAGCAGATGAATTACCTTGCAAAAGTGTTCCCCAAGGAGAATTTATATTAGTGGAGTAATTTTTCCCACTAAAAAATACAACAAGATATCTTCTTTAAAATTACTTAAAAATGAATCTACAAGTAATCTCTTTTTACAGAACAGAAAACTTTAAAAGGCAGAATATGCTGTAAGCTATTAAAACCGAAGAAAAGCAGAATTTACAATCAATACAAAGGCTTCAATTTATTAACTAAAAATACGCAATCACTGATTTATATGCCTTATATGAATGTGAATCCTGGTTTTGAAGGACAATCATTTATTGAAAACACTTATGCAAAAGTTCAAAAACTAAAAGCGTTGATTGATAAAAAAGGAGCTTCCACAATTATTGAAATTGACGGTGGAGTTACTAACAAAAATGCTGCTAAATTAGTAGAAGCCGGAGCTGATGTTCTGGTAGCCGGAAGTTATGTTTTTGGCGCTGCTGATCCAATTGCCACTGTAGCTGATTTGAAGAAAATCACCAAAATATAAAACATATATTTCAAGTTATAAATCTAAAAACACCCTGAAAGTAATATTCTTTCAGGGTATTTTTTTAAGCAAAATATTCCTCTTTTATATTTATCATTTCAGCCACAATAGTAAAAAGTTCTGGATGTTCCTCTTTAAATCGTAAAGGAGTTTCAAAAAAATGCTCTAAAACAACAGCAATAAATTCAGCTTGATTTGTATATGCATAAATACGAAAATAATTAGATTCAACAAGTCCTTTCAACACATCAGGTCTTTTTAGATAATCAATAATTTTATCATAAGAATCGGAAAAAACAACACTACTCTGATCTCTTCCTTTTAGACCATGAAAATAGAGTGCGTGAGAAAACTCATGTAATCCTAAATTTAAATTGTCATTCTCACATTTCAAACCTTCCTCAAAATCCTTCCAGGAAAACACCAGTGCTTTTAAGGCAGGATTGAATTCTCCTTTATGATATTGCTTAGTTATTACCGAATAATAACTTTCGCAATAAATAATGATTTTATCAAAGTTATTAATTCGATAATGACGCATTCCAAAAGTCAACATGACATAAGTAGCCGCCAAGAGTAATTTTACTTCCTCTGTAACCTCAAATCCTCCTTGACCAATAAATTGATATTTAGCAATAAAGGAAGCGACACGATGATTGAAATAATTCTTTTTTTTAGAAGGCAGCTTTTTATAAAAAGAAAAATTACTTTCCAAAAAACTACTTTGGTCAGCATTTAGTTTTCGTACACGAAAATAATAATGAATATACAGCGGTTTATTAAAAAACACCACATAAGTAGGTTCAATAATAAATTTAAAAACAAAAATAACTAACAAAGCTACTAACAATAACATTGTTAAAGCCTGAAAAACAGCAGCCATAAGTTAAGCTTTACAGATTGGGTTTATAAATTTATCTTTTTAAAAATAAAAAAGCAACAAAAAATAACCATTACTTTTTGTTGCTTTACAGTGACCGCTAAGTTTTTAAAATCAAACCATCATAAACTTTTTGATTTCTTTACCCGAAATATCCGGATTGGCTCCTTCATTTCCGGCAACCAATGCTCCAACAGCACAGGCATAATTCAAAGCTTTTTGGGGTGATTTTCCTCTAAGTAATCTCACAATCAAAGTTGCCAAAAAAGAATCCCCAGCTCCAACGGTATCCACTACTTTTATAAAATAGCCGCTGTTATAATAAAACTTATCATTGTAATACAATACCGCACCAAAAGCACCTTTGGTTACACATATTTGTTTGGTATTGGTTTTCTCAGCTATAAATTTGATATTCTGCTCAAAAGAATTATAAGGCGAATCTAATTTCTGACTTATCTCATACAGTTCTTCATCATTAAGCTTGATAAAATCGGCTTTAAACATCAATTCGATTAGCACTTCAGTTGTATAATAAGGAGCTCTTAAATTGGCATCTAAAACTTTATATTTTGCTTTATTCAAAAGGGAGAATAAAGTCGCCCTTGAAATTTCATCCCTGCAAATTAAACTACCAAAGACAAAAACATCGGCTTCACTAGTTTGTTTTTCAGCGGCTTTATTAACTACAATTTTATCCCATGATGAAGGATAATGAATATCATAAGAAGCATTCCCTTTTTCATTAATCATTACATGGACTACACCTGTCATATAATCAGAATCAACTTGTATCGCATCAGAACTCATGTTATGGTCTTCGATATAGTTAACTATATCTTTCCCATTCTCATCATTTCCAATTTTACTGATTATAGTTGAAGAAGCTCCCAAAGAATTCATTCTTAATGCCACATTTAAAGGCGCTCCTCCTATTTTTTTATGTGTGGGGAAAATATCCCAAAGTACTTCTCCAAAACAGACAGCACTCAAACCAGGTTCTTTATTCATTATTTATATTTAAAAATCGGTTACATTATTACTGCTTTTCAAATGCCAGAAATCAAGCTTATTGATTAAGACTGAGTCGTTCTCCGAAAAAAATTCGATTGCATCACTATTGACAAATTTTGGAAAAATCCTTGTGGTAAACGCTTCTTTATCATTTATAAAACCCTCAACAACTGAGCCGTCAATAAAAATCTGTAATTTAATGGGCTCATCCTTTTTCAAATTAAGATCCCCTATTTCAATTCTTTTCTCGATTAAGTCCGTTTTACTGGAATTGGATTGATCAATTACCAATTGGTTCTTTTTTAAATCAAAATACAGCTTGGTTTCTTCTTTATTGTTTTGATTTTTCCCAATATAGAAACCAAATTTATCTGATTTCAAAGCCGAAATTTCTGCAACTATTTCGATTTGATGACCTGATCCTATTTTTAAGTTTTGTGATGGATTTACCATTACTTCATTAAACGATTTCAATGAATCCCTTAATCTTAACAAAGAAGGGTGTGGTGTTTGATAGATTTCGCCATTTTTCAAGTTCCAAACCCTTGGTATGCTGTATAAATGTGCCCAACCGTGCTTTAAATGTAATTTTGAATCAATAAGATCCGGAATTATGGCAATCGCCATGGTTTTTCCATCTTTATCCAATGCTACCGAAGGGGAAAGCATTCGATTAATCACTTCTAATTTTTTAGGCAAATCATAATCCGGAACAAATTCTTCATTGACAAAACTACCAACCCAATACAGCGTTATTGCTGGTTTACCATCGTATGGAATAGGATTTACCGATAAAATATATTTATCCCCCATCTTCCAGAAAACAGGCATCTCCCAAAATATCCCCGAATGATCTGTTCCCGGATTTCCTTTAAACAAAGGATGTAAATAAGTCCATTTTTTTAAATCATCCGATTTATACAATAAAAGAGCTCCTTTTTGAATCTCATTCTCAACTAATCCATATCCTACAGCCATATACCAGGCATCCTTTTCTTTCCAGATGTATGGATCACGAAAATCTTTGCGGCTATATTGCTTTGGTGCTCCTTTTACGACAGGATTATTTTCAAATTTTTTCCAATTAATTAAATCATCATCTTCAGGAAAAGCAAGACACATCCCGTTTTCATTATCATTGCCTCCCGTGTACATAATCAAAGGCACTCCATTGTCATCTTTTATTGCATGGCCTGACCAAATACCGTTTTGATCATAACCTTCTTCCGGTGATAATGGCGGCTTGTGCTCTGTCCACTGAACCAAATCGGGGCTACTAAAATGTCCCCAATTGATTTGCCCCAAATACACATTGGCTCCATTTTTTTGATTGAAAATATGGTATTTCCCCTTATAATAGATTAACCCATGCGTTTCATTCGTCCAATTTGCCGCCGGAAGCAAATGGTATTTCGGTCGGGCAAAATCATTTTTAAACCTGCTTTCAGGTACGGCTAAAATGGCTTTGCTATTTAATTTTTCAGCGATTTCTGTTTTTTTGATATAATTTGGACTTAGAGAAGTATTCCAAATTTTCACTTCATCTACAATGCCATTACTATAAGTTAAAGGATATCTATTATCGAAAAGTTTTTCTTCGGCATCTCTTCCAACGGTAAAACTATTGAAAGTGCTTAGATTCATTTTAGTATTAAAAGGAATTTCTAAGGTTGCTTCTCCATTAATTAATAAACTTATGGCATTCTTATTAACGATAAGAGATACGTGAAACCATTTAAATTTTGGCAATTTATTTTCGGCAAAATAATATTTCTCCTCCCCGTTTAAACTTAGCAAAATTGCCGGTTTTCCAAATTTATTTATACCCGCTGAAATCCAATTTTTAGCGTTGCTCTTTTTATCAATTAATGAAAAAAAACTCGCTGTTTCTGTTGGAAATGTCTCCAGCGCTACCCATGCAGTCATGGTAATTGGAAAATGCAACGGTTTAGGCAATAAACCTCCAATATAAGTGGAATAGCCATCCAGACGTAATCCATCGCCTTCTATTCCTTTTACAAATTCGGGAGTTTCAAAATTGCTGTTAATTTTATATACCGTTCCTGTGTTTTCTTCAATAGTATTTTTCTCCTGAGATGAATTAAATTTCCATTGGTATAGCGGTTTTAATCCTTGGGCATAAGAAACAAACAGAGACAGATAGAAAATAAAAAAATATATTCTTTTCATTGTTATTTGATTGAGATGTAACGAAAATGAGTTCTATGAAAGACCCAATTAATTATTGCTATCTTTTTTCATAATAAATTAAAGGGCAGGATTAACCACAACCTGCCCGATAAAACTACAACTAAACAAAACTATTTACTTCCTAAATAATCAATCGAATTTTTATAAATTGTTCTAATATTATCCGCATAAGGGTTAACACGATTATCATTCATATGCCATTCCATACCACCGATTCCTAAAGTCATAATATACCCTTCAAATCGACCGCTTGGTTTCCAAAGCACAATTCCTCCAAAACCTTGTCCGTCAATAGCCCAATCCCAGGCGGCAACCACCTCAGCATCGTAAGTATTAGAGAAACTCACAAATTTTGGATCATCCAATGTACCTAAGTTCCAAAGTGCGTTATGATCTTCTTTATAACCGGCATTAATAACATAAATTTTGCGATCGCTGTAAAACTGACATCCTTGGGATATAGTATTACCTAAAGCTGTAGGGGCAAAGCCAACCCCCCAGGTATCAGGATTGTTCCCCCCGGATCCGGAGCCAATAATGTTGCGAAGACCAGACTTATCCCTGCCCAATTCTTCTACTAATCCTGTACCATGACCACCGGCTACAATTTTACCTCCCTGTACAAAGAATTTAGAAATTACGTTAAGATGTTCCAATAGTGCCGCAGGCTGATCAGTAGCTCCTACTTTGTCATACATATAAAACAACACATTCACTCCATCTAAAGACCCTTCTGTTAACTGATCATAAGGGATATAAACAAATTTAGAACCGTACACTTGTTGCGCCCATAAACCTGCTTCTTTTACATCATCATCCGAAATGTCATTTAAAGTAGCACCATCACCTAAGAAAGCAATTTTAGAAGGCAATAATTTGGCACTAATGGTGTATTGTCTTGTAGTAACTCCGTTAGATACCATTAAACTTACCGGATGAGTTAAATCTAATGAAGTGCCTGTGTTAGGAGATATTGTCACTCCCTGAGGAAAATTGGCTTCAAAATTCACATTACTCAAATCGGTATCGCCCGAAAGACTTACCGTAATGTTTCCGTTTAAATGATTAACAGTGGCTTCTTTACCGTTAATCTCCACACTGGACACTATATCTAAAACAGAAGGTCCATCTGTATAGTTTTCTCGTTCAGTACATGATTGTAACCCCATCATCAGGGTTACAATCATCAATGATTTTAAAATTATTTTTTTCATAATCTTTTATAATTATTTATTTAATAATAGTTCAATTGCATTTTTATGCAAACGATAGATATTATTTTGATAATCATTTACTGCTCCGTTGTTATCAGCCATACTCCATTCTAACCATCCGCCAGTATTTACAATCATGGTTCCCTGGAAAGCTCCCTGAGGTTTGAATTCAGCTAAACCAATACCACAACCTCTGGCATCTAACCATTCGTACCATCTGATCAAAATACTATTTGTAGCTGCTTCAAATTCTAATGCTCTGTCTTCTGAACATTGTCCTTTTGTAAAAGAACTATCATAACCACCAAAGTCAATTCCGAAGTTTCTGTCTTCTTTGTATTTGGCATTATTCATAGGGTAATAATCGGTAGATCCTTTTGTCAAACCTGTTAAAAGAGGGTGATTTGCTGCTGCATTTGGAAAAGCGGTTGAATAAGTACCTCTTAATCCCCAGGCATCTAAATTCTGACCGCCTACAGGATTTGTATTTCCTCCGTTATTTTGAAAAACAACACTACCCATTTTAATACGTCCAATCTCATCTAAAAGATTGATTCCGAAACCTTCCACAATTAAACCTCCTCCGGCTTTGTAATAATCGGTAATTACCTGAACTTGTGCAGCTGTAATTCCAGATGCTGTATCAGGCATTTTTTGAGTACCTACATTGTCCCAATAAAGCAACAATACTTTTGTATTGGCTAAAGCCTGAGCCGATAAATTACTGGCTTGAATGTATACGAAATCTTCAGCATAATTTTGTTTTAACCATAAGGCCGCGGCTTTGGTATCCGGTTCAGTAATACTTTCTACACAACTCGCTCCACTTACAAAAGCAACTTTTTTGGTAGAATTAATAATTCTGGCTGTTACAGCATAGGTTTTAGTTAAACCTTCCACGTTTGTCACCGTATAATTTATCGGTCCATTTGCAAAGTTTTTTGCAACACCGCTTGCAGGAGATACTGTAGAACCTGCCGTTACAGCAATAATTGGTGTAATTGAAGATAAATTTGTTCCTGAAGGGAAATCCAAAACAATTGTTGAAGTAGTATTATCAACAATTCCTGTAACACTACAAATATCCTCGCCCGTTTTAAAACTGCTGATAAAAGGATTTGGCAATTGGGTAACTTTAACAAAATACGATTTTCCTGTAAAGCCGTCATTTGAAACCACTGTATATTTTACAGGGTTAGTAAAATCCTGCGCCACTCCTGATTGCGGAGTTGATGTTGTTCCTCCAGGAATGATGTACAGCGGAGTCAGTTTAGTAATATCTTCCTGACTTCCTACCGTTATTTCTATGGTTCCTGCAGCGTGGTTAATGGTACCTGTCTTGTCACCTATAGAAAAAGACATCATCATAGGAGAACCGTATGCAGCAACAGTAGCCGTATATTTTCTGGAAATCCCATTATTAGAAACGGTAAAAATTACAGGACCTTTAGAAAAATCAACTGTAGTTCCTGAAGCGGGTTCAACTGTAGCACCTTCCGGCAAAGTAATTTCAACCGGAACCGAACTTATATTAGTACCTGCCGGTAATGTATAAGTGATTACCGCATTAGTATGATTAATAGCCGCCGATTGTCCGTTAACTTTAAAATCCCTGATAATTGAATAGGTATAATCCGGTACATTGTCTTCAAATTTTATACCGTCTTCACATCCAACTGCTGTAAATAAAGTGATAGCGATTCCAAAAAACAGCAAAGGAATCATTTTAAAAAGTTTAGATATATTTTTCATTTTAATAATTTTTAGTTCATTATTTGGTTAAGTTTTTTTTGATCTATTTTTTTAATAGCCCGGTCTTTGTTTATAAACACCACCTGAAGCGTCAATTTCTATTTGCGGAATCGGTAAATATTCATCTCTTCCTTCAGTAAATGATGCACCGCTATAGTAACTGCGTTTTGAACTTTCTTTTGACATATAATCGTTAATCCAGGTAGAAGCAATTCCCCATCTTACTAAGTCATAAAAATGATGTCCTTCATTATGCAATTCCAGTCTTCTTTCCATGCGTAATGCTTTTGTAGCATATATTTTTGTAACTCCGGTTGTTGGGTACAAACCAATAGCATAATTGGCAGCGTTTATCGCATTATTATTAAAATCATAGACATAAGGAGAATTTTTGGCTCTTGTTCTGATTTGGTTAATTATGGTCATTCCGGTTGCTATGTCATTTAATTCTATAGAAGCTTCAGCTTTCCAAAGTAAAACATCACTGAATTTTATAATTGCCCAATCCAAAGCTCCTTTAGCCCAAGGGAATCCACCTGATGATCTTAAGTCAGAATAAGGATCAATCTGATTCTTTTTCCTTTCATAAACACCATAAGTAGCAGCATCCCTGCTCCAGTTAAGCTGTTGTGGCATTGGCTGCCATTTTTTCCAGGTAATTCCCGGACGCCCGATTGAATGGTCTAATCTTGGATCTACAGGAGTAGTTAAATCATTAGCTGCCAAATCAGAATTGTTATAAGAATCCAATAATGGCAATCCGGCATTATCTACTTTAAAAGCGTTTACAATATTCTGACTTGGTTTATCAAAATCATCACCATTTAAATAAGGATGGTTGGGATCATCAGAAGGAGAATCAGGAGAATTCACCAAATCCCCAAAATTTAGATTTCCAAATTCAGAACCGTCATTTACAGAATATTGAATGGCAAATACATTTTCCGGATTACCATAACCCGGAGAAGAATATAATTTTTCTAAGTCGCTAACTAATTGATACGGACCCGCAATAACTTTGTTTGCATTAATAATTACCTGATCCCATTTCTTTTGATATAAATCGGCCTTCGCCAAAAAAGCATAAGCCACTAATTTATTTACTCTTCCTAATTCTGATTGGGAATCAGGCAATACTGCAATTGCATCGGTCAAATCTTTTTCGATTTTTCCCCATAAAAAAGCCGTATCGAATGAATTCTGAACGCTTGTTACTTTATCAATAGGAGTATTTTCATCGATATAAGCAAACGAGCCAAAGTTTTTCATCAATTCGAAATAGAAATGGGCTCTTAAAACTTTAAGTTCTGCAATTCGTAAATCCTTTTTTTCAAATCCTGAACTGTTGTTCAAGGCTATAATGGCACTGTTCACTCTGTTAATTGAAAAGTAAAGTGCTCTCCACAGATTGTACACATTTTCAGAAGAGGCAAAAACCTGTTGGATTTCCAAACCGTGCATTCCGCCACCGGGATTATCTCCTACACCACCGCCACCTTTATAAGCGTCCCCACTTCTGATATCTGAAAAACACCAGTTAGACGGAGCATGATCAAAAGGCCAGTTATCTCTAAACTCACCTGTATTATATCTGTAATCCAAAGTACTATAAGCACTGACAACCAATTGTTCTAAATCTAAATTACTTTCAGATATTACGTTTTCAGGAGTTACGTTAAAAAAATCTTCCTGACAAGAACTTACCCCTAAAGTGAGCCCTATTATTGCTATATAAATTTTTATATTTCTCATCTTTTTAAAATTGTAAATTGAATCCAAAGCTGAATGTTTTAGTATGAGGATAAACACCCATACCGGCGATACCAATACCTGTTCTGCTTAAACCGGGTACTTCATAGTCAAAACCTGTAAAAGAGGTAATCGTAAACAGATTCTCTGCCTGAACATATACCTTAGCAGACGACAATCCGATGCTTTTAATTGATTTTTGATTAAAATCGTACGAAAGGTTTACACTTTTCATTCTGAAGAAAGAACCGTCTTCTACAAAATAAGTAGAAGCACGTTTTTGATCATTGGTATCTGCTGTGCTTAAAGCAGGAATCAAAGAATTTGCCTTTTCAGGAGTCCAGGCATCTAAAGTGTTTTTTCCATGATTGAATCCAAAATAAGGAAAGTCCAACATCTCTCTTTGCGCATTATACATGTCCCCGCCTTGTTTTCCATCAAAAAACACATTTAAATCCCATCGCTTATAACTGGCAGAAAGATTAATTCCATAAGTAAAATCAGGGTGAGGATTACCTATGATTGTTCTGTCATCCTGATTAATAACTCCATCACCATTCAAATCTCTGTATCTGATATTTCCTAATGCTTTTCCTGTTTGTTCAGCATGTACAGCTACTTCTTCGGGAGTTCTGAAAATACCATCTGCTACATATCCAAAATAAGAACCAATAGGCTGACCGGCACCTGTATAAGAGATTCCGCTTAAAATAAAATTATCTGAATTGTTTAATCTGGTAACCTTGTTTTTATATTTAGAGAAAGTAAAATTCACCCCATAATTAAAGTCATTTTGTGATTTTGAATTATATCCCAAAACAACATCAATCCCTCTGTTAGTCATATCTCCGGCATTGAAAAACAATGTTTTTCCGGCTTCCCCTAAAACACTTGGCTGAACAATTTGAAGTAATAAATCAGAGGTTTTCTTTTCGTATACATCCACTACAAGATTCACACGTTTTTTAAACAAATCCAGATCAAGTCCAATGTTCGTTTGGTATGATTGCTCCCATTTTAAATCAGGATTTCCTACCTGATTTGCCGAAACTCCCGTACTTATAGTCCCGCTTCCGCTTCCGTTCAAATCGTAATTACTGTTTTCCAATGCCATATTAAATATCGAATATTGGGCATATTCTAAAATATCGGCATTTCCGTTTCCTCCCCATGAGGCTCTTAATTTTAAATTGTCAATTACGTTAGAGTTTTCTAAAAACTTTTCTTTGCTTAAAGTCCAGCCAACAGATGCGGTAGGAAATATTGCAAAACGGTTGTTTTTACCAAAACGGGAAGATCCGTCACGACGCACACTGGCGGAAAAATAATACTTAGATGAATAATCATAATTCACTTTGGCAAACATCGATTCTCTTCTACTGTCGGCTCCAATACCGTAAGCATCTAATGTACTCGAGTCAGCAATTATGTCATACTGACCAATATTTTCGAAGTCAACTGTAGTACCAAAAGGAACCTGTATACGATCAAATCTATTTTCCTGTTCTTTTTTATAAATCTCATGACCCCCGAAAATATTTAGATTATGTTCTCCAAACTGACGGCTATAAGTAAGCAAATTAGTAATAATGAACGTATCCGAATTATTTCTGTTTCTTCTGTATCTGGCAAAAGCATCACCTCCTAAAACAATTCTATTTCCCAGTATACTTCCGTTTTGATTGAATGCTTCTGAATGCTCATCAAACTTAAATCTATTGACATCAAAATTTAATTTAGAACTAAAAGTCAGTCCCTCAACAATATTTAAGTCAGCATAAATATTTCCGAATGTTCTCCAGGTTTTTTGAACATTATTTCTATTAATATACAAAATAGCCAATGGATTCCATTTGTCCTGTAAACCACTTCCTGTAGGTCCTCCCCAGGTACCATCTTCTGCATAAACCGGAATTAAAGGGTTTTGAAGAAGCGCATCTTCCATAGAATTTCCTTTTACTTCCTGAAAATTAGTAACCGTTAAATTTTCTCCAATATTCAATTTATCTTTAAAAAATTTAATACTGGAATTCAATCTAAGATTGGCTCTTTCATAGTAAGTATATTCCAAGATTCCATTGTCTTTAGCATATCCTAAACCTGTAAAAACTTTCCATTTTTTATTGGCATAAGAATATCCAAAATCAGTAGTTGTAGACAATGAATTTTTAGAAATAACATCAATCCAGTTGGTATCTGATAATCTTAAATTTTGATTATCATCTAAAAATTCAGGCAGAGGATTTCCGGGAGTATAAGCAAAATTTCCCGCTGCAACAGGTAAATCCCCCTGTGCTTTGTACCTAACATCTAACCATTCCTGAGCATTTAAAACATTGAACTTATCACGGATTGTATTTAAGGAAACACGACTGTCCAAAGTGATTTTTTGAACACCTGCTTTGGCTTGTTTAGTAGTTACAATAATAACTCCTTTAGCAGCTTCAGTACCATAAATACCTGCGGAAGCCGCATCTTTTAATACCTGTATGCTTTCAATATCATTTGGATTTAAACCCGCAGGTGAATTGGTTTGTACCCCATCAATAACCCATAAAGGTCCTGTTCCTCCAAATACAGATGTTAAACCTCTAATTGATATCTGGGTGTCATTACCTCCTGGAACTCCTGAAGAGGTAAAACTCAATCCGGGAACTCTGGATTGTAATTTACTGATAACATTGGGTGTAGCAACCCTGTCCAAATCGGCTACAGAAACTATCGAAATTGCACCGGTAATACTTGCCTTTTTTTCCTTAGCATAACCTGTTACCACTACTTCATCCAGACTATTTGAAGAAGATTTCAACACAATGCTATAGCTCGTTTTAGATGAAACAGTCACCTTAGACTCAGTATAACCTATAAAAGACACCACCAAAGTCTGACCTTCTTTAGCGTTAATCTTAAATTTCCCATCAAAATCGGTTGTCGTTGCTTTGGAAGTCTCCTTCACAAGTACAGTTGCACCGGGTAAAGGCTGGCCATCATCGGCCAAAACAGTCCCATTTATCTGGGGTTGCTGCCCGAAAGCAACCAGCCCTAAGAAAAACAAACACATGGTGATCATGTTTCTCTTCTTTTTAAAACAGTTAATTTTCATACATTTTTGGTTTATTAGAGTTAGTTAATATTATTTTTTATTTAGGCTCAGATTCATGCTTTCCAGCGAAACGCCTTTGGTTTCAGGCATCATAAACAGTACAAAAACAAGCTGGAAAACCATCATGATGGCAAAAAAGCTAAAGACATTTCCAACCCCGAAATTTGAAAAGAGAATAGGAACCATCGATGGAATTATCGCTGCCAGAACCCAATGAACAGAGCTTCCGAAAGACTGCCCGGATGCTCTTAAATGGTTTGGAAAAATTTCGGATATAAAAACCCATATTACAGCTCCCTGACCTATAGCATGAGAGGCGATAAAAACGAATAAGAAAATTGGAACTGCCATTCCCGTCCAGCTCAGGTAAAATGAAATGGCTACCATTGACAGAGAAAAGATATAGCCTAATGAGCCAAAAATCATCAGTTTGCGTCTTCCTAATCGGTCTATTAAATAAACACCTATCAACGTGAATATTAGATTTACAAACCCAATACCGATACTGCTCAAAAGTGCTGTTTTAGCCCCTAAACCGGCTTCTTCAAAAATTCTTGGCGCATAGTATAAAAAAGCATTAATTCCTGATAGTTGATTGAAAGCAGCAATTAGAAAAACTAAGATTAAAGGAAAACTATATTTCTTCATGAAAATATTTTCGTCAGAAGAAGTATTTTTATTGTCTTCACTGATATTGTCTATAATACTTTGTACATCTTCTTTACTGTTAATCTTATTCAAAATTACCCTGGCCTCATCTATTTGAGATTGTGTCAGGAGCCATCTTGGACTTTCCGGGATGTAGAAAGCCAATACAGTATAGACAACCGATGGAAAAACCTGAATACCCAACATCCATCGCCATGCGTTTTCACCAATATCACTCAAAAGATAATTGGATAAAAAAGCGGTAAGGATACCAAAAACGATATTAAATTGGTAAAGCCCTACTAGTCGGCCACGGTCTTTTGCCGGCGCTATTTCGGATATATAAGCTGGTGCTGCAATAGTTGATGCCCCAATTCCTAATCCGCCAATGAATCTGAAAAAAGCAAATATCCATGGTCCGTTTGCTAAAGAAGATCCTAAAGCTGAGATGGAAAACAAGATCCCAATTATTAATAATGTAGATTTTCTTCCTATTTTATTGGTTGGAATCCCTCCAAATATGGCTCCTATAACCGTACCCCATAATGCCATTGCCATAACTACCGAACCGTGAAAAAAATCACTGGAATCCCATAATATTTGAAGTGCTTTATCGGCACCGGAAATTACTACTGTATCAAAACCAAACAGAAATCCTGCGAAAGACGCAACGATTGACCAACTCATTATTTTTTTATTCATGTGTAATTTTTTTATTTCTATCCAAAATTAGGTTCAGGCAAAAACTTAATCATTCTGTATTGTTACATTTACTTCCAAGTTCGTTACATATTTTACAAAACATTGATTTACAATATTTTACATTTATTTTTTTTAACAAAAGTTAGAAATTGTAACCTGTAATTAAGGTTTTTAAACCTGAAGCTGAACATCAAAAAAACAATCATTTAATTTAGTCCGCGAAAAACTATTGAATGTGTTTTTTTGACTCTGATTTATTGATTGATTCTAATTCAACTTAATAAATTAGGGATGAATTTTTAATATTTTGAGGTTGTAATTGACTTCATTTTAGACATTGAATCATCAATTGAACGGAAATAAATTTTAGTATTAAAATCTTTAGGGAATATTAGATTCGTAAATACATACCTTCCATTATTTATAAAAACTTCAACAGAATTTTTATCTGCAAACAATCGAACATTAACATATTTATCGGCATTATTCAGAAGTGTTATTTTTTGGGTTGATTGGAATTCAGTTTTAAGTTCGTTGTCGAATCTATTTAAAACAAATTCATTAGTATCTTTGTTAAAAGTTAACTGAAATAGACTTTTATCATTATTTACTATTTCAAATTCTAAAAAATCTTTTATTTTATTAGGTTTAAATTTATAATCCATTTCAAAGGTTAACTCTTTTAAATCTAAGTCTTCAATTTTTTTATTTATGCTTGTTATGGATTCGTTTTCGAGTATCGTTTTCGATTTACGATACCTCTTAACTGATTGTACTGGTTCTTGTCTAATAAAATAATCTCCGTCTTCTTTATCTAAGATTAATTTTCTTGGCAAAGACATGGAACCTCTCCAACCATGAGTTGGTATTTCATTAGCATATTGCCAGTTATTCATCCAGCCTAACCATGTTTTAGTTCCCTTTTCTTCTGGCGCCCCATTCCATGTTACAGCAGCATAAAAATCTTTTCCATAATCGAAATAATTAAACCCTTCTATTTTCTCTGAAACAGATTGATCAGGAACGAAATTTTTCCCATCAAATTCTCCAATAAAATACTGCGATCCAGACCCTCCGGCAATACTCCCGTTTCCTAAACTAACTGCTAAAACCCATTTGGTTGTAGCTTTATAATTCAATGTAAATAAATCTGGACATTCCCACACACCCCCAATGGCTCCTTTTGGACCAAACTCACTCATTGAATTCCAATCTTTTAGATTTTTAGAACTGTAAAACAATATCTTTTTTTCGGCTGATAGGGCTAAAGCCATAATCCATTTTTGTTCTGGCTCATACCAAAAAACTTTTGGGTCTCTAAAATCTTTACTGCTAATATTTATAACCGGATTCCCCTCATATTTTGTGAAGGTTTTTCCCTTATCATTACTATAGGCAATACTTTGATGCTGAAATCCTGTTTTACCATCATAACTTGTATAAATGGCAACAAGGGCAGGTTGAGCATCTGTCCCAAAACCACTTGAATTCTTCCTATCCACTACTGCTGAACCTGAGAAAATCATTACTCCATTTTCTTCTTCCATAGCAACCGGTAAATGATTCCATTTTATTAAATCAGTACTTACCGCATGACCCCAGCTCATATGCCCCCACTTATCCCCGTAAGGATTATGCTGATAAAAAAGATGGTATTTTCCATTTAAAAAGAACATCCCATTGGGATCATTTATCCAATTCCTTTCGGGAGTAAAATGTAATTTTGGTCTAAACTTTTCTTTTACCTCACTCGTCTGAGAATGAACGGTATCAGACAATAAAAAAGCAGCAAACAATACCATTAAATAAATCCCAATTATTTTTTTGAAATTTTCCATATCTATTCTACTATTATTTTGGCATCAAATAAATCATTTTCTACAAAGCCTTTTATGATATAGACGCCCTCCCTTGCTTTCATACCATTATCCATATAACCATTCCACTTAATTACAGTATTTTCGGCGTCTATTAATTTTTCAATTCTTTTAACCGGAAATCCGGTAATATCAAAAACATAAGCAGCAACCGTTACAGGCTTCTCGATGTTATTAAATTTAAAATTGAAATCTTCACTGGAAGGATTTGGATAAACTACAGGATGGATTAGGTCATCTTTCAATTCAACATTTTTAGACGCAGATGCTGTGCCACCACCCTGAATATTATAAATTTTTAAATTGGTAGCAGTGGCTGTTCCTCCCTGGGCATATAAATCAATTTGATTGCTTCCCACAGAAGGAAAAGATCGGGTTGCAAAAGCCAATTCCTCATTAACAAAAACTTCAATTACAGAAGCATCGACAAAAATTCGCCAATTGATATTCCCGACAGGTAATTCATAACTTCCGGACTGATTTGAAAGCGGAACATCCGGTAAAACGGAAGATTTACTTCGATCTACTACAAAGCTTTTTGTTGTCAAATCATAATAAATAAGCGTTTGTTCCCCTATAGCTAAGTTTTTATTTAATGAAAAACCCACTTTAGTCGCTGTACCGGGATTGATTGTAGCTACAATTTCATACTGGGTACCATTGGCTCCGTTTAAAACATTGGAGCTATTCTGATCAAAAGAAACATTAGTGAAGTTTTTTGAAGTTCCTCTTAGTTGTAATAAATTAGGATGAGGTATCTGCTTAATTTTGTTATTAACCAATGTCCAAACTCTTGGCAAACTAAAAACATGCGCCCAACCTTGCTGTTTGTGTTTAGCAGAATTTACTCCGTCAGGAATAATTCCGATAGCAGTTAAATTCCCGCTTGCATCCGGGTGGATCGATGGAGACAAAAGATTATTAACAACTTCCAAACGTTCCGGGACAACATTATCCCTGATGAATTTTGCACCATCAAAACTACCCGTCCAATACAACGCATTAGCATTAGGCAACTTATTAATCAAGACAATTGACTTGACACCAAAATTATAATAGATAGGCATTTCCCAAAATTCCCCTGTTCCATCTGCCGAAGGATTCCCTTCTAACATAGTACCCTGCTGACTCCATTGTTTAAAATCAGCAGATGTAGACTTATACAAAAACAATCCTCCTCTTGATGTCCCACTTCTTAACCCGGTACCCACCATCATGTACCAATCTGAATTATTCTGAAATACAAAAGGATCCCTAAAATCAGCATTAGGTATATTGGAAGGAACAGCGGCAATAATTGGAGTGCCATTTTTTGTCCAGGAATCATAAGGAGCATTAGAAGTTGCTAAACCAATCGCTGCTCTGGCTTTATTGACACCGGTATAAAAAATATAAGGCTGTCCGTTTTTAATTACTGCATGTCCGGACCAGATACCCACCTCATCAAATCCCGGCTGCGGCCATAACACCTGTGTTTTTTCTTCCCAACTTACCAAATCACTACTAACATAATGCCCCCAATTGATGTGTTCTAAATAAGGACCATTGAAATTTCTTTGACTGAACAAATGGTATTTATTTCCTATGTATAACAGTCCGTGAGACTCATTAGTCCAGGCAGATGAAGGTACCAAATGGTATTTAGGTCTATGGTTATCATTGGCGTACCTGTCGGCAATTGGAATTTTAAGATTGGGAATTGAAGGAGTTACTTTATTGTATTGAGTTTGAATTTCAGCATCAGTTAAATCTTTAGCCCATACCGAAACCTGGTCAATGGCACCGGTTAATCCATTGGTATCAAATCCGGCAATAGTTTTAACTTTTGATTCTTTTCCTATATAAACTGTTGCATTAGTGTCCCAGGAAATATTTCCAAATGGGCAAGGAATACCTTTAACTTTAACTCCATTTAAATACAATGAAGCCAAACCAGACAAAGTATTGATGTTTAAAGAAACAAAACTCCATTTCTTAAGTTCAATTTGCTGGTCTGAAATAATATTTACTATTTCTGTGCCCACTTTAAACTGCGCAATTATGCGACCATATTGATCTATTCCTAAAGCAACACCGGCATTAGTATTTGGGTTTACATTAGAAAATATTGAAGCATTGGTATTATCACTTAATTGGTCCAAATCTTTTCTTTGCACAGGAAAAGCAGATGGAGCAATCCAGCCGGTCACACACACTTTATTAGTTGGATAGCTAATATTTGTTTTCCCGGTAGCCCATCCATAAAAGCCATTAGTCCTTAATGCATTACCTTCAACTCCGGCTATGCGCTCTGCTGAACCTGAAGGTCCGTTTATGGTAAAAGTAGCATTGGTCTTGGTTTCGTTGATTGTTTGACCTGACGACTCATTAAACTTAAAAGAGAGTAGTTCAGCGGTTTCATTAGTTGGTGGCGGTGGCGTGGTATCGGTCGTATTCTTTTTCGAACCACACCCAAAAACCAACAATGACAACACAATAATAGTAGTGTACTTTTTCATTTTATATTTGTTTTTTATATAAAACTACTGCAGTACGCTAAAGAACTATTTAAGAATTGTTACATAGGCAATAAAAAACTAAATAAACCACAATTAACTAATTACCAACACTTTAATAACACAGACCTTTACTAAATTCCCCTTAAAAAAAGCTCAGATTGTATTTTCTATAAAAATGATACATCCCTATTGGACTATTTATTATTTCTAAATTCTTTTGGAGAGATTGAATATTTACTTTTAAAAGTTGTAGAGAAATAATTTGGAGACGTAAACCCACAGGAATAAGCAATTTCTGAAATATTTAATGATGTTGTTTTCAATAATTCTTTTGATTTTTCCAATCTGTAATTGGTTATATAATCGCTGACTCCAATCCCCAAAACCGCTTTAACTTTCCTATATAACTGAACTCGGGAAATGTTTAAACAATTAGCTAAATCTTCAACAGAGAAAGAAGAGTTATCAATATTTTTTTCTAACAATGCTTCTATTTTATTTAAGAATTTTTTTTCAATTATTCCCAATGTGTTTACTTCGAGCTCGCCAATATTATTGGTGTAATAATATCTTAGCTTTTCTCTGTTATACAACAAGCCTTTTATGGACTGTTTGAGCACTTTAAGATTAAACGGTTTTGTTAAAAACAAATCGGCGCCGGCTTCCAATGATTTTACATAAGTCGCCTCATCATCCATAGCCGTCAAAATAATGGTTGGAATATGAGAAGTCAGAATGTTTTTCTTCAGTGTTTCACATATTTCGAAGCCATTTTTTTCAGGCAAATTCAAATCACATAAAATAATATCAGGCATTACTTCTAAGGCTGTTTCAGCAGCATTCTTACCATCCGATTTGAGTACGTTGTATTCATCACTCAATTTTGCAGCAATAAATTCCAGCAGCTCGGCATTGTCTTCGATTATCAAAATCGAATACTTTTTATTGTTTTCTTCAACCAGCTGATTCTTATCCTGGATTGGTTCAATATCAAAATATTCATCATGATTTTCATAAACATAATCGACATCGTTAATGATTTGTTTCTTATCAAGATGGTCTGTTCCTAATTTTAAGGAAATAATAAATTCAGTCCCTTTGTCCGACTTAACTTCTATTGTCCCTTTATGCAAATCGATAAAGCTCTTGGACAGATTCAAGCCAATGCCCGAACCGTTTTTATAGTTATTGGAACCCTTAAAAAAAGGATTGAAGATTTCGTTTATTTCATTTTTTGGAATACCAATACCTGAATCCTTAAAAGTAATTTCGACACTATTTTTTTCTAAATTTTTATTAATCTTAATTTCAATTTTTCCTCCATCCGGGGTAAATTTAAAACTGTTGGATAATAAATTATAGTATACTTTATCCATCAGATTTTTATCCAGATAAACCTCTAAATCTTCATCGTTTGTGGTAATGGTATACTCGATATTTCTTTTATTTGCCTCACGTTCGAACTCTTTGAATAAATTTTTAGAAAAAAACCACAGATTCGTTTTAGATACTTTGATATTAAAATTTTTACTTTCAATTTTTCGAAAATCCAAAAGCTGATTGATCAGTCTAAGCAGTCGCATCGAATTGTTGTACATAATGTCTAAATCTTTTTTGACATTGTAACTTTTACTTTTAAATTCGTCATTCAATGATTCCACACAACTTAAAATCAGCGTTAACGGTGTTTTAAATTCATGGGAAATCCCCGTAAAAAAATTTATTTTTCCTTCATTACTAATCTTCAGTTTTTCTGCAAATTTTTCAATTTGGTTTCTTTGGTTTTTTATTTTTTGATTTGTTAACTCTAATTGTCTTTTCTTTCTTCTGATCGATATTACGGAATAAACGCTAAAAAGAGCCAGACAGAAAATAGCCACTGAAAAAAAGCCTAATAATTTCATTAAATTATACAGCGTTATGTACTTTCTTTCCTGCTTATCAATAACTTTTAGTTGTGTATCAATATTGGATTGCTGCTGCGAAATTTTATCAAATTGATTACTCATAATATCCGCATTCAAAGAGTCAATCAATACTGTCGCTAATTTGTTATTTTTTGAAACCGATTCTTTATTAACCAGCTTAACGGCTAGTTTAATTGCCTCACTACCGCCTGTGGGATATAATATAGTTGCGGCTAGCATCCCATCTTTAACCGCTTGTATGCCTCCATTCGGTCCATTCAATCCATCTATCCCAATAAATTTGATTTTATTTTCTCTGCCTTTTTGTTTTGCCACCTGCCAGGCCTGAAGTGCAATATTATCGTTAAACGCAAAAACATAATCCAATTTTGGCAAACTATCCAAAGCCCTGCTGAATTTAGCGTTCAGTGATTCTAAATCGGCAGCTGTGATACTTACCTTTTTAATGCCGGGATAACGATCCATAATTTGCTTGAATCCCAAACTTCGCTCTACTCCGGGTGATATATCAGTTGTTGCTCTGATTTCAAGAACATTGGCATTGGCTTTAGAAATAGAAACAATATGTTTTCCGGCAATACGCCCCACTTCAACATTATCGGTACCCAGAAAAGCTGTAAAAAAAGGAGTGTTTACTTTTCTGTCTACTATAATAACAGGAATACCTTTTTTATATGCCTTTTCAATTACCGGTACGATAGAATCTGAGCCATAAGGGGCCACAATTATGACATCCAAATGCTTTTCAATCATTTTTTCAATATCCTGAATTTGTCTTTGGGTATTACTATTTGCATTACAAATAGTCAAATCAATTTCCGGATGAAGTGACGCTTCTAATTTCATGGTATAATCCATAGATTTTCTCCAGCTGTCATCCTCAGAGATACTTTGTGAAAATCCTATCGAAATTTTATTCTTATCCTTAGAATAAGGATCACAGGAAACCAGAATAAAAGCACTAATTATCAAAAACAGATTATACTTTTTTCTCAACATTGAATTAGATTTTTTTTTGAAAAAACAATAACAAACCTTTACGGCTACTGATATACCGTAAAGGTTAATAAGATTGCAGAGCCTGATTTTTTTATCAGACCATCATAAACTTTTTGATTTCTTTATTCGAAATTTTAGGATTAGCTCCTTCATGCCCTGCGACCAATGCTCCAATAGCACAGGCATAATTCAAAGATTTCTGCGGTGATTTTCCTTTCATTAATCTTAAAATCAGAGTCGCCAAAAAAGAATCACCAGCTCCAACGGTATCCACCACTTTTATAAAATAACCGCTATTGTAATAAAACTTATCATTGTAATACAAAACAGCTCCAAAAGCTCCTTTGGTCACACAAATTTGTTTGGTATTGGTTCTTTCGGCAATGAATTTAATATTTTGCTCAAAAGAATTGTAAGGCGAATCCATTTCTTTACTAAGCTCAAGCAATTCCTCGTCATTGAGTTTTATGAAATCAGCCTTGAGCATTAAATCAGTAAGTATCTCTGTTGTATAATAAGGCGCTCTGAGATTTGCATCCA
>JACCDQ010066846.1_pt1 | contig 33860 bp, 34 predicted proteins | sample 7446031 | NCBI WGS metagenome assembly JACCDQ01 (sample SAMN15323442, study PRJNA562643) | freshwater metagenome | isolation source: river surface water | place: USA:Blue River Watershed | collected 2017-08-17 | reverse complement strand
GGCGGACCTCGCGCTCTTGGTCGAGCGTGGATTGCGAGCGAAAGAGCTCGCCCAGGGTCTTGCCGAGCATGGCTTCGCGCTGCTCGTCAGCACTGATCGCTTGGACCCCGGGGCGACCTTTGTCCTGGTCCTCACCCTCTTGGAGCTTTTCCAAGAAGCGAGCAATCGGCGCGGGCATCGTCTCCCGGTCCGCTTGGGGGAAGAGCTTGAGCGTGTTCCTTCTGAGGTCTTTGAGACCAGGCTTGATGTCCTTGACCGTGTCGGCGTAGAGGTCCCTCACCTTGGTCAGGTGAGAGTTGACTGCCGAGTAAGTCTCCCCGTACTCCTTAGGCAAGACCTTCTCGAGGACGTTCTCCAGATCGGTGGATTTGAGCAAGCCCGTCTTCACGCCGTCGATAGCGGAGTCCGTGACCTTGGCCACGGGCGTGCGGTTATCCTCCACTTGTTCACTGGCGGTGGTGAACATCTCAGGATCGAGCAGGTCGTCGAGGTCGAAGTCGTCGTCAATGACGTCAGTTTGCTTTTGAGCTTTGGTGAATGGCCACATGACGAATGCGCTCCTGGCAACATAAAAAAGAAGCGGTGCGCCTTCGTTTAAGAAAGGCCACCGCTGCAAGAGGGAACCTGACACGAGGGGGGTAGGGCACCCCCTCAGAACGTATTTCTTTCTTGGGTGCAGCGATCTCATCGAAAGGATGATAGATTGCAACTCAAGAAAGAAATAAGCTCGAATTTTGTAGGCCGTCTGAGTATCTGCTCGGGCAACATTTCGCACAAAACCTGCCTTTTCGTGACCGAACTATGTCTGTCTTCAGTAAAAACGGGCTCCAGCCCTTCAACCTGGATCTGCTCATCATTCGTGACGAGGTGGCCAAGTTCTTGCGCCCGGTCACGAGCCTGGACATCTTCGATGGCGCGACCAAGAACTTTCACCCCAACGGCTTGTACTCGACGGAGATCTTCGGGCCCGCAGGAAGCGAGAGCCGGTCTCAGCGATTCAGCTACATCGACATCAAGATTCCGGTCATCCACCCTCAGGTCTACGCGAGCCTGATTGACATCAGGGGGTTCTACGAGCAGATCCTCTCAGGCAAAGAGTTTGCCAAGTTCGACGAGGAGAAGAAGGACTTCGTCAAGTGTACCGCCTTGGAGGGGGGCACCGGCTTTGACTTCTTCCTTCAGCACTGGCAGAAGATCGAGTTCGAGCCTCGCGCCTCTTCCAAGCGGGAGCAAAACATCAAGCTCGTGATGAGAAAGCGCGCTAACTGCATGCTCTCTCGGATCTACGTGCTCCCGGCAGGCTACCGGGACTTGGAAATCGACAAGAGTGGACGCGAGAGTCGCGATGAGATCAACTCCTTCTATTACAAGTTGATCGCCATCAGCAACACAATCCACGCCGCCAGCGTGTCGGCCACGCCCTTCGTCTATGACGCTCAGAGGATGAGCCTGCAGCGAGCGGTCAACGAGATCTATCAGTACATCCTCTCCATCCTGGGCGGCAAGAACGGCTTCATTCTGGCCAAGTGGGCGTCTCGCTCGGTGGCTCACGGCACCCGAAACGTGATCACCTCGTTCAATACGGACGTCTCGCGCATTGGCCAGGTTGGCAATCCGACGGTCAATCACACGGCCATTGGTCTTTTTCAAATGGCCAAGGCCATTGAGCCGGTGATGGTTCATCGCTTCACCTCCTCTTTCCTTCAGACGGTGTTTCCGTCCAGGACCGGGGAGAGCTTGCTGGTGAACCCGAAATCATTGATGAGTGAGCGCGTTCGCTTGTCCAACGAGGAGTACGACAAGTGGATGACTTCCAGTGGGATCGAGTCCATCATCGAGTCCTACAAGGAGCCCAGCGTGCGAGGGCTGCCCATCATGGTGGCGGGGCGCTACCTCGCGCTCGTCTATCGGGGGCCGGACCAGACCTTCCGAGTGGTGCACGGCGTCGACCACGTCCCTAAGGACCGGTTGGCTAAAGACTGTCTGCCCATGACGTACAACGAGCTGTTCTACATCCTGCTCTACGCTGTGGCTGAGGAGTACCCGGTCTTCGTCACCCGCTATCCGGTGGCCTCCAAGAGATCGACCTACCCCTCCCTGCCTTACCTGATGAGCACGGTCCAGTTCGAGCCCAGGCAAGAGCTCGACGCCGACTGGCGAGCGCTCCCCTCTGGGATGGCACCGAGGTTTCCGGTCAGGGGCTCAGACACCTACAACAGCCTCTCGCCTCACCCGGCCAAGCTCTCCGGGCTGGGCGCTGACTTTGACGGCGACACCGCCAGCGGCAACGCGGTCTTCAGCAACGACGCTCGCCGAGAGGTCAAGCGGCTGCTCAAGAGCAGGCGCTACTATATCGGGGCCGACGGGAAATTCACGATCACGCACGAGACCGATACCCTCAAGTACATCATGCACTGCTTGACGGCGCCGCCTGAGCAGCCCGAATCCGCTGTGCTCGCACCTTAAAAACAAGGACTTTGGCCATCATGAGTGAAACCACCCTTTCCTTCTTTCGTCGTCACGCGGCGCACCGCGTGAGCCAACTCACGGCTCCTGTGTCTCAGCCCCTGGAGAAGCTGGAATTTCCCCAGCGATCCGTCTGGCACTATCTGAATTTCGATGGCATCGAGCGTGGGCCCGGTGCGGACGACTTCCTCTTTCGCAACATCACCCGCCCGATCCTTTTCACGTGTCCGCTGGAGCTGGCGACCCGAGAGGGTGGCCCGAAAGACATCGCCCTCTCAGAGGCCACGTTCATCTCGGACTACCGCCGCACCAACCGTCGCATGCGCCCCATCCGAGGCATGCAAGCGGTGCTCAACGACCCCAACTCCCTCATGGTCGTGAACTACTGCGGTCTGGGCTACAAGTACCGCTACCCCAAGAGTGCGCAGATCGAGTACTTCCGCTGGTACAACGCCATGGCCACGTGGGTGAGCGAGGCGAGTGAGCTGCTGCCTCAGAGCGAGTTGCACCACCACTACCTGATGGCCTCGACACCCAGGCTCTTGGCCAGCGTGGGTCAATTCGAAGCGGTGAAGGAAAAGCCCACGGTGGCTCAACTCAAGCAGTTCCCCGATCGCCAAGCCTGGCTGGCGCTCGAGCTCTACCACTGGCTGGGAGGAGAGAGGAAAGACACCCTCTTCTCCAGTCTGCCGGTGGAGCGGCTGCATCAGATCAACATCATCTACCGAGAGGGTCAGTGCTGGTGGATGCTCAACTTGGGCAGCCTCTACTCCATGCGAAAGGGGGTGGAGGTCCCAGCCACCTACGCCAAGTCCGTCTTCGATTCGAGTCGTGACCGTCTCGCCGGAGATCGGTTGCAGCGCACCTTCTTGCACTTCCTGATGGAGATGAGTGCGGCAAGAACTGTCACGGCCAACACGGACGAGGTCAGTGACATTGCCGAGGACCAAGCCGCGCAGTCCGTGGAGGGCAATGCGCGTGAAGAGCTCCTGAGGATCAATCAGAGCCTGGACGGCGATGACCTCACTCAGGAGGAGCGAGATGCCCTGCTCGAGCAGCAAGCCAAGCTCCTTGACCGGGAGCTGGCCAAGCTCAACGACATCCGCCAGACCGATGAGAGCCCCAGTGAACTCTCCGATCTGCTGAGCGAGCAAGCCCCGGATCCGACGCAAGGGGTGATGGATCACTGCGAGTCGCTCCTGACGCAAGGCCTCCTCACGGCCAAAGAGTACGCTCGCTTTCAGAAGCTCTCCAAGTCTTACCTGGAGCGAACCAACCCCTACACGGACGAGCCCGTAGAAGTCAGTCTGAACCTGAACGAAGGGCACTACCAGTTCAAGAGTCGCTCCTCTTTCCCGCGGAGCGCCCACGTGATCGATGAGACCATGGCGGGCTCCGTCTTGGAAGACTTCGACCGCCAGTATGTCCGTGAGCTGATGCCCAGGCACAACGTGGCCATGGTGATGGGCTTGCAAAATGCAGGCATTGCGGTCACCGAGCACGACGTCCAGGTCGAGCAAGACGTCATGGGCCGCTCCGAGGTCCACACCGTTCGACTGGTGCCGGTGGAGGGTGCCCCCTCCACCCTCGCCTTCAAGGTTCCCCTGATCGAGGAGGATGGAACCTTCACCACCAACGGCGTCAAGTACCGTCTGAGGAAGCAGTTTGGTGACCTGCCGATTCGAAAGGTGGACTACAACCGGGTGGCCCTCACCAGCTACTACGGCAAAGCCTTCATCACGCGAGGACGAAAGAAGCTCAACGACTACGGCGCCTGGCTCAGTGCCAGGGTCATGGGCAAGGCGCTCGACCCGAAGGATCCCGACATCAAGGATCTGAAGGTCTCCAATGTCTTCGACAAGAGCTTGACCCTTCCGAGGAGCCTGAGCGCCCTCTCGCGCGAGATTCGCTCGATCTCAGCCAGGGGCTTTGACCTTCACTTCTCTCAGGAGGATCTGAAGGCGCTGGTGGGCCAGGCTGACCTCACCCGCTGGCAGTCGGAGGGCTTCACCGTCATCGGCCTGGACCACAGTGGCCAGCTCCTGGGGGTGGACGCTCAAGGCGCAGCCTACTTCCTCAAGGATGGAAAGCAGGGACTCTTCGGTTCACTGGAGGCGTTCCTCAACATCCCGGTGGACAACGCGCCCGTGGAGTTTGCCGAATGCATGGTCTTTGGCAAGCCCATTCCGGTTGGGGTTATGCTGGCTTACCAGATGGGACTGAGCGCCCTCATGGACCTGCTGAAGGTGAGTCCTCGCCGGGTGCTTGTTGGCGAGCGCATGACGCTCGGGCCCGATGAGTGGGCCTTGAGGTTTTCGGATGAGAGATTAGTCTTCTCACGCCAAGATCGCATGGCGTGCATGGTGTTGGCGGGATTCCAGGAGTACCACCGCACCATTTCCAACTACTCGGTCTGGAGCTTTGACAAGAGCGGGGTCTATCTGAACCTGCTCGAGGCCAACGGGGTCTCCCCGCGTTACCTTCGGGAGGTCAAGCTGATGAACCAGCTCTTCGTGGATCCGATCACGAAGGACATCCTGAAGCAGATGAAGGAGCCCCAGACCTTCAGAGGACTTTTGCTGCGCTCCTGCCAGCTCCTGCTCGATGACAGCCACCTCGATGAGCTCGACCCCAAGGGCATGCGCATCAAGGGCTACGAGCGGGTCTCTGGTGCGATCTACAACGAAATGGTCCAGGCCGTTCGCACTCACGAGGCCAGCCTGGGTAAGAGCAACTTGAAGCTCAACCTCAACCCGTTTGCAATCATGAAGCGGGTGACCCAGGATCCGGCCAAGAGCCAGGTGGCGGAGATCAATCCGATCGAATCTCTCAAGCAGATCGAGGCGGTGACCTTTGCAGGCGAGGGGGGTCGCTCTAAGCAGAGCATGACCAAGCGCACCCGCGCTTACCACAAGAACAACGTCGGGGTGATCAGTGAGTCCACAGTCGACTCCAGCGACGTCGGCATCAACGTCTACACCAGCGCCAACCCCAACATTGACAACATGATGGGGGTCGTCACGCCCACGGAGATCTCAGCCGAGCCTGGTTTGGGCCGGGTGCTCTCTACCTCGGCCCTGCTCACCCCTTCAGCCATCAAGGATGACGCCAAGCGCGTGAACTTCATCGGCATTCAGCGCGCTCACGTGGTCCCGTGCGCGGGATACACACAAGCGATCATCCAGACCGGCTATGAAGAAATGGTGGCCCACCGCTCGCCCGACATCTTTGCGGTCACCGCCAAGAAAAAGGGTCGGGTGGTGAGTGTGGGCGACAAGGGCATCATCGTCGAGTACGAGGATGGAGAGCAAGTGGGCTACGAAGTGGGTCGCCGCTTTGGAAATGCCTCTGGCTTGACCATTGCTCATGAGGTCGTGACTGCACTTCGTGCGGGTGATACCTTCGAGGTGGGCGACGCCATCTGCTACAACCGTCACTTCTTTGAACCCAGCTTCTTCAACAGGAAGCGCCTGGCCATGAAGGACGGCATTCCTGCTCGGGTCGTCCTGTGGGAGTCGGCAGGCACGCTCGAGGACGCCAGCTCCATCAGCCCGAGGCTGGCCGACAAGCTCATGACCAAGATGACCAAGATCAAGGACATCGTGGTCAGGTTCGACCAGAGCGTGGAGCAGCTCGTCACCGCCGGCACCGCCGTGGAAGTCGACACGGTCTTGTGTCTGATCCAGGACGAGTCCACCTCCAACTCCGGCCTCTTCACCGAGGAGAACATCGACACGCTGAGGATGCTGGGGACCCACTCTCCGCGCGCGGGCAGCAAGGGCGTCGTCGAGCGGGTGGAAGTCTACTACCACGGTGAGCTGGAGGACCTGTCCCCGAGCCTCATCAAGCTGGCCAGATCCAGTGACCGTGCGTTCAAGGAAAGGGCCATGCAAAGTCGCAAGGTGGCCTTCACGGGCAAAGTCGACACCGCTTTCCGGATCAAGGGAGACGCGCTGCCCATGGACAACGTCTGCATCCGCGTCTACATCACGGCAGACGTGAGCGCCGGCGTGGGTGACAAGGGTGTGTTTGGCGCTCAGCTGAAGACCGTCTTCTCCGCCCTGATGGAGAGACCTTACCTGAGTGAGGATCGCCAGCCGCTGGACGCCATCTTCGGCGGCGTTTCCATCGATGCTCGGATCGTCGAGTCGGCCTACGAGATGGGCACAGCCATTCCCGTGCTGCGTGGCATCACGCAAGCCGTGTTGGCAGAGTACGACAAATGAAGTGACTTTGGCTCTGGGTAAAGGGGCGATGGGTGCTTAAGTGCACACTGACTGCCCCTCCAGTGCTAGTACGGCGGTGAGGAGGGGGAGGTGCCACCCAAGCACCTCCCCCTCATTCTTCTTGCTTTTTGACGCATGGCTTTGATTCTTTGAGCGTGTCACCACAGACAGAGCTTGGCGTCTTTTCGAATTCTCCGAAGAAAGGAATACTCCATGAATTGCACTCCTGCCCAGGAGCAGTCCTGCGTGACGATGTCCAACCTGGTGGCGCTCGGCTGTGAGATCATGGCCGAAGTCATGGGTGTGGACATCGGCGATCAGCTCGGCGGAAAGGTGATCGATCCCGACACCAACGCGAGCCTGGTCACGGCCTGCGTCCTGCGTGAGCTCCAGCCGGCCCTGATGGGACGAGACACTCCCGCCAGCTGAGCCTTCATCGTCACCCCAATCGGATACCCCCTCCCATGCTTCACCAGCGCTACACCACCTGCGGCCTGCAACTGGCCGATGAAGTCTTCCGTGCGGGCCTGTGCGTGACGGCTAAGCCCGGCACGCCCCTGGCTCAGCTCGACCGCGCCATCCCCTTCGTGAGTGCCAATCCTTCAGGCGTCACGGAGATCACCCCCGACCTGATCGTCCAGGCCAGCACCGGCTTTGAAAACCCGGCCGACCTGAGCGTGCCGGCCACCCACACCAGCGAGCTCTACACCCTGGCCAAGCAGGTCGGCGCAGCGTGCGGCCCTCACCTGAAGTTCGCGCGCTCCGTGGCCAACCCCCTCATCCGTGAGCTGCTGGAGGACTTCACTAAGCAGGCGGCCACCTATGTCGCCAAGCCCGTGGGTGAGCCCATCGTGCAGTACGCGCTTCCCGAGCCTCTGCGCGGGGACCTGGGCGCGCAACTCATCAGCAGCTACGAGGGCGAGGCCAGCGAAGACTACCAGGTGGGTCTGGGTCTACCTCTGCTCAGCTTCGATCAGCTGCGCGAGTACCTCACCACGGGCGTCGTCGCCCATGACCAGCCCGTGAGCCAGTGGCTGGCCACGATCGGCCAGAACGACCTGGACATGGGTCAGCAGTGGGTCTTCGGCCACGCCCGTGCCAAGGCCATCATCTCCTCCGAGATGGCGCTCAACTTCGACCTGCTGGGCTACCTGCTGGCCAGTCGTCTGATCGACATGGATCCGGTCGAGGGCGTCAACCAGTCCCTGGGGTCGTACCGCTCCAAGCTCGGTCAGATCCAAGCCGAGTGCGGCGCGCGACTGGCCGCGGCCGTGAGCAACCATGGCCTCATGGTGGGCGCCGGTGTGCTGATCAAGAACTACAGCAACCGCCAGATTACTGTCTACGCCGACACCTACGCTCAGTTCAAGAACGAAGGCGGCCATGACCACCTGATCTTCGCCGCGGTGCGCAGCTCCAAGGTCCCCACCCGGCTGGATGAGATCAGCGAGCAAGCGGGCGCGCTGACTGCGCGCTGGGAGCGACTGACCGCGGCCATCACCGCCACCGAGAGCCACTCTCGTGTGACGGCCATGCGCAATATCATGTACACCTGCCTGACCACGCTGGTGAACAACAACCTTCAGCTGGCCTACGAGCACCTCAAACCAGGTCAGCCCGTCAACGGTCAAGACCCCCGGATCGTCGAAGGCGTTGCGATCGCACGTGCGGTGATCTTCAACGCCGGCGTCAAGGACTTCCAGGATCCTGCCGAGCTGGCCCTGCGGATCGTGGCTGGTGGCCTCTTCCATCACACCGCAGCCTACGACATCCTCAGCTCCATGCGTGAGGCACTGTCGAGCACGCCGGACATGGACAGCATGGAGGCCAGCCTGCAAGCCACGCTGAGCTACGTGGTGCGCTACCTGATCGACCAGCTGAACTTCCAGCGCCAGGCTTGATGAACTGAAGCAACAGGGTGACTCTGTCACTTTGCAGAAAGCCTCAAGCTCAGAAAAAGGTGACCTCCACTCGGGGTCACCTTTTTATGCTTTTTTGAAGCCATCAACTGAATCTTGACTTTATCCATTTCTTAGGGGTCATCCTCGTGGACATTCGACGACTGAAAAGAAACCCGGCAGCCGTGCACGCGGACTGGGTCAAGCTCGATGACGGGCGCATCATCACCAAAAAGGGATGCAAGATCATGATCCCGTCGCGCTTTGAAGAGCGCGGACTCGCCTACCTGGGTGTGGAGAACTACATCTGCGCGATGATGGCCATCATCATGGAGTCAGGTGAGTACGGCATCTCCGCCACCAACGCCATGATGAACATCGACCCCACGGATACGGAGCGCGTGACCATCGAAGGCAGCGAGTACCTGCTTTTCACATTCATGCCAGGCTCCACGGTCGTGAAGTCATCCGCCCTGGTGAAGGACGCCACGCTGGTGGGCAAGATCTTCGCGGAAATGGTCTCGATGGGTAATCTGCCCTGGTACTATAACTACAGCGACAGCGGTGCGATCTTCCGCTCCAGTGGAAAGTACGCGGGATCCGGCGTGGGCGAGAACACGGAGAACGTGGAGATGCTCATGAGCCTGATCGGTCGGTCTGCCGAAGACAAGACCGTCTACTATCGCTCCACACTCAACGACCAAGGAAAGAGCAGCACGGGTCTGGCGATTGTGGGCTTGCGAGACGTGGTCTACGCCCCCTCCAACACGGTGAACCGACTCGCGGGAAGTTATCTGGATGTGGGCATCGTGGCCAGCCTCAACAACCCCACCGAGAGGGTGGAGTCCACGGAGCGCGTGCTGAGGTAATTTCCTAATCCCTCAGGAGTATCTATAAAGGAGCGGGCCTGGGAGTTGGGTAGAGTCCCTCCTCCTGAGCTTGGAGTGACCCTCGTGGGGAGTATCGCCTCCATGAATTTACGGTCACTCATCATTCGACTGCAAGGAGCATCGTCAATCGACGAACCGATAATCCCCTGTGTTAAATGGAGAAAGAAATGAAGGATCTGGAACAAAAGCTCAAGTCCCTCCTCAGTGAGGTTCTCCTCAGCCTCAACACGGACCGCCCGTGGCGGGCTTGCAACCTGATCTCCAGCTTCAGTTTCAAGCACGGGGTGGAAATTGGATTCACCCCGTCCAAGGCTGCGGGCGAGGCCAGGCTGAGCTTCTATCTGCTGGGGGTGGAGATCCGGTGTTGTAAGACATCGGTCGAGGCGTGGTCGGGGTCAGTCACGCAGCTACCCGGAGAGCCGTCTCCAAAGTACAAGAATTTCTCCATGACCTTTGGATTCGGATCGGGGACGTTTGTCTCTGTGGTGGATCAGCTGTTGGGCTCCTGACAGAAGTCTGCACAAAGAGGGGCTGTCTGGCCCCTCTTTGTATGCTTTTTATTTTTTTATCGTATGGTTCTCTAATCTTTCAATTACCGGTTTTGTGCCGCCATGAATCAGCCCATCAGTTTCTCCTGCACCGCCATGCCCCAAGACAAAAAGGGCATCCTTCCCATCGATGAGGACGGCTACCGAACAGTGGTGATCGGTGGCCTGAATGTGTTCAACTCGGCGGGCCACTACTACACCTACGAAGGCGCCAAGAAGCTCTTCGAGTCCAGCTCCTCCTTCATGCGCCGTGTCAACGCAGGCGTCCTCCACGGCGAGCTGGGCCACCCCAAGCCCTTGCCCGGCATGGACGAGGACGAGTACTGCGAGCGTATCCTCACGATCGAGGAGACGAACATCGCCTGCCACTTCAAGGAAATCTGGATCGACATGGAGTCGGTCCGTGACAGCCGTGGCCGGCCTGTGATCGCCATCCTGGCCAAAGTCAAGGGAGCTGGCCCTCACGCCAAGGTGACCGAAGACAGTCTGTCCAACCCGGCGGTCAACACCTGCTTCTCGATTCGAAGCTTCACGCAAGACACTTTCGTCTCTGGTGTGAAGCACCGGGAGATCCGCCAAATCGTCACCTTCGACCTGGTCATGGAAAGCGGTATTGACTTTGCCAGGAAGTACAACGCGCCCGGCCTGGAGGGGCGTGAGCTGCACCGCGTGAACGTGGATCCCGCTCGTCTGAGGCGTGTGGTGACTTCTGAGCGCTTCTCCCGTGTGGGCATGGAGAGCAATCGTCGATTTGGACTCGACACCCTGGAGGCTCTGGGGGTGGGCCTGGACCTGGCTGCTCTGCCGCGCTGGAATCAGTGGTGAGTCAACCTGGCTTGGCACAAGAAGAAATCACTTGAAATGGAGGGGGAAACCCCTCCATTTATTTTTGATGATAAATCATCAAGATGAAAAGCTTTTCCATAGCGTCAAACTCGATTCCAAATATTTACAGTCACATATCAGTAAGGTGAATCGGAGACACTATCGTCAAGCTGATTCGTAAGGACTGATGTCCAAGGAGATCAAAATGGGTAAATCCCGCAAGCATACTCCCCAGCAACGATGGGATCGTCTGAGCGACATGGAGGCGCCGAGCGCCGCCGTCGTCGCCCCTGCCACCATGAACACCACCACCATGACCAACACCCCCGTCACCGCCACTGTCACTGCCGCTCCGGCTGCCGCCACCACCGCCTCGACCGCCAATGTCGCCGCCCCGGCGGCCACTGCCGCCCCGGCGGCCACTGCCGCTCCGGCGGCTCCTGCGCCGGCTGCCGCCCCGACCGCTACCACCGCCCCCGCCACTGCCGCTCCGGCTGCCGCCCCGGCGGTTGCCCCGGCGGTTGCCCCCAAGGGCGCGATGGAAGGAAAAATCATCCATCAATGGTTGCTTGACCATAAGGTGCCAAACCGCATGGTTCAAAAGAAGGTCCAGGATTTCCTGGGCATTCTCCCTGAATCTTGCTCCCTTCAAGTCAAAACCGGCAACGGCAGTATCCTTCTCTTGGTCGGCCCCGCGGCCGACGTTCTCTCCTTCTACCACAAGGGGAAGGGGGACTGGAGCTTCCACACTCCCACCCAGACCACTGACGGTCTTGTATCCCTCCCGATCACCGGGTTGAACGAGCCCGAAGTCATCCGGGCAACTGAGACCAAAACAGTTATGGTCTCGCCTCCTGCAAAGGCCGGCTTCGCCGGTCTTGTCGATCGCGAGCTGGTCAGCGGCGTGACCGTCGGCCAGGTGGCCACCGCCGGCGTCGCCGTCGCCGGAGCATACGCAGTCTACCAGAACCGGGAAGCGATTATCGAAGGGATCGCTTTGATCCCCACCTGGTTTGGCTTCGGGAAGAAGGAAGAGAGCTGATCTCTTCCCCCTTCCCCAAAAGGAGTGACCCCTAGAGGGTCACTCCTGAAGAAAACCCACCGGCTTTCTTTTTTATTTTCGATTGGATCGTATGCTTGGATCCTATCCTCGGGGACTGGAAGTCCCCCTAACGTACCCGGAGTTACCACTGTGAGTTCTCGAATCTATCGTCTCAAGACCGTCGCCAAGGGCGCCATCGTTCTGGTCGATGTGGCCAAAGGATCCTCCATCATGGGGGATCCGATTGACGCCGTCAAGTACACCAAGGTCCGTGTCATCGTCAAGATGATCGCCGGCGGCTGGACGTTCCAGGTCCAGTCCCGGGTCTTCGATGACTATCGTAAGGTCTGGCTGAAGTGGTCGGACTGTGGCGAGTCGGACAAGAACGGCAGGATGCCGACCAAGAGTGCGGCCCTTCGTCGGGGCATGCGCATCATGCGCAAGAGCGTACGGGAGACCCTGTCGGAGTTCGATGGACGGGGAAGCATCCAGGCGTGGCCCATCAGTGCGAACTGGCCCTCGTTCATCCCGACGCCGGGCCCGGGCATGAGTCAACACTGGGATGAATAACTAGGGGGAAACACCCCTTCAAAGTCAGGGGGATCCAGGGTCTATGGTCTGGTTGTGTGAGACTGGGGCTGACTCGGTCTTTTGCAATCGAGTTCCTCAACGCACTCTTTTTCAAGGAGAGACAAACGTGTCTGTTTTCGACAAGCTCGGTCAATACGGAAAGACCCTGGAGGCCGTCACCAGTGCGGTCAAGTGGGTGGAACATCAGACTCAGAGCGCACCTGAGAAGCTCACCTCCGCCCAAAAGCTGGAGATGGCCGTGGCTATTCTGGCCGCCATCTACCCTCAGTCCACCAACCTGGTGCCCTTGATCAACGCCTGCGTGGCGGTATTCAATCTGATCGGAGTGTTCAAGAAAGCCAAGTGATTTCCAGATCTTTCAATTAAGCTGGAATTATTGAGTAGTGAGATCCATGTGGTGTAGAACCTTCTTTTCGATCTTCCTCTTTTGAGGGGTTTACACGCATGGCGTTCATCCTCTGCTCACTGGGGTGGAGATGGTTAAAATGGAGCGTGAGTCAGTAGTAGCGCGCACGCTCCATGGCCATCACCCCGTTCATCCTCCCCGAGCCCAGCTCATTGCTGTGCGAGGCGGACATCATCGCTCAGATCAATCGGGTACAGACTTTGGGATCAGCCATGCTGCATTGGACCATGGTCTCAAAACCCTTGGCCGAACGGGGTGACTTTAGCGACAGTCCATGTCGCGATGCGGCCAAACTAAAGATGATCGCAGACATGATGGAAGCTTTGCACGTGCAGCTCTCCCAACTCCCTCAGACCCCACCTAACGAGAATGGTGTGATCTGAGTCATCTCCACTTCACTCACACAGGAGCTACCCTGATGCCTTACAACTCACATGCTTCGAATGCCTGCCAAGCGCTGGGCACCATCAACTTCAATGCAGCCTGGCTCAAGGGCGTCGAGGGCGTGCACCCGCAGACGGTCGCGGCGCGCGCCTTCTCCACCGGCATGAAGGAGCTGACCAAGCTCACGGTCCACCTGGACCAGGACCGCCAGAAGATCCTGATCCACATCCCGCGCTCGGAGCTGACCAACCTCTCCAGCACGCCCGCCGAGATCGAGGGCTGCCTGAAGTCGATGATGGGTCACTCGTGGCGCGAGGCCGTCGAGGGCTGGTACGTGACGCTGGGCTCGTCGTCCGACCTGGTCAGCGAGATGTCGACGCTGTACCTGCAGGCCGCTGGCGGTCTGATCCCGTGGGTGATCGTTCGCCACAAGGGCGGCGAAGACATCGTCGACACCCGCAAGATCGCGCGTCTGAGCAGCGACGGCCAGGGCAACCTGACCCTCGAGTACAACGACCGCATCCTCACGCTGAACTTCGGTGAAGGCGGCCAAGGCATCGGCGTCGCGCGCGAGTACTTCAACCTGCTCGGCCGTCAGCTGCCCAAGCTCACCCGCGACCAGTGACCAGGTAGGGTCCCCTACTCTTGCTGAAAGCCCCGAACATGATCGCCTACGATCTATTGGGGCTGACTCAGACCCAAGCTCTATTTGACGAGCTTGGGAGTCTGAGTCAGTCTGATCCAATTATGCTGAATGAAGAAAAGCGAGCTCTTTTGGTCAGGCACTGCGCCCGACCTGACCCGCAGGGAGGACTCAGCTGGAACTGGTGGTGGTACGATGTCTCGAACGTCATGAGGCTCGATGACGGCAGCGTCAAGGTGACGTTTGTCACTCAAGACCTCTACGCTACCGACAAGGTGGCTGTCTTGGCCAAGAACCCCCATTCGGACGGAACAGAAATCCTGATCGAGAGTCTGGGACTGGCCCTGGAGAGCCTGCAGCGCTACGCGATTGCAGTGAGAGACGGCCAAACCTTGGGTCGGGTGATCGCCAGAAGCTACGCTCAAGCGGGGTCCGCTCAGGTGGAGTCGGTCGTTCGGATGATTCGCTCAGGCAAAGTGGATAAGGCCACCGTCGTCTCCATTCTGAGCAATGACCTCATGGCGTATACGTGGGACGACGATCAGGCGGTTCTCATCCCGAGCTCTGAGCCGTTGTGCTTGGCTGTAGACTCTCAGCAGACCTATCCGGATGGGCGCTCCATTACGCTCAGGGGCATCAACCGCTACAAGCATGAGGAGGCCAGTCGCTACGAGGCCAGCTGGGCTCAGCTTGAGCGAACGCTCCTCAGTCACGTCTATGATGAAGTCCCGCCGAGGTCTGGAAACTGGATTGCCAAGACCCGTCGGTTTCCCTGATCGTTTCGCTCAAAGAGAAGTGGCATACTGGGAGGGCGTCGACCCTCCCAGTATGCTGTATTTAGGCTGATCAAAAAGAATCTTCTACCGGTATCTCGGATGGATTGAACTCGGGAACTCGACTGAAGAATTCCAGAGTCACAAATCATTCACCCGAGGCACTATCGCCTTTTCCACTCCCATTCAAGGAAATGACCATGACTGCGACCACGACCAATTCCAAGGACCTGAGCAAGAAGACGCTCGCTGAAAAGCTCCGCGAGAGCATCATCGTCTCCGACGCCCACGAGCTCACCCTGGGCATCGAGGCCTTCAACGGCCAACTGCCGGCGGGCATCACGCCCGAGATCGTGGCCCAGGTGCATCAATTCGAGCAGGACTACCTGCCTGCGGCCATGCGCTGCGCTGGCGAGCGCGCCATCGACCACATGCGTGGTCACGCCAGCGTCAACGCCATGCCGGTGAAGGTCGAGTTTGGATCCGAAGGCGTGATGACCTTTGTGGTCAACCGTGAGAGCACGTTCATGCCGCCCAGTGGCGGCCAGCCGATCGTGAGCCATGGCCAGGTGGGCTCGATCGCGATCGACATCCCCAGCATGAACCGTCAAGCGTTCAAGTCGACCCGAGATCACCTGAAGTCGCTGGGCGAGAAGCTGCTGGGCGCCGGCTGAAGGTCACACTGACCCAGGCATAAATAGTAAGATGTGAGTGTCGGGAAAGACACTCACTTTTTTGAGCATTTAAGTTGAGAAGAGAGAAGACAATGTCGATCGGTACCGATTTCACGAGCATTCTCATCGGCCAAATAGTGAATCTTGAAGAAGTGAAGCTTTCACAGTCAAAGCACAGCAATCTTTTTTCAACGAAAGGGCAGACGTGCTATTGCGGGGTTTTATCTTCGGCTAAGTCAGGTAGTGCCGGGATAACGGAAATCAGCAACGCCGTGGTTGAGCTTAGCTCTTTTATATCCAGGGTTCCTGGTGCGAGTCTGAACTGGGGTACTCTTCAGGGTCGCGGACCGGATAGTGAAATGAGTGTGGACTTCAGCATTGACTACGACCCCCCTCTCCTCACTCAGGAAGAAGCCAGCTCTCCTCAAAAAGCAAGCGCCCTCCAGCCGACCGGATTCTCGAGTATGGCGGATGATATCGTCAAACTTCACAACACGGTCTACCGCTTGATGGAGAAGATCAATCTCCTCGAGAACAAGATCTCCAAGGAAGAGCGGCGTTTGATGGATGGCAACGGGAGAGACTAAAGTGAAGATGCGCAGCAGACGGCGTCAGGCCTCGATACTGATCGAGAAGCCGCCCAAGCTCGCGAAGGTGCTGGGGGCGACCCCGGCCACCGTGCGGGCTGCAGTCACCTGGTTCCGACTGATGAGGTCGGGATTCCTTCTGGACGATGGGGGTTTCTGTTCGCCACAACTGAAGTCACTCAAGATTCAGAGGCAATACACACCCGAGGGAGGAGCACGACTGCATGAGTTCCTCGCTGGAGTGATGTACGCCAACCGAATCGATTACGACCACCGCGAAAAACCGATGGCGGGATTCAAGTGCGGCGGGAAAAAGAGGGTGGAGAGGATCGTTCGTTGGGTCCTGGGGAACGTCAGTACCCGTCGCTATGCTTCCCTCCAAACCGCAGCCGAGTGGCGTGACCGTTGGAATTACGAGGATGCTGTCAGGATACTAGGAGTTACGACGCCCAGGAAATGGGAGCCGGCATCTTTCAAGGTGGGCTCCGCCAACCCGAACTCCAAGATGAAAGTGTGGTTCGCTTGATGCTTGGTTGAGGGAGATCCCTCACTGCAGCTGCCTGTGAGGGCAGCTGCAGTGTTACACTCCCCTTTTCTTTTTCCAATTAATTAAGAACACACATTACCACCCTGGACAAACCCCATTCATCACTGAGCTCATGTCCGGCTCGAATTAAGGAAAGTAAGACCATGAATCAGCAAGAGAAAATCGTCAAGTTCGCTGAAGATGCAACCAAGGAGATCGTGGCGGAGTTCACGGTCAATCCGTCATCCAGCCGAGTTACTCCCATAGCGGATACGATGCTCCGTCTGGAAATCACGGAAAAGAGGGAGGAGAAAGATGCCCAGATCTCCTTCATTGACGGAAAGGTCAACGAGTGGTTTCCCAAGCAGGAGGCCCTGCAGGAGATTGCTCAGCAACTGGCTCAGACCAAGATCCCTGGATGGACCCAAATGGTGCACGTGGTCGAGATGCTGATCAAGGTGCATATGGTGCCGGCTGAAGAGAATGAAGAGATCGCAGCACTTCAGACGATCCTCGTGGCCATTGGCGAGAAATGCAACCTCTTGGTCACGCCAATTCAAATGCCGGAAAGTCAGATATATTACTACGGCAAAGATACCCTCGTCTCCCGCCTGAAGATACGGATCAGTGCAAAGACATCCGACGGCAACTCGATGGTGTCGTCGTACCAGCTGAACATCACCCAGCAACGCATCGGTGACCTGATGCATCATCTGGGATGGCGGTCGAACTCGGGATGGGAGCCCGGTCTCGATCATGTGCAAAATTCATTTTCCTGGGTCAACCGAACGTTCCCCAACTGGTCCGAGCTCGTAAGCCCTATTGGTAACGTCGCGTCGAAGGTGGGTTACCATACCCCCCACCATCCTCACCTACAATATCCCGGCGTGATGCATCCTCCCGGAGTCTTCGGCATGCCTCCCGGTGGATCCCCGTACTTTTCGGCCGATTCCTTCAAAGAAGCGGGGGTGGGAGTTCCGCCAAATCTGACCCCCCAGCAGGTAGGTGAGCTCTACCAAAATCCTCATCATCCACTGAACCCCTTTGCCCGCCACTCGGGCATGCCCATGGAGCACATGCATGGATTTGCCCATGCAACGACACCGCGCCGTACTCCAACGATGAAAAAATAGACGCCCTGGTGCTGTCTCGAATCCATGGGCTTCGAATCATTCCACTATCCCAAAGTAGTGGTGACAGTAGAGGATGACGCGCTGATCATATCGGCCAATAAGGCTGGAGGAAACAGAAAGATTGAAAAGCATTTAGAAGGTCTTCTGGTGGAGGTCGCAATTCCCCATATCCAAAACCAGGCTGGGCATGGGGTGGCTATGAAGGCAGAGTTCGTGAGCGACGAGGGCTTTGTCAGGTTGAAGGTCACGCGCGCTGAAACTCCGGACAACGAGCCTAGCGAAACAGAGAACTGACCGAATGATGGGTCTGGTTAGGGACAAAGCTGAGGTCCCCAATTAGGCCCATTAGCCCCCCTCCTCAGTAGGCGTACCATTGAGGAGGGGTAAAGAGTGACTGGAGGATCTTCCAGATTTTTACAGTCACATATCAACAAGGTGAATCAGAGACAATCTCGTCAAGCTGATTCTCAGTGGGCAAAGCCCAGGAGTTCAGGATCATGATCAACCTCAACCACGTGTTCGTCGAATGGACTCTGATTGTCTATCAGGCCTGCCAACCCATCCCGGCGGGGGTCGTGCCCCCGTCGAAACCGGCCGTCGGGGTGCACTATGCCGGAGGGCAAGTTTGCTACTCGGTGAACAGTAAACACCCCCTAACTGGGGTGATGAGAAAGGAATTGAAAAAGAGGGAAGAGGACGCAATGAACGAATGCCTGCGGGCTAAGTGGATGCTTGAATACAGAGAGAGGATGAAAGGGAAGTGGCACCTAGCCACAAACTGCACGACGAAAGTGGTGTACCGTTACTGGTGAATCGCAGAGTGAGTGGGTTTCAAACCCACTCACTCTGACTATTTTTTTTTTGCTTTTAAGTAGGGTAAACCTTTTTGAAGAGGTTGGGAAAAATGAGTAGATGGACCTAGAGTTTGAGATTAGTAGAAGTCAGAACTTCCCATCATCCTAATCGGAGAGACCGACCATGATCGAACACTACCATGTCAGCACCGACCCCCGCCTGCAAGCGACGGATCAAATCCACGACATCTTGACCCGAACCATGTTGACCCTGGGCAAGAGTGGGAAGATGTTCTTCCTGGTGGAGACGCCCATCCCCCTGTGGAGGATTTACCTCGACGGCTTCAATAAGGAAGACCAGCAGTTCTTCAACTGCAGCGTGTGCCGCAGGTTCATCCAGAAGTTCGGTGCGCTTGTCTATGTCGATACCGACGGCAGGCTGATTAGCCCCATTTGGCGGGCGCTCTTGGGCAACCCCGTGTACGGGAAATCCGCGGCAGCGCTGATGGCGGTTGTGGAAAACACCAGGATCGAGCGCGCCTTTTACTGCGAAGACCGTATTCCCGAGAAGTGCAACGATGCGGGAGGATTCCCGCATCTGGGTCTGAGCCTGCCCTATGACATCCTTCAAAGCCACGGCGCAAAGGGCGGCGCCAGAAAGAAAGACCATCGGTTCAACCTGGTCACCAGGTTTCTGCGGGGTGACCGGGACTGCAAGCCGGCATCCATGGGTGCCCTCGTCCAGGCCCACCAGTTCTTCGACAGCGACAAGGCTGTCAATGCGGAGGACTACAAGAAGATGACGGCGTGGCTCATCCGCCACCACACCCATCCTCGGGATGGCTTTATGAAACGCATTGCAGCCAACACGCTGCGCTTGGCCGTTTGCAAGGTCCCCGAAGGATGGTGTCACCCCAGAAATGGTGTCTTCTCCGAGGTCTACCGGATGATCCTGGACAATTGCTCATACGAGGACATCCTGAGGCGGTACCTGGAGATGACCCGGGGTGACAACTACATGCGGGCGAAGAAGGAAGCTCCGCAAGGCCAGTTGATGAACGCGGCAAAGATCTTCGACAAGCTGGGAATCACCCAAGCGCTGTATCGTCGGGCGTTGAAGCCCGAAGAAGTCGTCGCATTCTGGACGCCGTCCCAGGAAGAAGCTGACCAGGCTCAGCAGGCTCAGTCCCAGTCGAAGAACCCCTTCGAGGAAATACTCCGTCTGCGTGAACCGAAAGAGGAGGTTGCGACGCTCAAAATCCCTCCGAAGACGATGAGCTGGAAGAAGTTCGTGCGAGAAATTCTGCCCGGTGCAAAGAAGGTCTCGATAATGACCCATTCGGGCGTCTCCAGCTACACGATGCTCACGACCCAGACCCATGCAGATGCCCCGCCCATCCTCAAGTGGGACCGACCTGAGCAACGCAACCCCACCTCAAGTGTGAGCTTCACTCAAGGGTCACCTGCATCCTGGTGGGGGCTCAAAGCCGGGGAGTGGGTGGAGGTGTACGCCATCTCGAAGTGCCACCTGTCGTGGGCGGTGGAAGAAGATGAATACCGCGACGGCAGGGGAGACTGGATTTTCCTGAAAGGGGCCTTCGTCTCCGATCACATGCCGGTCAAGTCCAGCATGGGGGCATGTCTGTTTCCGAGTACGCTGAACCCTGATCTTCATGAGGTCAGGTCGGCCATCGAGACGTACAACAATCGTCACTCCAAGATGGAGGGCATCGAAGGTGACACCGAAGTCGCGGTCTGCCTGCCGGTGTGGTCCGACCCCGGCCTGGTCGTGAACTGGATCCTTCGGGTCGATGATGGCACGATCCAGTCACAATACCGGATCAGCTGCTGGGACTGAAGATGTGGCCGTCACTGGCCGATCAGAAAAGGGGCTTCGCCCCCTTTTATTTTTTATTTTTTACTTTTAATTAAAGAACACCTGACCTAAAGATTTGAAGTAAAGTCCCCTCGGTTTTGAGAATAGCTCAGTCATACATCATTTTCAGGACAACAAGCCTTCGATGGTCGAGGGCCCGGTCTAAAGAAAGAGGAAGATGAACACACTGATGAATGATCGCCCCAATGGCCAACCTCTCTCGCTCGAAGCCCGAGTGAATGAGCTCGAGCGCGAGCTCCAGGCGCTCAAGGCGAGCCTCAAGTCTGGTAGCTTGAGTCAGGCAGCTGATGCTGAAGAACGCGGCTCAGTAACGGGGAGCCTGGTGACTCCCAAGTGGATTGGACACAACTGGTTGATGGAAAGAATCGCGTCAAGGGAGATTCGCTCAGATGACTCCATCCGAAAATTAATGGATGAAGGGGCCGATTGGGGTACCACTCTCATTCCGGTGGAAGGGGCTGTTTATAGGGGAATCAGGGTCGAAATCAGGATCACCGATGGCGGCACAGGGATGAGGTTTAAGGCGGAAAAACAGATCAGAGACCGACTGCTCGACCACGGGATCGCCACGTTTTTTGTAACTGCGAATTCAGAATCGATCCGCTACTCGGTGGGCCTTTTCACTCCCGAGATCAACAAGATACCAATAAAGATCCGTGCCGCCATCGTTGGAGAAAGATGTGGTGTCGAGATCAACTACTGGCGAGCCGACGGTAAGCTGATATTCCAGCCGGTTGACCTCATGAACCGGCCCATCGACCCGGAGGAATACGGACAACCCCAGTGGTGCGCACGCGTGCGGGACGCGGGATTTGTCTGGGACCCCAACAGCCGGACCTTCAGCCAGTGAGGCTGAGTCTGGAATAGAGGGATGCTCTTTAAAGGGTGTCCAAGTTGTTCCCGCCTGAGGTGAGAGGAGTGCACTGACGAAAGGGGCCGCAAGCCCCTTTTCTTTTTGTAAAAATAAATGGCAGTACATTCTACTTGTGAGCACTGTCGCTCACTACTGGAGAGAATCGCAATGAAAACTCAACGCCAAACCATCCGGAGTATCTTGTCCGGAAACGTCGACCCCCTGCCGAGCATCTGGGAAAAATACAAGCCGGGCAAGGGGGTGCCCCCACACTTGGGGCATTCGGAGATTTGTGCCAACTGCCCCCTCACCCCTGACGAAGTCCTGTCCCTCGTTGCCGATGCTCTCGCCGGCGGATGCCCGGGGGAAAGTCAGCTCGAGTATCGTGGTAGCCAAGTTATCGAGGCGCATGGGGATCAGCCCGCCAAGGTATCCCACGGGGTCCGACTATACCTCACCAAAGACCACCCGGTGACCGATACCCTGTTGGGAGTAGAACTCTCCGGCGACTTCGCGGTGACTCTACCGCGTGAGATTCTCATTGATTTTCACGTGGTGGCCCTGAGCAAGGTCATCGACGACGTATCGAACGAAGAGCGCGGGAAAAGTCGCGCGATCGGCGTCCTGGAGAGAATTTGGGGCAACCATCTGAACGTGCATGCGCCCAGCGTTGAGATGATTGAGTGGCGCGGTCACACACTCAGCTTTGCCTGGAGTCGACTGATTCAACTCCTACCTCTGAGCGCGAATGAGGCTGTTGATGCCGTGAAGTCGATCATCCAACTCGAGAAGCTAGAATCCAATCAACGGATCTACGATATTGACCCCGACGTCGAGTTCATTGGCCTCGAAAAAATCTCAAGCAGCAGATCCGTGCACAAGCTTCGCATCTCGGGGCTTCTGAACCAATCTACCGACCTGAGTGGAATGGCCGGAGCTTGGCGGGAAGCGCTCCTGGCCTCCGGTCACCCCCCTCACAAACGCGTGACAATGATCTACAGTCTGCCAATCCCGTCGGTTGATTACTGGCGAGCAAGTCTTCGTAAGGAGCTTGAGCGCCTTTTACCCGGCGTGACGCTGACCTTCATTTGCGGCATGGATCCCATTGACAAAGGAACGATCGCGCACTAGCCTGGTTGCGCCCCAATCCGTAGGGGGGTCCTTGGGGGCCCCTTTTCTTTTTTGTAAAAATAAATGGCACTACATTCTACTCGCGAGTAATAACGCTCATGACTGGAGAGAACTGAAATGGACGACATCGTAACCGAACACCGCAATCCGTATTGGTCGGGGGTATTGGCACAGCCCACATCTTACTCAGTGCTGTCAGCGAAGCATATGACAAGCGCTGAAGGGCTGATCCGGAAGCGATACAAAGAGCTTCGAAAGTCAAGGAAATTCGTACGTGAGCTCGAGGGGGAGCTCTTGAAATCCGGCTTTCGCGTGAGGTTAGGCGAAGTTAGCAACAGGTCGGCGCTCAACTACTTCCCCGTTGCACAATCACGAAAAAGAATCGTTCGGGTAAAGACTCGGCGCGATGTCAAGGAGCTGGCCCCGAAGATCATTCCCGTCCTGAAGCTGGCGCGAAGACTCAGAGGCGCTCACGCATACTGCGTAGATCCGCTTTCATCTAGGACCCTCACGATGCCTTGGGGGGAGATCATGCCAGTACCCAAACTGAATAAACAGCCCCATCATCGGAAACAGCGCCATGTGCCCCGATTCGAATCTTTTTCAACCAAATGGGGCTGCCCTGAGTGGATTCTTAAAGTGGTCGAGAGTATAATCCACTCCCCCGGAAAATACACAATAAAAGCGGATAGACTGTACTACAGGGACTGGGGAAATAGTAAATTCCGTATGAAGAAGAAATTCATCGAGCCCAGGATGGTTGGTTCCTGGTGTATAGTGAATGCTAGGTCCATGATCGACCTCAATTATCATTTCCTCCGGGGGGGTTTTCACGACATCGTTCGTCGCCGAGACCACTCCTTTATCAGTAGACATTGCAACATCTCGGAAGGGGAGGGGCTAAACCGTCTCGTTGAGCAGTTACAAAAATATGGAAACTGTTTTGTCAGTCGCGACATAATTATCCGGGACGATCAGGGGGTCCCCATTAGACTGAGGTCCTACATCGACGGGACACTCAGTATGGAGTATCGGGGACTTAGGAAAAAAATAAGAAGGGATATCCTGGATCATGTCTCAAAGACGGGTAATATCCACCTCGACGGCATGTTCTTTATCTTCCCCTGGCTGGACCGGGAAAGGCTGATGAATAGTCGCCTCGAGTTTGAACGGGGAACTACTTTCGACATAACGCGCAGATATAATCATAACGCTGAGACCTGCAGCTGGATCAACGCCATGCATTACGGTGGAAAAGAGGAGTACCTATGGAGGAAATACCCGATTCGCCGTGGCAACGAGATCGTCCAGCGGTGCATCATGGATGTTTTTGAAGACCTCCTTGAGCGAGACCTGGTGGAGGCCGGCATGACTCGGACAGACGAACGGTTAAGCCCCCGACTGATCTCCCCGAAGCGCGTGCTCCAAGCGTACTCTGACCGAGTGCGGCTGCGTGACATTGAGGATGGCATAGGATCCGAGGAACCCTTCCGAAACGAAGGCAATGGGGTACCGGACGAAATCTGGGATATCTGGCCGGAGAAACTGGCTGACATGCCCGACGTGAAACTCATCCGAACGGTGGGTGAGTTGGCCAAAGAATCCAAAGACATGGGACACTGCGTCTGGGACTACGTCTCCGTGATCTGCAAGCGGGAGATCGCCATCTTTCACCTGAGCCTAGGCCAGGGGGAGGGGACGACCTTGGGGCTGGCCTGGCCATCGGGAGAACCAGTGCACCATAACGGCAAGAACAATCGCGGTCCCAATGCGGAGGAGAGAAAGATTGAAATGATACTATCGAGGATGGTGCAAGCGGCAGCTGAAGAGTATCGGCGCCGGGGCACCTTAGAAGTCACCGTCACCCTGCCCTTTCAACCCGGGATCGAAACCCTGATCCAGACCTGGCTGCCGAGGTCTAACACCTCGGTCGGCGCCTGGACCGTGGGTGACACCTCATTCAAAATCTGAATCACATAAGGAGTGAAAATGAATCGTAAACAAATCGTTACCCTGGGCAATGTGGCTCCGTTTGAAAACAAGGAGTTCGAAATCGACCTCTTTCATACCCGGATCACGGGGAGGGCGGGAACTGGAAAGACTGCTCTTCTCTGGGCTCTCTGGCAGAGGTACTGCGATATCGTAATCAAAGCGGGAGGCACGGACGTTGAGATCGAGTTCGCAGACTGGTCCATCCTGATCAGCATGGATGAGACAGTGAGGCGGCCTCCGTTCGAGTGCAGTTTCAATACGTCGCTCCCGCCGGGGGAACCCATCGCTGACGAGCATTATGACGCAATCGAGTTCTTCTTTAGTCGAATGCTCATTGCCCTGACCGAGAAAAAGTACACGTGCTTCAGAAGAAAAAATATCGCGAATATTGAAGAACGTGAGCCCCTCCCGGAAGAGATGGTCATCGCTCACCAAGAGAATGGGGAGATCACCGTAACTCATCCGTTCTGTATCTACGAAAAAAATGGGCGACTGTATCCGAGATTCACCCCGGAGACCGAGCGCGAACTGGGTGGAAAAATAATGATGATCTTGGATGCAGCCTGGACACTATCAACCAACATCGATGCCCGAAGCTACCTCGGATATAAACACGAAAATGCGCTCCACCTGAGTCTGATGCTTCCTCACGTCGTGTTCTTCGACGAGGTTAACATTTTACTGGGTGAGTCGGCCGCGAATGCGCTGCATGACAATCTGAGAGAGTATCTCCCCGCACTCAGGCTGTTTACAACTCACCAGACCAGGGACGACCGACCCTCTATTCCCACGTATTCTAAGGAAGCGATCATGATCAAGAACAAGTATGTCCGCGATCCCAACATGACAGAGTTACAAACTGTACGCGAGGCAGTAGAGATTCATCGCGTGCCCGCGTCGGTGGCCGCTCGTTCGTCGTTCCTGGTTCATCCGGGCGTGACCCTCATCGACACGACCAACACCTTCGTCTTCGGGGAACCAGATTCGGGAAAGTCGTTGTTGCTGCGAGTGATTCGAGAAATGTTGGACGATTTGCTGAAAGAGGGCCACGCGTCAGAGGAGGCCATCCAGTTCTCCAGATGGTCGACCCCAGTCAACGTGTCTCGGATCAGCCCTCTGTCGGACAGACTTCCCTCTTTCAGCGGCAGTGGTGATGTCGAGAAGGATTACGACGCCGTCGAGTTCTTCTTCGGTCGTATTCTGATGGCGATCACGGACGGGAAGCACACCTGCTGTTCATTCGAGAATCTGCACCAGTTCGTTACCGCCTTTGTTGCCTTGCCCTTCGATCCGCCCCATTTCTACCAAAGCAAAAAGGAGATGTACATCGTTCCTTCACTCGGCAAGGACGGGAAACCCTCGAATCAGATTAACTGCCTGTTCACGGTGGAGGTGGTTGGTAACGGGTGCCTCATCCCGAATTTTGGATCCGGCGACGGTCCCTTCACGAACAAGCTGCGAGCGGCCTGGACCATTGCGGCAGGGGTTTACAACCCCGGATTGCACCTGAAGGTGACGCAGTTCGAGGACATCCTGAAGCTTCCTCACGTCGTGTTCTTCGATGACGTGGACTTCATCCTCGAGTGGATGGCTGCGAGGAACCTCAAGGACAACCTGCGCGAGCACCTCCCCAACTCGAGGTTGTTCTTCTCCTTCCGCAACCCCGACTGGGTCTACAACTTCAAAGAGGCGATCAAACTTGTCACGGACGGAATCAGGGAAGATGGTAAGATAAGGCTCAAGGGCGAGAGCAACACAACGAATTATCAGGGCCGTTGAGTCAAGGGGGTGCGAACGCACCCCTCACCACAAACCAGTTAAAGGAACAAAAGAAATGAAGATACTCAATCTCAGCGAAGTCTCTACCCTCAGAAAAGGGGTCCGCCACTGGAATGACGTGGTGTTAGGTGACCAGCTCACGGTGATCTATGGCGACTGGCGCTCGGGTAAGTCGGACCTTCTCCGAGAAATCGTGGGAGCTACTTCAAGAATTATCCCTGTTGCTGAACGGGTTGCTGGAAATCCCGTCACCATTCGACCGATCGGACAAGAGCAGATTGACTATCAGTCCATTCTCCACGCCTTTCATCCCTCCATCTTGCTTGAAGAGCACATCCCAGTGTTCACGGAGATGCTTCGGATTGTTCTCGAAGCGTTCAGTCTGGAAACCATGTCATTCGCACCTTCGGGGCTCAAGCATTTAGTAGAGATTGATGGCGTTCGATGTTTTCGAGTTCTGGAGCTGATGTCGGGGCGCGAGGAGGCCCTCGAATACATCAATGTCATTAGAGAGCAGTCGGGATGGGTCGTCAGCCGGCCAACTACGCGTGGAGACCAGCACCACGCCCTGATAGACAGCTGCATTGCGATTGCCCTGGGCTGGATGACTCAGCTCATCGCTCAGGGGGTGGTCAGACGGATGACTTCAAGAGCATCCCGATGCAGATAATGATCGACGACCTCGACCTGTACATCCGGCCGGATCGAAACGGAGGTGATCAGGCGGTGAGAATTTACCGAAGACTCTCGTGGGCGCTTCCAAAAGCCAAATTCGTGGTGGTGGTAGGATCGCAACGGTCCCTGACGAGGTTTGGAGTGGGGACCCAGGTGATTCACCTGTTCATTCAGCCAGACGGTACTCGAACGGCCCACAGCAGCCATCGCTGGGTGGATACCTACCGCGAAATGAGCAAGTCGGTCGATTTCTACTCTACCGTGGTGGAGCCCCTGGAGTGGCTCAATGCCGCGTACACCGAAACGGGTGAGTCACTCCAACTCACCCCACGTCAGGTGATGGAGAAGATTGAAAAATCGAAAGGGTGAGCGCTTGAAGGGATACATCGTCGACTACATGCCCTACCTGCTCAGCCTGGTGAGTGTGGTGCAGATCTACCTCACGGGTAATCTGTACCGAAACACCTGGCTGGTGGGGTTGGGTAACCAACCCCTTTGGCTGGTCTGGATTCTGACGAGTGAGTCTTATGGGTTCCTGCCCATGAACATCGCTCTCTGGGTGAGTTTCACTCGCAATCACCTCAAATGGAAGAAAATGGGGAAATGAAGATGGAGCGAGCGAAGACTGAAAATTTTCCTTTTACGGATATTCAAGTCGAGAGTCATCTCTTAGATAAAATAAACCAACGAAAATTACTGGAGGTATATAGGGCGAAATGCGCATTGAACGTTCCAGCCTGCGTTCAAAATTTACAAGAAATTAAACTTAGGGCAGTTTCCGGATACGAAACCATGTATTTCCGGACACGTCTGGGCTCCTCCGGTATAACCATTATTATCACTCTAAATACGGGTTTGTGTCGACTGGACATTGGTCGCATACTGGCGCGCAGTCTCACGGATCCTGATGGTCATGCCAAGAGATTGATGCGCCAAGAGAAGTACGGAGAGCAGTTTATTAACTCCGATGCCATTTCTCTACTTTCCCTGGTGAAGGAGGATGAGGTTGCTATCAAGATTTCTGAATGGGGAATAAGTGTAGAAACACTGGCGGTGATATCCAGGATTTTCTCGAAAGAATCCGAAGCAGTGGAATACCTAGAAAAAATCAGTCATCATAAAGGACGGTATTACTTTTTCTTGGACTTAAATTACCGCATTCATCAGTTTCTTTCCCGGTGTTACGATCCTCGAATAGACGATTATTTGGTTCAATATCTCTCGAAATTGAAGTTTGAATAGCGCCCAGAAATAAGGCGTTTGCGGAACCTACAATCATCCCGAGTACGACCTATCTCTCAGCTGGTCGGATGATTTTGAAGGAGAATACTCATGGAAGAAAATGGAGAAATGAAGATGCAAAGAGCAGAAATTGACGGTACCGAGTTTGAATTCAACCCGAAGCTCACGCTGATTTGGGGCAGATCCAATACGGGTAAGACCCGGCTACTCAAACAGATCTACGAGGAGGCCCAAGGTAATCCTGGCTTGACCACGGAGCGATCTCAAGGCGAGCCGGATTTCAGGGACGCCATTTTTTATCCTGGCGGATGCAACAACGAGCCCAGATATGTCCCATCCCTCGACTGGGTCGGGTTCCGAGCCTCTGGACGTGTCGAAAAGAGATGGGAGATGTTTTGTGAATTTTTCACCTTGACTCTGGACGCCCTGACCAACTGCAAGATCACCGCAAGAAAACAAAAGAAAAACCTCAGTGGTGGTAAGATGGAGGGCTTGAGCATTGTACATGAGAAGAGCTATCATTGTTACGAAGAGCTCTTATGGGTTGGCTTCTGCGCTCCGGCCGCCGTACCCATCTTCGGTCGAGATTCCGATGAAATGAGGATGGCCAATCTCTGGTCACCCGTGGCCGGCTCCGTAAACCGAAAAATGATCTCGCTGGCGTATAGCCTTGCGAAGGACATGGTGCGAGTCGCAGTTAAGCACGGGGCTAAAGACGTAAAGCAGGCGCTCCAGGTGCCCATGGTCGCCTTCATCGATGATCTGGACAGCTACGATGCGTTTTTCTACAATCGTCGAACTGAGCTGGTCTCGGGACTGCTGACGGCACTGCCCAACCTCTCCCTGATTGCTACGGTACGAAATCACGAGTACCTATGCGATCGGGACATCTCCCCCCAGGTGATCTTGATTCAGCAACGGGATTTTTCCAAGATGCGGCTCTACTCGGGTCCAAACCTGGTTAGAACCCTGGTCAGACACGGGAAGCGGCTGCTCGATTACCCCAGCCGTAAGGACTATTTCCCGCTTTTGAGGGAGCTCGACACCCTGAGTGACGCCAGGTTTGCTGGGATGACGGGGGAGGAAATCGTCGCGAGGTACTATAGTGACCCCGACTATACTCAGAAGGACTACCACGGCAGAGACGTGAGGGTGAGGATGATCGGGGGTGAGATTATGACGGGATCGAGTGTGGATGAGGCCTTGAAGAAAAACAACAAGTAGGTCCATCTCGACCTTTCTTAGATTTATAGGAGTTGAAAGATGATAATCAAAAGCCTAGAGTTGCATAATTTCCGCCGTTTCGGTAACTTGGAGATCGACTTCGACCCTAAGCTGACAATAATTGCCGGTCAAAACAATCATGGCCTGACCAGTGTACTTGATGGCATCGCAATAGCTGCGAGCCCTTATGTCGGAGCGTTTGACATCGGTAATCTGGCACATATCCAAGATGCCGATGTGCGTGCGGCCCCAATGCACGGAATGCAGGACGTCGAGTCGTTGTATCCGGCCAAGGTTCGGGCATCGTTCGAATTGCCTGGAAAATCCGATGACTGCGAGGTAGTTCGGGTTCTGAACGGATCGGGCAAGCGCACCTCGGTCAATCAAGCGAAATCGCTGATTGACTACGGCAAAGAGATGCAGGCAATGGTTCGAAGGGGGTGGCCGAGAGAAAACCCACTACCCGTGATCTCCTATTACGGAGCTGGCAGAAAGTGGATCACCCGTAAAAGCTTGGATCGTCGAAACGCTTTGGGTACGAGCTGTACTACGGGCTACGTGAACTGCCTGTCCTCGTCTCCCAGTTACCTTCAATGCCAAAAATGGCTGGCTGAGGCCACCTACGCGGCATGGGAGGAGGTTCATCTCGGAGTCGACCCTAGCCTCAGAACGGGGATTGTAGAAAGATTAGGGCTGGTCCGGTCGGCTGTGGATGAAGCTTTAGCTCTAGAAGACTTAGGTGGCTTCAGCTACAGTCCAAATCACAAAGAGATGACACTCTTAAACCACGAGGCGGGCCGGCTGCCTATGAGCTTAATGGGTAACGGGGTCCGTGAAATGGCGGCAATGGTGGCGGACATCGCCTACCGATGCGTTCTACTCAATGGCTATCTCGGGTTGGAGGCCATCCAAAAGACCCCTGGAATTGTACTGATCGACAATGTGGAGATGGGGCACTGCGTCTGGGACTTCTCGAAGGACATCGCAGAAAGAAACATCCTGATCTTCCACATTGGAGACATTGACGGAAGTACCCTGGGATTCAACTGGCAAACGGGCAACATCGTCCACCACAACGGCGTCCGTGACCGCAAGCCGACAAAGAAAGAAGAAGAAATAGAAGCACTCGTCGTGAGTTCTCTGAGATCAATTCGGGACACCTGGTCCCTCATCAATGAAAGGAAAAAGGAAAAATGAAGCCGAATAACAAACCGATTGACCCGACGTTCAAACAGTACGCTTGGTTTCGTCAGGGCGATGTGCCCACGAACCCTCTCGAGGATGAATACATCCTGTTCTACTGGGACGGAAGTGACTGGCAACTGTGCCCGGGACCCCAGCCTGACCCCGCCAAAGGCGCCCTCAGGTTTGCGGCACCTTGCGCCAGCCCCTTCAACGTGTGGAGCGCCAACGAACTCAAGCTGATCACCTGGTGGTATCAAAACCCGGGAGTGACGCAATGGGCAACGGTGATTCGCGGCCTGAGGGACGCGACTGGACTGGGCCTTCGTGAGTCCTGTGATCTGGCCAGGAGTGCACTCGACCGGCTGTGGATGCAGCGCAATGACCAGCGAGCTGGTCAGATTTTGACACAAATTGGAGGACTGCGGTGAGCGACAAAAACATGGCAAGGATGATTTCCGACAAACTCAATAGCCGGCGCAAGGAGTGGCATTACGCTCCGCTTCAAAACCCCAGCCTGGCCATCAAGGAAGATGGGGCGTTCAAGAAGTTTGAGAGCTGGAGCAAGTATCACGAGGAGCTTGAAGAATTCCTCCGAGCCAGAGGCTGCGAGGAGATCAAGCTGCTCAGAGAAGTTCGCTATGGGCACGAGATGTTCCATGGTCACTCTGGGCACGTCATGATTTACGTGAGCGCCAAGTGATGAGCTGAGGCCAATAGCCGGTCATAATCACCCCCGTTAGGGGGTGATTTATTTTTTGTCCAAAATCATCTTTATTCCGCTTGAAAATGCATTTATGACACTAATGGAAAAACCTCATCATTTGTTAGGAGTAGTCTTAACAAAGAAGCCCTGACCAGGGGAAGCGGCTGGTCATTGTGAAATATCGAAATTAATAAATAAGGGTGTTTCTCATGATCACGCCTTTTGTGTTATCCGACAAGGAGTGTCAAATGTGTAACGACGACCAAAAGCCCAATGCTTGCGCTGAGATGATTTACCGGCTCACCCGGATCATTCTCATCTTCTTTGGACTGTATCTTCTCCTCAACCAAGCCATGGAGCATGTTCATCGGCTCAAAGCCAACCCGTGTTGCCAGGCGCCCACTCGCGAAGCTGCACCACAAGTGATGTACTTCGAAAGCGCCACGCTGAGGATCTCGCAAGTCCCTGATGACCAGCGATCAAGCCTGAGTCACACCTACCGGCTGGAGGATGTTCAAACCGGAAGAGTCCACTTTGCTGTGGTGAGTACCTACCGCTGAGAATCCGAGGTCTGGGCATAAAAAGGAGGGGTCCCCGAAGGGACCCCTCTTGAAAAGCGCGCCCGGCTGCGAGCGCACTGGCCATTCTCGTGGACCGAGAAATCAGATGCCCGACGGCTGGACCACGTCGTTGCCCAGGTCTTCCATGGTGGCCTTGTAGCCGCCAGAGATGGAGTCGGCCACGTCGGCGGTGATGCCTTCCATGTAGCTGTTGCGCAGGAAGGGGTTGGCGTTGGCCAGGATCATCTGGTCCATGATCTGCTGGGCGAAGGCGTCGATGCCCAGGCCCGACATGGCCAGACCCGACCACTCCAGATCGATTTCCAGCGGCTCGCCCGGGGCGGTCAGGTCACGCTTGCCTTCGATGGCGCCGGTGCCCTTGGGCATCATGTTGCACACCAGCCAGCTCTTGGCGATCTTGGTGTAGGTCGGATCCGGCTCGTAGAACAGCATGGTGCACGCGTACGTGTCCGCCAGCTGGTCGTTGGGCTTCAGGCCGGCGATGGTCGACAGCATCGGCGCCTTGGTGTCCGGATCCATCATCAGGTAGCGGATCCACATGTCCAGGAAGTTCTGAATCGGGCGGCCGTACATTTCCTTGAGCTTGCACTTCGGAACGGTACGGGTGCGGGTGACGTTGACGATGTCCTGGAACACCTCGTTGCCACCGGAGACGGCCGTCTCGACCCACTCCACATCCAGGCCCATGTTGAAGCCTTCCCAGGACAGCGCCTGGACTTCCACCATGGACTTCAGTGCAGACACCATGAATTCCGGGTCCGGCATGTCCTGGAAGCCCTTGGGGGCTTCCAGCAGCAGGCAGACCAGGTTGCGACGGACGTAGTGGGTGGTCGACACCCATTCACCGTGGTTGGGGGTGTAGCCATGCTGACCACCGTACTGGAGGTCGAGCTGCGGGGTCAGGCGACCCCGCGAGAAGGCCTGGCCGGCCATCAAGGCTTCAGCGAGACGTGCGGGCATATGAGCTCCTTGAGAAATTCCGAAAAGGAAAAGGCACCAGGAAAGAGGAAGCTATTTCCTCCCTCCTGGAAGAGGCCACCGGCGATCAGCGTTCGCTGTAGTCGCTCATGCGGTAGGCCCGGATGTCCAGCGTCTGGACCGTCTTCATGTTGTTGAAGTAGGCCTTGATCGGCAGCGTCCAGCTGTAGCCGCGCAGGGTGTCGGCATCGGTCAGCATGGCCGCCGGAACGACGCGAACCAGGCCAGCAAAGCGGCCGTTGGTCTGCTTCTCGACTTCCTCGTTCACGCGCTCGACCAGCTGGGCGTCCGACAGACGCACGTTGCCCGAGTACATGCGGTGCACGCGCTCGCCGACCTTCTGCAGCTCGACGCAGGCCATCATGTTGAAGAACGAGGTCAGCACCGAGGTGTCGTTGTCGTAGACCGTCTTCAGGGCCGGGAAGTACAGCGTCTGACGCGTGGCCGAGGCGACGAAGTTCAGACCGACATCCCAATCCTTGTTGCGGACTTCGTTGGACGTGTAGGTGACGTTGATGGTGTTGGCGTCGAACAGCGACAGCTCGTTGAGCGGGCGGCGGTCGAAGGTGGCCGCTTCCTTCCAGTGGCCGTCGGCTGCACCCATCATCTTCGAGGCCATCACGGCCAGCTCGACGGTGACCGGCAGCTTCTTCGTGAACTGGCTGTCACGCAGCATGCCGTAGCGGCCGATGATCATGCCACGCACCGTGTTCGTGCCGAAGTAGTCCGACTCCGGGAACATCTGCAGGTGGGTGCGCAGCGTGACCGCCAGCGAGTGCTCTTCGGCGGCCGTGAGCTCCTGGCCATCGACCACGTAGGTCGACAGGATCACGGCCGTGTCCTTGCGCTCGCTGATGAACTTGCACGCCGCCTTCTTGGTCTCCACCGAGAAGCCGGTGTCGTAGAAGATCGACTCGACCATCACGGCCGTGTTCATGAGCGGGCTGGCCGGGTTGGCGTACTCTTCCAGCTCCAGCGCGACCAGCTCGTCGAACTTGGCAGGAGTCAGGGTGCCGTCGCTGCCCCCGCCGGCGAAGATGTTGTACGACTCGCTCAGGGACAGCGCGTCGGTGGCCGTGGTGTCGACCTGGAAGGTGTGGTACTGCTCGCCCGAGCTGTACTGGCCGCTCAGGAAGTTGAACAGCCAGAAGTCACCTTCTTCCAGCTCGGTCGAGACGGCGCCGCCGTGGGTGACTTCCGTGTCGTAGAGCTGC
>JACCDQ010964236.1_pt1 | contig 33868 bp, 31 predicted proteins | sample 7446031 | NCBI WGS metagenome assembly JACCDQ01 (sample SAMN15323442, study PRJNA562643) | freshwater metagenome | isolation source: river surface water | place: USA:Blue River Watershed | collected 2017-08-17 | reverse complement strand
CATGAAGATTCAAAATCCGTTTAACATCAGTGTACCTCGAACCATTCGTTTGGGAGTAAAATTTGATTTTTAAGAAGCTTTAACGAAGTATTATGAAAAAGCAATTCATTGCCGCGTTTATTGGTCTCACTGTAGCATGCTCTCAAGCATTCGCATACTTAGGCCCAAATGACAAAGACTATAAACCTACTGCTAAGCCAAAGGCTAATTGTAGCCCAGCAACAGCTAAGTTGACCATGAAGTTCAACGATGTTTCTGCGCTCATCGAGCAGGGTGGTAGTATGTTCCAAAACCGTGCTGCTGGTGTAGCCGCTTACGAAGTTCCAAAGGGTAGTAGCCGTTTCGCTATTTTTGCTGGCGCACTCTGGATGGGTGGTACCGACGTCAACGGTCAGCTCAAATTAGCTGCCTTGCGCTACCGCTCAGGTAACGACTTCTGGCCTGGTCCGCTTAGCGTTACTCCAGGATCTGGTAACTTTAACCCACTCAATCCGGTTGGCGACGACGCTATCCGCGATTTTGGTGAGGCAAACATTGATCCAGACCAATGTATCGCTTACGACAAATTTTATACTATCCGCAAGGCGGAGGTAGTCAAATTCAATATTTGGTGGGAATGTAACGCTGGCATTACAACTGAAGGTTGTGATGAAATCACGGCACCTACCAATGACGAACTCAACCGCATTTATGGCTGGCCTGCACACGGTGACGTATCAAGAGGACAAGATTATTTCTTAGCGCCTTTCTACGACCGTGACCAAGACGGAAACTACAATCCAGACAACGGTGACCACCCATGGTATGACGACATCTTAGGTCGTGACGACATCGAATGTGGAATTGACCGCCGTATCTCTCTTTATGGTGATGAAACACACTGGTGGGTTTTCAACGACAAAGGAAACATCCACACCGAAACAAACGGTGACCCAATTGGTATGGAGATCCGCGCGCAAGCCTTCTCTTTTGCAACCAATGACGAAGTCAATCGCATGACGTTCTATAACTACGAACTCATCAACCGTGGTACACAAACACTTTACAACACTTATTTCTCTCAATACTTAGATGCCGATGTCGGAAACTACGCCGATGACTACACCGGTTGTGATGTCTCTCGTGGTTTGGGTTACATGTACAACGGTGACCTTCTAGATGAATCTGACGGTGGTAAATTAGGTTATGGTGAAAACCCACCAGCAATTGGTTGTGACTTCTTCGAAGGCCCTTACCAAGATGCAGATGGCATTGATAACCCTGGTCCTTATTACGATGAGGCTACCCAAACTGATGTTGTTCCTACAGTTGTAGATGCCCTTGCCAACAATGGTATCGTCTATAAAGGCATTGGTATCGGTTATTCCGATGGCATCATCGACAACGAACGTTTCGGTATGCGTCGCTTTACTTACTATACGTCTACATCTGCTTACCCATACAATGACCCAGGGCCAGCTGCGGAGTTCTACAATTTCATGGAAGGTGAGTGGGCTAATGGTTCAGAAATGTTCTATGGTGGTTTAGGTTATACTGGTTCTACTGGTGTCACTACAACTCCATCTGACTATATGTTCCCTGGAACTTCAGATCCATTACATTGGTCTACTCAGGGTGAAGATATGTCAACCAACCCGCTTTACGCCAACGGTTGGGATGAAACAACAAACAACAACCCTTCTGGTGACCGTCGTTTTGTACAGTCTGCAGGTCCGTTTACTTTGCGTCCGGGAGCCATTAACAACATTACTGTAGGTATCGTTTATGGACGCACCACCGACGGTGGTCTTTTGGCTTCAGTAGAGGCAATGAAACGCGCAGATACCAAAGCACAAGCTTTGTTCGATGCATGTTTCAAGATTCTCTCTCCTCCAGACGCACCACGTCTCACTATTCAAGAGTTGGAGAACGAATTGATCTTAATGATAGACAACCCAATTTCTTCTAATAATTACCAAGAAGCATATGCTGAGTTGGATGAAATCAACATTACCGACCCAAGCGTTGATCGTTTCTACCGCTTTGAGGGATATCAAATCTTCCAATTGAAGGCACAAGATGTTTCAATTGCCGACATCTCTGACCCAGACAAAGCACGTTTGGTTGCACAATGTGACATCAAAAACAATATTTCTCGCATTATTAACTTTGAATTCGACGAAGCATTAGGTTTCTCAGTTCCAGTTGAAAAAGTTGATGGGGAGAACAGCGGTATCATTCACTCATTCTCAGTGAAAGAAGATGCATTTGCGCAAGGTGCACGTGCCTTAGTAAACCACAAGCAATACTATTATGTGGCTGTTGCTTACGCATTCAATCAGTTTAAAGAATACGATCCTAACGATCCATTGCTTTTAGATGGTCAAAAAATTCCATATATCTCTAGCCGCTTGAATTTTGACGGTACTGCAATTGCTCCAGTAACTGCTATTCCACACAACCCAATGCCTGAGGCTGGAGGTACAGCGCAACTCGTTGCTTACGGTTCTTCGCCGCGTATCACCCGCCTAGATGGTTACGGAAACGGTAACCGCAGCTTGGAACTCACTGCTGCAAGCATGAAAACCATACTTTCAGACGGTTATATGGCCAACCCAACCTATGATTATGGTGCTGGCCCTGTTAACATCAAAGTAGTGGATCCGCTCAACTTGGCAAACGGTTATTTCGAATGCAAATTCAGAGACTACACTGCGCCAAGCATAGGCAATAGCGCCGATACTGCAAGCTGGGTAATTTACCGCTATGCCAACAAAGGCGATGCTACACCAATCGATTCAGTAAGCTCGGATTTAACAATCGCATCCAACAATGAGCAAATTATTCCACAGTGGGGTGTTTCGGTTCAAATTTTCCAAACCAAATATACCGGAATCGGTAACTTAGCCTCTAAGTCTGCGAATATGATCGATGCAAGCATTACGTTTGCTGATTCATCTAAACGTTGGCTTACAGGTGTCAAAGACAACGATGCGTTCTTCCCAACCAACTGGGTGCGCTCCGGCGACTACACACCAGAATGTGACCCAACAGCTACAGGTTTTGAAGGTTTACCAAATGGCCCAACTTATCTAGACCCATGTAAGTATCCAGATGAAGCAGGGGCAGACCCAACACAAGGCTACGAGCGCGTATTGGATGGCATCATTGCACCACACCGTTTGGTAGGCTACCAAGCCGACTACATGCCAATGGCATACTTTGGAACCTTCTCTGGTTCTAGTAAACTCAATGCCTCGATTTCCTTCTTGCCAAGCGTAAATATTGTCTTAACCAAAGATACCACACTCTGGACACGTTGTCCGATTGTAGAACTTGGTCGCAACTCGGCACTCAACGTAGGCGCTGCTCAACCAGGTGCACTGCGCAAAAGCCCTAGTGTATTTAGAAATGGTCAGCCTGACGGTACAGGCACTGGTATGGGTTGGTTCCCAGGCTACGCTGTTGACCTCGAGTCTGGTGCGCGCTTGTACATGGCCTTCGGAGAAAACTCCTTCTTAGGTGGTGAAAACGGCGCCGACATGATCTGGAACCCAACTGATCGTTTGGTTAGCAACGTAGGCACGCCACTCATGGGCGGTATGCATCCAGTTTACGTGTTCAGCTACAACCAAAAAACAATCAATGGGTTTAGCTCTGGTTTTGACTTCCCTGCTTATGTTCCTGCACAAGCTGAGAACAACGCGGGTAATGTGGCTTATGCTAAGTATTTGGAAGTAGAAGCCAACAGCTCTACTGCGAAACGCGAGCTTTACGGCTCACTTACTTGGGTGGCATACCCAATGTTGGCACCAGACCAAGAGCTTTTGGCCACTGATGTTACCATTCGCTTGCGTGTCAACAAAGAGTACAAAAACTTTGTCGGTTCTAACGAAAACGCCGGTAAGCCAATGTATGGTTGGTCTATGGAAGACATCGCTACCAAAGTAGGTTCACAAGACATGCTCAAAGAATCTTTGGCCATGATCAACGTGGTACCAAACCCTTACTACGCCTTCTCTGAGTACGAGCGCACGCGCTTAGATACAAAAGTCAAGATTGTGAACCTTCCTGAGGTTTGTACGGTTCGTATTTATACTGCAAATGGCAAGTTGGTAAGAACCTTCAAAAAAGACAGTCCACAAACCTATATCGATTGGGATTTAACCAACTTTAAGGCTATTCCAGTAGCCGGAGGTATTTATCTCATCCACGTAGATGTTCCAAATGTTGGTGAGCGCGTCTTGAAGTTCTTTGGTGGTATGCGTCAAGCGGATTTACAAGGTATTTAATGATAGAATAGTTGAAAGCTATGAAAATGACATTCAAACAAATATTATTTAGTGCAGGTCTATTCGCCTCACTAACTGTTCAGGCAGGTAACGAAGACCGTGTAGGTTCTGCAGGAGCATCACAATTGTTGGTCAACCCTTGGGCCAGATCATCTGCAATTGGCGATGCCTCCTATGCAAATAGCAATGGTCTTGAGGCTACCTACATGAATATCGCAGGTTTGGCTTTTACAGACAAAACCCAGCTCAAATACAACTATTCAAACTGGATGGGTTCTGCTGGTATCTCTTTAAATGGTGCAGGTATTGCGCAGCGCATCTCTGATTCAGAGGTTTTCTCTGTGAGTGTTCAAGCAATGAACTACGGAGATATTCCGATTACCACTGTAGCTAACCCTGAAGGAAACATCGGTTTCTTTTCACCTCGCTTCAATATTTTTAGTGTTGGATATGCAAAAGAATTTTCATCGTCTATTTACGGTGGAATCAACTTCAAAGTAATCTCTGAGAGCATTTCTAACTTAAAAGCCAACGGAATTGCAATTGATGCAGGTATCCGTTATGTTTCTGGTGAGCAAGATCAATTAAAGTTTGGTATCACCTTGAAAAACGTTGGCCCAGTGATGCGCTATAAAGGTGATGGTTTGGCGCAACAAGTGACATATGTAACTACTGGTTACAATGCTTCATTAGAACAACGCTCAGCTACTTTTGAATTGCCTTCATTATTAGGTATAGGTGCCTCATATGATTTCATCTTCAATGAAAGCAACAAATTGAACATGGCGCTCGGGTTTACAGCCAACTCATTTATGAAAGACCAATTCCGTATTGGTTTTGATTACGGTGTAGCCAAAGACAACATGGCCTTCAATTTGAGAGCTGGTTTCTGCTACGAGAACGGTATGTTCACCGAAGAGACCAAATCAAGTGCTTTCAGTGGTCCTTCTGCTGGATTTTCTATCGATGCATTGGTTGGCGAAAACCAAAATGCACTTGGCCTAGAATACGCTGCACGTTTTGCAGGTATATTTGGAACAATTCATACTATCGGAGCTACTATTAGCTTAAAATAATTTTCTAACTTTGTTAGGTGCAAGAGAGCTCTTATTAGGGCTCTCTTGTTTGTTTCCATAAATCGTAAAGCATGTCAAATATCAATTACTATACTGCAGAAGGCTTACAAAAAATCAAAGACGAATTGCATCACCTTAAAACAGTTCAAAGACCTTCAATTTCCGAACAAATTGCCGAAGCACGCGACAAAGGAGATCTTTCTGAAAATGCGGAGTACGACGCTGCTAAAGAAGCACAGGGCATCCTTGAAATGAAAATTTCTAAGATGGAGGCAATAGTTTCCAATGCCCGCTTGATCGATGAAACGCACATGGACAACAGTAAAGTGTTCATCCTTTCAAAGGTGCAGATCAAGAACCCAGCAAACGGGATGGAAATCGAGTATACGCTTGTTGCTGAAAACGAAGCAGATATCAAATTGCGCAAAATCTCAATCGAATCACCAATCGGTAAAGGATTACTTGGCAAGAAAGTCGGCGATATCGCCGAGATCCAAACACCAGGCGGCATTATCAAATTTGAAATCATCTCTATTTCTAGATAGTGTCGAGTTTGTTTACTAAAATAGTGAGTGGAGAAATCCCCTGTCATAAGGTCGCCGAAAACGATGAATTCTTGGCGTTTCTAGATATCATGCCATTGGCAAAGGGCCATACACTCGTGATTCCTAAGAAAGAAACTGATTATATTTTTGATATCGAAGACGACGCTTATCAGCGCCTTTGGCTTTTTGCCAAGCAAGTTGCGGCAACGCTTCGTTTGCAAGTGCCGTGCAAAAGGATTGGTTTGAGTGTCATTGGGTTAGAAGTTGCCCACGCACATATTCACTTGATTCCTTTGCAGCAAGTTGAAGACATCAACTTTAGTAAAGCTAAAGTTGCAGCCGATCCAGCGGAGTTAGCCGCTTTGGCAAGACTTTTGTTGGAGTCCAACAACCAATAACAACCAAATGAGATTTTATTCTTTTTTAGTAGGCATCTTTTTTGTGAGCTTGTCTTTTGCGCAGCCCATGCGTGTTTTGTTTGTAGGCAACTCCTACACACACTACAACAATATGCCAAAGCTTTTTGAACAAATGGCAGATAGCAAAGGAATCAAACTTGAGGTTTTAATGGATGCAAAATCTAGTCATACCTTTCAGATGCATTCCAAAAGACCTGAACTTTACAAAAGTATCAGGTCAACCAAATGGGATTACGTCGTTTTACAGGGTTTTAGCCGTGAATTAGCACAGGATCGCGCGGTAATAGACAAAGAGAGCCTTCCCTACATCAAACAGCTCTTAGATTCGATTTATGCCAATAATAGTTGCACCAACGTCTTGCTTTATCAAACATGGGGCTATGACACCGGTTTCAAAGATGATTCTTTGGGCATAGATTGGACTTACCAAACGATGTCTGACCGCATTCACGAAGGGTATTTGTATGTGAGCGAGAAACTCAACCTGTCTGTCGTTCCGGTCGGGAAAGTATGGGAAACCGTAAAGGAGAACCATCCTGAAATTGAGCTTTATCAGGAAGACAAACAGCACCCGTCTTTGGCAGGTTCTTATTTAGCTGCTTCGTGTTTTTATTCTGCACTTTTCAAAACGGAGCCAAATCTGAGTTTCACTGCTAAACTCGACCCTAAGCATACTGCAATTATTCAAGAAGTTGCAGGAACACAAGTGCTAATGAATAAAAACCGCTACAAAATCAGTCAAAATACCGTTGAGTTAGACGTGAAATTGAATGCAGAAAATAAAAAGGTGGTACACCTCAGTGCGAACTACCCGAATGCAAAGAGTGTTGTTTGGGATTTTGGTGACGGCATGACCGAAAGTGCATTCAAAACGAGACATGTTTATGGCAAACCAGGGAACTACGAAATCAAAATCAAAGTTCAAGATGCTTGCGGTGAGCGCTTGTTGAAGCGCAAAATCACTATTTGATCAGACCTTAATTCCAAAAAGTTGGCTGCTGTACTTTTTCATTGGCCACAAAATAAACTGCAGTTTTGCGCGTATTTGGTCGATATAATGAACATATACAATGAAAATCAACCAAAAGCCTAAGGTATAAGGGATTACTTCATAAGGCCCCAGTTTTTCATGAAGAAAATCATTGAATCCAACTCGAATGATGCTGCCATAAAGTAACATCATGTGGATAATATAAATACTGAGCGTGTTTTGGCCAATCTTTAGAAACAAGTTGTTTTTCTTGATATCAAGTACGTAAGTTTCAAGTCCGAGTAAAACAGAAAGAACGATCAAGACCATTCCAAACTTTTCATAAAGCCAATCCATACGGTAAAATGGAATATGTTGCAATGCGTCAAAAGACTGCAACCAAAGCAAAAATAACTTCACTCCAAAGAAGATCGTGAGCCCCAAGACAAAAGCGCCTAAAATAACGGGCCAAGTTTTCACTTTTTCTTTATGCTGATAAAGCAATACCCCTAGCATGGCACCGTACATTGTGTAGGCCATATGAGGTGTGATCGGAAAGAGTGAATGCGGACCGTGAAACATATTTTGAATAAAAGATGGTGCGTTTGCGGGCCAATATGTAGCACCGAGTTGTCCAAAAAATAAATAAGAGAAGAAAAGCAGGGTGCCGGCCACAAAGTAGTAAATCCAAAGTGGAATAAATTTTACCAAGCGGTAAAGGCCATATAGCAAGATGATTGTTAAAATGCCAATTGCGATACACTGCAAAACATGAAAAGCATAGTACTGCAATAAATAGCCCCAAAACAAAAGCTCTACCACACGTTTGAAGCCTTTGCGAACGCGCATGTTGTCCCAAAATTTAAGGTGCTCGTTGCCCAGAAGAAGGTACGTAAATACTACTCCGGTTACAGTTAAGAAAGTAGGCGAGGTAAAGCCACGGATGAATTTCCAGGTATGATAAGCTGGAAATGATTCATTTACCCATTCAAGCGCGAGTGAATCGTGAACAAAATGACCCTCTAACATTAATAAAATGGCGATGGTGCGCGCAATATCAATGAAATAAAGGCGGGTTTTGGGTTTATTGAGGCTTACTTGGTTTCCCATTTGAGATAAAAAACGTGCGAAAGTTACGAAAGAAATGACGAATTGGCTCAAGAACCTGAACCAAAGCAATAAAGAAGGCCAAGAAAATAACCGCTCCCAAGACAGCTTCAAGGGCACTTAGTTTGTTTTCTAAAATCGTGCGCAAGCTATAGCCAGTAATGGCCCCGTACAAGATGACCGCGTGAATTACATAAATCGCAAAGGTTTCTTGCCCCACGGCCATGAAGTATGGATTTCTTAATCTTTCAAAGCCACTTAAATACGTGAAAAGCATCAGCAACAAAGCCACAAAAAAAGCGCGGTCAAAAGCCCAAAGGTATTTGTAATGAAAATGTGTAAAATCTCCGTTATAGATAAACGTCATGACCCAGCCAACCAAATAAAAAGCGATGCCCATAGCTAACAAGTAGCGGTACACATTCTTGTTTTTGAAGCCAGTGCCGTGCAGACTAAGGTAGTGGCCAAAACCGGCGCCTAAAAACACAAAGCCTATCCATGGGAAAATAGAAAAACCAGTATCTGGCCCTTGGATCATGTTTTGTAAAATAGGAGGAAAGGCACTCGGGAAATACTCGGGTTGTAGGCGCACTAAAGGCGTAAAACCAAAGATAAGAAGAGCTAAAAGCAAGTAAAATAACCAGCTCAATTTTCTGATTTTATACAATAGGCCGCTCATTAACAACAGCAGCAATAAGCCCACGCCAATACATTGTAGGATATGAAAACCTAAAAAATGCGGGTTGAAATGTCCAGCAAAATAATACTTCAGGTATTTCAAATTGATTTGCAGTAAATAACCAATGAGCAAGAGGCTTACTGCACGGCGCAGCCCTTTTTTGACGCGCATGAGTTTTAAGAACGGCGCATGCCCCTTTTGCCATTCTTTGTGCAGTAAGTAAGTGAATACAGCACCTGAGATGGTGAAAAACAGCGGTGCAGTGAGCCCTCGAAAAAAGCCCCAGGTGCTAAACCAAATGCTGCCCGAAGACCCAGTTAGCCTCACTTCTGCCATGAAAGTGGGGTAGCTCTCTAGGGTCATAGAAATGAAGTGTCCTTGCAGCATCATGAGGATCGCTACGCTGCGACTGAAATCGAGAAAATGGATGCGTTGTTTTTGGTTCATCGAGGAGGTAGGGATTCGGTGCGCAATTCGATGATTTCGATGCGTCTTTCTATGGATGCATCTTTGGAATAAACTGAATTGCGTTGGTCGTAGTAATTGTCGCTCACGTCTTTGTTGGCTTTGTATTCACCCATCGGGACTTCAATAAATTGCAAGCGAAGTGGAGAGGTCTGCATATAAGGTGCAAATTTACCACCATCTATCTCTTCAAAATAATTTTTGATGGCGGAAATGCGTCTATTCGTCAAATGTACGTTATAATCTGACTTGGCCAGCGGACTTGCAAAACCTTGCACGAGAATACTGACCTGCTGCCCAGATTGCAAAGCTTCCCAAACTTGCGCACTGAATAAGGCGAGGTCCTGCATGCCGTGGTCTACTTCGGTTTCAAAAAATTCAAGCAAAGACTGCGTTTGCTGAAGCGCGGCCAAGGAATCTCGACCTTCGGTCACTTTTTGCAGATATAAAGGGTATTGACTCCTGTATTTGCTGTAGGTCTCTTCATAGGAAAGCTCAGTAAAATCAGCGGTTGTTTTGGGATTCGGATGGTCGTTCTCAAAATATAGGCGGATCGGAAGCTGTACAACCTGAACACGCGTAGATTCTGTGTCTTTTAGTTGTGGCTTTGGCCGTGGTAAATAGTGATAAAAGACATCGCTACAACATGTTGGGTGAGATGCATATAGGCTGCCAATGCGGTTTGAACTCAAATAGGCGGTGTCGGCGTCGCAAAAAAAGTAAAGTTCGTTGGCCGCACTATTGAAAGGCAAGCCCATATTGACTGGCGGGCCAAAACTGCCATCGGTTTGGAGGTTGGCGTAAAAAATATCGTAACCACCAAAACCGGCATGCCAAGTACTGGAGAAGTAGAGCCGTTTGAAAAGCGGATCATACCACGGCGAGACCTCATTTTCAAGCGAATTCAGCACTGATAAGTTGATTGGATTTTGAACTGAACCATCCTGTTGAAATGTGCTTATCCAAAGGTCAAGATCTTTATTTTCTCGTGTAGAAGTGGCAGCATAAATCAGTTGGAGTTGCCCGTTTAACTCAAAAAGATGCGGCATACTTTGATACGCGGCAGTTGGCAGCGTAAAAACTGTGTTGGTATCTAAATGCCAGATATTTCCTTGTTTGTCTAGCTTCATGATGCGACACGTCAAGGCTGTGGCATTGCGCTGACACTCACTGCAAAGTGCAAAACTGCTGTCCGGTGCAAGTGTAAAGTTGCCATATTCAAAATGGGGGCGCAAGCCTTTTATAAAAGAATCCTTTTGGGCAGCAGACGGAAATTGATAAAGTTGGACCGCATAATGTGTACTAAAAATTTGTTCTTGGTCATCGGCGGTGGAATCTGCTTTTAAGGAGCTAAAGATGAGCGTGTCGTTGAGAAAGAAGTGGCCAAATTCGGTATCAACCGTATTGACGGCATGTGGGCGCAACGCGGTATTTTCTTCTGCACTTATAAATTTGAGTTGTTTGAGCACCCAATTACAGGCCAATACTTCTTGTTCAGCCTTTAGATAGGCACTGTTTTTTTTGTCGTCGGCAAAAAATCTTTTGACTTCTTTGAACTGAGCCAAAGCCTCTTTGTAGCGTCCTTGTTGTTTGAGCATGAGCGCATAATTGAGTTGTGCCTGCGGATATGTTTGGCCGTCCGGATCTTGCTCGTAAACCTTTAGAAAATAGGTTGCTGCAGTTTTGTAATCCTTAAATTGTAGATTGGCCTGGGCAATTTTCCATTGGAGCGCAATGGAATTGGGCTCGAGTTCAAGTGCTTGGTCGTAATATTTTAGCGCTTCGATATAATCTAAGGCAACTACTTGTGCATCGGCATGCGCAACAAGTCGTTGGAGTTGCTTCTGACCCCAGCATTCTGCAGAAAGCAGCAACAAGCATATCAAATATAATCTGGGCATATGCGGTATTGCAGTTGAGGTGGTTGAAATTTGCTAAATACGTAGCGCACACTTAATTCAAAAGCGCCACGGCCTCTGCTGGCAGGCACAAGAGAAGAATAATTGAAGTCGTAGGATATTCCGGTATAAAGCGGTCCTCTAGCCAAACCAAATTGTATACAAACGGCATCTTTTGTACGCCACCAAATTGCCGAACTCAGGCTAATTTTTTCTTTTTCCGAAAGCAAGTATTCGGCTGTGGAACCCAAAGTGAGCTCGCGGTAAGGACCTTGCAAATTGAGCTGAAAACTTGGTTCAAAAACCAATTGAATACTGTATTGATAACGCAATTGGCTCGCTAAATTGATTCGGATATCGCGTTGGGTGTTTTCGCTAAAAAAACTTTGGTTGGGTCGGGTCAGGTTAAAGATACCCAAACTGCTTTGTAAAGAAAGTTGCTCATTGAGCTGGTATTGATGCACTACACCCAGACCCAACATCGGTTTGGTCATGGATGCCGTTTGGAATACTTCGTTTGTTGGGGCGTTGGGATCAAAAATATAACCGTTGTATTGGCTATCAAAATAAAAAGCATTGCTGTTCAATTGCCTTTGATTGAAACCGAGCTGAAAGGCTGCCCTGAGCTGCTGTTGTTTGTTGAGTACGAACGGCCGACACAAACTCAGCTGAAGTTCGTTGGTCTGAAACTTGCCGTCGCCAACCTGATCATGGAAATAATTGGCAGCCACACCCCATTGTTTCCATTTTGTATCTGCAGCGATTGCGGTTGTTTGAAAAGGGATACTCACGCTGCGCCATTGCGTGCGGTAATTGGCTGTTAGGCGGAGGTCTTCTTTGAAATTTCCGGCGTTTGCAGGGTTTAAAAAGATGGGGTTGTTGTTGAATTGTGTCCAATGGATATCTTGGGCAAACACAGGGCTAGCCACCAATAAAAAAAGAATCCTGTAAAGCTGCTTCACGTAACGAAGTTACAAAAAAGCCTGCGGATTAGAAATTATGGGTTGGAACTAGAAACCGGAATGATTTTGCCATTGAAAAAGGCGCCGCTATTGAGCGCAAAATCTGCAATAAAATGTGCCATTTGGCTTGCAGAAGTGGGCGCAATATAACCTGGAAAAGCAGCAGCAAGCATTTCGGTCTGAACAGCCCCTAAACAGAGACAATTCATATGGATGCCCGTTGCTTTGTATTCTTCGGCAAAAAGCTCCGTGAAGGCACACAATGCCGCTTTCGAAGTGGAGTAGGCGGCTAGCCCAGCAAATTTAAGACTGCCTTGAAAACCACCCATAGAACTGATATTGACGATGTGTGCATTTGGGGCGAGTGCGGGGAGTAGGGCTTGGGTTGCTTCCATAATTCCGATGACATTGACTTGGTAGCTATCGGTGAAGTCTTGATGCGTCAAGTTTGAAAACGGCTTGTTGATCAGAAGGCCAGCGTTATTGATGAGGATGTCAATGGGTGCGTCTAGGTTGAGTGCGATTATTTGGTCTTGAACATCTTTTGAAATGTCTAGACCATAACACTTTACATTTTTTTGCAAAAAGCGTTGTTGCATTTTTTGCAAATTTCGAGACAAAGCAAGTACTTCGGTATCGCCTATTTGCGCAAAATGATCAACAAGTGCGGCGCCAATGCCTTGGCTTGCACCGAGAATAGCAATCCTTTTACTCATCGAAACTAATGATTAATTCTGCACTGGTGGCGTACGCCTGACAGGTCAAAATATAGCCATCGGCAATTTCGCTGTCGGTGAGGGTGTGGTTCATGCGCATTGCGGCACTTCCTTTGAGTACTTTGGCTCTGCAAGACGAACAAACCCCGCCACGGCAAGAGAAAGGCGCGTCTAGTCCTGCTTTTTCGGAGAGCTCTAAAATACTTTTGTCTTGGCCTTGCATGTCAAAGGTGGCAAGATCGCCGTCTATCATGACCTTGACATGGCTCTTGCCTGAGAAAGTTACCTCGGCCGAGCTTGTAGGCTTTTCTTCACTCACAAAAAATAATTCTTTGTGAATTTTCTGCGGACTCACGCCAAAAAAGGCCAGCGTTTTTTCTGCGCTTTCCACCATTTGCTGTGGGCCACACAAGAAAAATGCATCGGCTTGTAAAATACTGAGGTCGGCTTTGATTTGGGCTTTGAGCGCGGCGTCGTCTATTCGGCCATACTGCGCACCTTCAACTTCTTTTTGAGAATAAAAGAGCTGGGTTTGCGTGTTGGAGAGCGCTTGTATTGCTGGAAGGAAGAGGGCTTCTTCAGGACTTTTGTTGCCGTAAAAAAGATGAAAATCGGTTTGTGCACCTGCAGTTTGCAGCATGCTCATGATAGGAGTGATGCCCGAACCAGCAGCTATTGCAACTGCTTTTTTGTATTCGGGTTTCCAAGTAAAGTTACCCTCTGGTTCAAAAACGATTACTTCTTCGCCTGCTTTGATATTTTGCAGAAAATTGGAGGCTTTTCCGTTAGCAATCGCCTTGACACCAATACTTAAGCCAGCCGAAGAACTGCTGCAAATAGAATAGGACCTTCTGAGTTGCTCACCATGAATGTCGAGTGCCAAAGTGAGGTATTGCCCCGCTTGGAACTGGAAATTGGCGCGCAGTGTATCGGGCACTAAAAAATCAATTTGCACGGCCTGTGCACTAAGGGCACTGACATTTTTTACAGTTAGCAGGTGTGCGCCTTTTGGTAAAGCACTGTTTTTGTTGGATTTAAAACGGTCAAAAAAGCCCATGTTAGTCGTCGAATGAAATGAGTATATCGTTACTTTTTGGATGCGCCTGGCAAGTGAGTACATAACCTTGCTCCACTTCTTCTGGCGTGAGCGCATAATTGACATCCATCGTGACTTCACCTCTGAGCACTTTAGCCTTGCAGGTACAGCAAACACCACCTTTACAAGCAAACGGCGCATCGGCACCAGCTTTGTAGGCTGCGTCTAGAATGGTTGGGCCATCAGAAGAGAGATAGAAATCAGTGACTTCACCATCCATAATGAGCTCAATATGGGATTCAAATGCAGCTTCATTACTTTGCTTGTTTTCTGCTGCTTTGGCAATTGGCGCGGCGTGGAATAATTCGAAATGGATGTCTTTGGCTTGTACACCAAAAGCACTCAGCTCCTCTTTTACCGCTAAAATCATGTCTTGTGGGCCGCAAATATAAGCGCCGTTTATCGTTTGATTTTTAAGAAAAGCACTGAGTAAGTCTTTGGTGCGTGCGGCGTCTATTCTGCCCTTGAGCAGTGGAACACCTATATTTTCTCTGGAGAAAACGTGTACTAAATTGAGGCGATCGAGAAAGCGGTTTTTGAGCGCTTCGAGTTCTTCTCGGAAAATGACTTCTGCAAAACCTTTGTTGCCGTAAAATAACGTAACACCACTTTGTGGCTCGGCTTGAAGGATTGTTTTGAGGATTGAAAAAATGGGCGTGACACCGCTACCGGCGGCAAATAAAACGTAATGGTTTTGCGCACTTGGGTTGGGCTCAAATTTGAAATTACCCATTGGTGCCATTACTTCTAGCGTTGCGCCGGCCTGAAGTGTTTCATTGGCATAAGTAGAAAACTTTCCGTTTGGTATTTGTTTGATGGCTACGCGCCATTCGTTTTCATGTGGCGCACTGCACAAGGAATAAGACCTCCTGATTTCTTCACCGTCGATCGTTGTTTTGAAAGTAAGGTATTGACCGGAGGCAAATGTGAATTGTGCTTTAAGGGCGGTTGGCACTTCAAAAGCGACTGATACACAACCTTCTGTTTCTCTTTGAAGGTCGGTGACTTTGAGGGAATGAAACTGAGTAGACATAGTCGTAAATAATCAGGGTCAAAAGTAAGCAATAATGCGCAAGCCTCAACCAACAACTATCAATGAACAAACTGACGCTAATCATGTTTTGAAGGCGTAGTTATTTTCTATATTTGTTTCATCGTAACAAAGACATTATGACCCAAGCTGAACAAGAAATCCGTTTTCAAGAGAAAATCGACCGAGAAATCAAGATTGAGCCCAATGACTGGATGCCAGACGAATACCGCCAAACTTTAATTCGTCAGATTTCACAACATGCACATTCAGAGGTAGTTGGCATGCTGCCTGAAGGCAACTGGATTACCCGTGCGCCCAATTTGCGACGCAAAGCAGTCTTGTTGGCTAAGGTACAAGATGAAGCCGGTCATGGTCTTTATTTGTATTCTGCAGTGGAAACTCTCGGCACCAGCCGTGAGCAAACCATCGATGACCTCCATTCTGGAAAGGCAAAATATTCATCTATTTTCAATTATCCTGCACTTACTTGGGCCGATATCGGTACAATTGGCTGGTTGGTAGACGGCGCAGCTATTATGAATCAAGTTGCGCTTTGCCGCACCTCTTACGGTCCATACGCCCGCGCTATGGTCAAGATTTGCAAAGAAGAGTCTTTTCATCAGCGACAAGGCTATGAGTCGCTCACAAAACTTTGTAATGGCACCCCTCAACAAAAAGCTATGGCGCAAGATGCCATGAACCGTTTTTGGTGGCCTGCCCTCATGATGTTTGGCCCCAGCGATGCAGATTCTACCCATTCAGATCAATCGATCAAATGGAAAATTAAGCGTTTTACAAACGACGAACTCCGTCAAAATTTTGTAGATGCTACTGTAGCGCAGGCCGAAATACTTGGTCTTACTATTCCTGACCCTAACTTGAAGTGGAACGAAGCGCGCGGACACTATGATTTCTCAGAAATCAATTGGGACGAATTTTGGCAAGTAGTCAAAGGAAACGGCCCTTGCAACAAAGAACGCCTCGCTGCCCGTGTCAAAGCCAAAGAAGAAGGCGCTTGGGTACGCGAAGCCGCAAGCGCTTTTGCTAAAAAGCGCGACATGAAAAAATCAGCCTAATTAAATTTATAAGACGATGTCAACAAACGAATGGCCTCTTTGGGAGGTATTTATCCGCAGCAAACAAGGACTTAACCACAAACACGTCGGTAGCTTGCGCGCTCCTGATGCTACGCTTGCACTTGAAAACGCACGCGATGTCTACACCCGTCGTTCCGAAGGAATCAGTATTTGGGTGGTAGAATCTGCACATATCCATGCCACCGATATCGACGATGTTGCGTCTTTCTTCGAGCCTTCTGATACCAAAATTTACCGTCACCCTACTTTTTATGAGGTACCTGACGGCGTCAAACACATGTAAAGATGCAAGAATCAGCTCTTTTTGAATACGTATTGCGTCTGTCTGATGACAGCCTTATTTTAGGTCAACGCTTGGGCGAATGGTGTGGTCATGGCCCCATCTTAGAAGAAGATATCGCCCTCACCAACATTTCCCTAGACCTCATTGGCCAAGCAATAAGCCTCTATGACTTCGCCGCCGAGTTAGAAGGCAAAGGCAGAAACCACGATCAACTGGCCTATTTGCGCTATGAAAACGAGTACAAAAATGTACTGCTCGTCGAACAACCAAACGGTGATTTCGCCATGACCATTCTTCGTCAGTTCTTCTTTGATGCTTTTCGTTTGCCTTTATACGAAGCATTGATGCAAAGCCCTGTTTCGCAATTGGCTGCCATCGCTGCCAAATCTGTCAAAGAAACGCGCTACCACCTCAAGCATACTTCAGAGTGGGTAATTCGCATGGGCGATGGCACCGAAGAATCTCATCAGCGGGCACAAGCAGCCATAGACCACCTCTGGCGCTTCACCAACGAATTATTCTACGAAGACGCCAACGACCATACGCTACAAGCAGAACAAAAAGTACCTACCATGGCGCATATTCAAACCCAATGGATGGCTACTGTCACCAGCGTTCTTCAGGAGGCCACTCTAGAGATCCCAAAAAATAATTGGAAATTTGATGGTGGCCGCGAAGGCCGACACTCAGAACATATGGGTTATTTGCTCTCCGATTTGCAATACATGCAAAGAGCCTATCCAAATATGGAATGGTAAGTGCAACTGAGCTCCGTCAATTTTTAAAAGAGGTTAGCGACCCAGAAATTCCTGTCCTGACCATCATAGATTTAGGTGTTGTTCAAGAGATATATTTGCAAGAACTAACCTGGATCATCGAACTCACGCCAACCTATAGCGGTTGCCCGGCCATGCAGCAAATAGAGGTGGACATCCTTGCTAAATTGCAAGAGAAAGGCATTGCCAACGCAAAAGTCAAGCACATCTTGAGCCCTGCCTGGACCACCGACTGGATCACCGAAGAGGGGCGCCAAAAGTTACGTCTGTACGGGATTGCACCGCCGGTCAATGAACCCGACAAAAGCGCACTTTTTTCAGAACCGCCACGTGTGGCCTGCCCAAAATGCAATAGCAAAGATACCCGAATGGTGAGTTTGTTTGGCAGCACAGCCTGTAAAGCACACTATCAATGCAATGAGTGTCAAGAACCTTTTGATTATTTTAAGTGCTTGAAATAGAAAGAGATAAATGAATTTTTAAGCGTCCATTGTGGCGCTTTTTTTATTTTTATAGTACTATGTATTGCATAATACAGAATAAAACCTATAACTTTGTATAAAATTCGAAAGATGAATGTAGAAAATACACAATCTCAAATGCGCAAAGGCATCTTGGAATATTGCATTCTCGGCATCCTCAATCATGGTGAGGCTTACCCTTCAGAAATATTAGAGAAGCTAAGAGGTGCGCAAATGCTGGTTGTAGAAGGAACGGTTTATCCTTTATTGACGCGCCTTAAAAATTTAGAACTGTTGTCTTACCGTTGGGAAGAATCAACCTCGGGTCCGCCGCGGAAATATTATGCGATTACACCCAAAGGCACACAATTTTTTATAGACCTATCTCATACTTGGCAAGAATTACAGCAAGCGGTCTCATTACTTACTCAAATTACCAAATCATGAATAAAACAGTTTCCATTCATATCCAGGGTTTTGCTTTCATTTTAGAAGAACAAGCCTACGACGCACTGCGCAACTATCTCTATGACCTTGCACACGTGCTGCAACACGAAGAGGGAAAAGATGAAATTTTGCAAGATATTGAGTTGCGCATTGTCGAATTGCTACAAGAAAAAGTTTCAAGCCAGCAAGTGGTGCAATTGGAACAAATTCAACAAATTATTCAATTGCTCGGCAGTCCGGAGGTTTTTGGAGAACAAGAATCCATGGCAACAGATCAACCCGCAAATGAAAGCAAAGAATCCACTCCCGCTCCAAAGAGATTTTTCAGAGACCCAGACAATCCGCTTCTAGGTGGGGTGGCTAGCGGCGTAGCAGCGTATTTCAATATTGATGTGGTTTTTATTCGCGTAGCTTTTGTGTTGTTCACTATGGCTTTTGGTTCGGGCATCCCCATATATATATTACTTTGGATCATTACGCCGGTCGCCAAAACAGCAAGTGAAAAACTTCAAATGAAAGGCGTTCCGGTCAATATTGAGAGCATCAAAACGGAGTTTAAAGAAGCCACTGAACGCGTAGAGAAAAACGCCAAAAAATGGTCCAATCAGTTCAAAACAGGCTCGGGTCTGAGTGACAGTGCGCGTCGGCTGGTGCAAGTTCTAAAAAAAGCCATCGGAATTACGTTGGTCTTGTGGGGTTTGGTTTTGCTGATAGGTTTATCCGTATTTATTTTTGTTGACCCCCAGCTGGTTCCGGCTCAGATCAATGGTGAATTCACTTCTCTGGGCGAGTTGAGTGCCTTGTTTTTCGACAAAGGGCAAAATGAACTGCTTTATTTAGGTATTGGCCTCATCGGTTATGCGATCAGTTTTTCTAGCATGCTGACCGGTTTTAGGTTGTTGTTTACCTTTGAAGCGAAGTGGCTGCGTGCGGGATATTTTGGCCTTGGATTTGCTAGCATTTGCGGACTCATCTTTTTGACTTACGTCGGGATCTCAACTGCGCAAGGGTTCACAATTGAAGGCGAACTCAGTAAAGAAATTGGCACCTATGCCGGTGACTCTTTGCGCTTGGATATCCTTCCTGAGCTACATATCGAAGGCTACCGCACTCACCGCAATGCCACTTATAATTTTGGTTTCAGGTCGCAGCAGCAAAATGATCACGGCATCCTTATGGCCCAAGACGGACGTATTTTTATCAGCGGAATAGGGATCAATTACATCGCATCTACGGATAGTCTATACCATGTCAAAATATGGAAGAAAGCACATGGCCGCTCTTTTTTCAAAGCAAATAGAAGGGCGTCACATATTGATTTTCCTTGCACGTTACAGCAAAATACCATCCAATTTGCTAGCGGATTTTCTTATCCTGCCAAAGACCGCATGCGCGATCAAGAAGTTGAATTACAAATTGCGGTCCCGAATGGTAAAAAAGTGATTTGGAATGGCAAAGTTGTATTCCCATTTGTTTTTGTTGAAACGCCTGAACGCATCAGTGACCGTGCTTATGTGAGCGGTGATGGCGCCTACTCAGCGTGGTAATTGACTGCGGCTTTTTTTGATTTGTTGGGCATCTAGCCAATAGATCAATTTCATTGAAAAGCTATTGAGTGCGCCAGTTTGTAGGGTATAGGAGAGATCTTGCCAGTAGGCGGCGCTAATATGATCATTGCTGGCAAATACAGAATTTTTCCAGACAATATTGAGTTCGCTTCCGGGCAAGAAGACCCAACGGTAGACTAAATCTATGGTAAAAGCATTGTAGTTGATGTCGTAGGCAGATTTACCCTCTGAAGTGAGCCCATTAAAGCCTTCTAAAGGTTCGAGACTGCCATCTTTTTGTAAAAGTGAAAAATGTTGGTAGGCTAGGGTAGAGCGGTAATGACGCAAGCGCATACTTAAAGACATGCGGTTGGTGAGAATGTAATCAAAAGATAAAGCCTGGACGGTAGTGTTGCGGTCGCGTTGACCAAAAAGAATACCTGTATAGCTTTGGGCAGGTGTTGCAAATGGAATGGCATAGCCAATACTATTGAATTGTAGTTCTTTTTCGAATGAATATACCAAGAAAACAGCATCGGAAAGCCGCACTCTTGGGCTAAAGTTATAGGCATATTGCTTCCAAGGATGAGCAAGATATTGGGTGGAACTGCCACCTAAATCTATGGCAAACTTGCGTTGGTAATTAGAAGAATACCAGGTATTCAAAAAGACAAACTGCGGGCTTGTAAATACCTCGCCCCAAGTGCGTGCTTCAAAATAGTCCTTGCTTTCCTGTAGGCTCCCTCCTGCATTGAAGCCACAGGCATTGAATTTTTTACTTACTGTAAAGAAATTTAAACTCGCCATATTGGAGGAGAAAGTATTTGGGGCATAGAGGTACGCTTGAGATACATTCGCATTGATACTCCATTTCATGAGTTTTTTCCATTTGGGTGTGAAATCACGGTAGGCGACGCTCGCTTCAAAAATTCTGCGGTTGTTGTTGTAATTGAAGCCGAGGTCATTGGGGTCATAGGTATCAGATTCTTCTAGATACCCAAGGCCAGCAATGAGTGAGCCGCGTTGTTTCTGAATATTTAAATTGAGGTTGTGCCCGTATGTGTTTTGTTTGTCAAGTTGGGCCGAAAGAATGCCCTTGCCGTTGATATTGTAGTTGTTGTCTTTGGTATTGAGATTGAAATTAAACGCCGAAACATTGGCATCGTAGAAAGAACCTGCTCTCCAAACATTGGTATTGGTAAAGGTGACCGAAGAATTGTTTTTGAGATTTTGATCAAAAACGAGCACGTTGTAGTTGGTGAGTGGTGAAATCAGGACCTCCCGACGGCTTTCGTCGAGGGTAGATACTGCCGTGGCCATTTGCTCCGCATTGACGGCATTGAAAACGCCGATACCCAACCCTTTACTGTTTCGGCCAGATAATTTAGAGGCGTTATAAAGCTGAGACGAACCCGGCACGTTTTCTAAGTATTCGCCTTCTTTGAGCATGGTTTGTGTGACCTTGTAAGGCGCTTGGATGCCAATTCTGCGGCTATAAAAGATGCCCGCTTTATTGAAGAGCTCCATTCCTTCGGTAAAGAACTGTCTGTTCTCATTGAATTGAACCTCAAAAGGAGTAAGGTTGAGCACCTGTTGATCAAAAACAACTTGGCCAAAGTCGGGAACTAAAGTCAAGTCAAGGGTAAATGCCTCATTGATCCCGTATTTGATGTCCATACCGCCATTAAACGAGCGCAGCAGTCCTTTACTGCCGTCATCATTGCGTACTTGGTCTGCATAGGCAGAAACATAAGGAATGAGGGCCAAACGCAAAGGCGGGCTGATGTTTTTGATATTGGTGATATCACCACTTTCGAGCAACATATTCTCGAGATCTGGGTTGACTCTTACCCATGAAGATTCTTCCCTATTTCTAGCGAGTTGTCGGCCAAAATTAACGCCCCAATCTTGCACTTCTTTTTGGGGGAAGCGCAATGCTGAATAGGGAATGCGTATTTCGGCAATCCAGCCGTTTTCAACAATTTGAACGGCGCTGTGCCATACCAGATTGAGTTTGTCGTTGTAGTCCGTACCGACAATTTTAGCGTCGAGTTGTACACCACGGCTGGTGAGTCCAAAATAGAAGCCATTCTGGTTGTCGTTGTAGGTATCTAAAAATACACCGACGATATCACAATTGGGGTTGTAGTCGTCGCGAAGCGAGAGCACTTTAGAAATGGAGTCGGGGTGGTCTTGGCAGAAAAAAGCGAAGTAAATGGCATCTTGGTCATAGAGCATTTTGATGCGCGTCTTGCTCTTCGATGCTTGGCCAGGTTCTGGTTTAATTTGTATAAACGGATTCAGTTCAGCATCTGAAGACCAAGAAGTTTCTGAAAGTACGCCGTCAATAGAAATTTTTTCGGTGGTGAACTTAGCTTCAAGTTTTTTTTGGCTAAAACTGTGAATAGTTACAAAAGAAAAAAGAAAGAGCAAATCCCAACGCATGGGCAAATTTACAACTTAAACTCCTTTTCTTGCAACAACATGCAGGCATTCTTCGTGTACTTCGAACGTTGCCCAAATTTTAATGTCTTTTTTAAAGCGCACTAATATTTGCGCAATGACGGTTTGTAAATATTGTTTTTCAACAGTGCTCAAGGATTTGCTTGCTTTGAACCGAGAGAAGGAGATGTCAAAACTATTGCCGTTTAAATGCGGACTTCTTTTTACAGCAGTGCGATTTTTACGGACCAATTTAGCCACCGTGTGTTTGGTGCGGGTCATGGATGTGACGATCAGTTGGCAACCTTGGAGTGGACTCTGAGCTAAAGAATCTTGAAAAGCGGAGCCGATTTCTTCTAATATTTTTGCAGCATACGGCGTTAGGAAGGCATATGAGTATTCAAAGGTATCCAACACAAAACCTTGTTTGGGTTCAATTAGCACGAGCTTCTTGGCGCGAAAAGCTTTGCGGAGGCCTTGCGTATTGGCTACTGGCTGTATGCCTTGCTTTACAGAGCGGTCCATGTATTCTACCAAGCGGTTGTTCAATTTGGCCGTAAATAAGTAAGGGTCAGTTGGCGGAATAGGTAAAGCTGCGCTATCTTGTGTTTTTGCATGCACCAATAGATTTGTAGGTTCTGAGGGCCAATAAGCAAAAGCCAAAAGCACAAAACAGATACTGACAAGAAAGAGGTGATAAAGCCGCATTGAAACAAATATAAAAATTGATTGCTTTGGTCTAACGCAAGTTCGTAATTTTGTGTCATGGGAACATTTGACTCGCTTAAAGCGCAACTCGAAGAACAAGAATGGCCAAATGTCTATTTATTCAAGTTTATCGTCCCCAACGACAACCACCATTTGGCACAAGTAACCGCGTTATTCGACGCCAATAGTGAAATCAGTTATCATCATTCCGGAACAGGCAAATACGTGAGTCTGAGCGCAAAAGAAGTCATGCTTTCGGCAGCGGACATCATTGCTGTTTACGAACGTGCCGCGCTCATTCCGGGCATAATCTCTCTATAAAATGGAAGCAGTTATTCAATTTTTATTCGTCACACTTCTCATCTTATTAGCCTTTATCGGCTACCGCGCCTTGCTGAGAAAATTTCAGCGCGGTCAAGTAGTACACAAAGCATATTGTGAATTGTATACGCTAGACCAAGAACCTGCCCAAGGAGAATTGGCTTTTTACTTTGTTTGTCCGCAGGAATGCGAGGTAAAGTTTGCTATCTGGCAATTCAATCAAATTGTTTGTGAAGTAGCGCAGGCTAGCTTTGAAAAAGGAGGCCATATTTTGCGCTTTGATAGCACGAAGCTTGCCAATGGCGTGTATTATTACGGAATTGTAACTGCCGATCAGGAGACCAAAAAACGCATGACTATTGCCAACTAAGATTCGTCGGTAGACTTCTCGATTTTGATGCGAGAAGGTTTTCTTGGCAATTTGTATTTAGGCTTGTGAAAGTCGCTTTTGTATCCGTCGGTCTTTTCGATGCGATACACCAAACCTAAGCTGTATTGGGTGTAAGACGAACTTCCTAAAATATCTACCAAACCAAATTTATAGACACCTTGCGCCTGAAGGCCAATTTGTTTGCTGAGCCAAAAGGTACAGCCTGCCGATAAATTAAGGGTAGGGCTGAGCAGTGGCGCACTTTGTTTGGGGTCAGCTGAACGCAGGCTAAATCCAAGACCAGCGCCCAAGTAGGGGTCTATAGCACCACGGCCGAGTTGCTTGTAGAATGAATATTTTAGTGCGGCATCAAAATAACCAATAAAGCCATTGACACCGATAGAGTCATTGACTTTTCTTTCGGGTTTGTAGGTTTGTGCACCAAGTACAGCTTCGGCGCTCCAACCATTGTAAATGTAACGGTCGATGTATAACCTTGAAGGGAAAGGCAAACCATGCAGTTGGTCAAAAGGCATTGGGTTGAGCTCTTGACCGTCGTCGTCGGTGGTGGTCCAGGCGAGGCCGAATTGCCAAAAGTAGTTGTCTCGGTTGGTAATCATTTTGTCTGGTTGTGCTAGCGCTGTTGCTTGAATCAAGACAAAAATGAGGCTGAAAAATATGGAGAGTTGTTGACGCATGCGATTATTTCTATGTACAAATTTAATCAATATCGCTACGGTAGAACTTTAAACAGAATAAATGAATTGACAATCAATTGTTGATGTGCAGTTTGCCATTAAATGAGTAAATTTGAAACGCATGGGAAAAGTCAAAAAATACGAACTCACCCTCGACGACGAACAACCCTTCGAAGTTTACGGAATATCTACTGCATTTGCCGATTACCGACTCACCTGGGAACTCAATCAAATGCTTGGAATCCGTCTAGAAAAAGAACAACAGCGCTTTGAGCTCTACATGCCAAAGCTCAAGACACAACAAGCGTTTAGTTATTTTTCTTACGAAGATCAAGAGCTCCTGACGCGTTTTTATTTGATTAAAAACAAACAAGATCAGCAACTCTTGCAAGCAGACCGCCCCATGATCGATTATTTTTTGGTGCTCAAAGATAATTTTTCACACGAGGCAACGGCCTTACTAGAACAACTCAGAAAAATAAACGGCGTTGTGGCTGTGTTTAATTTCAATTACGAAGAATTTGACATTTTAGATTACCTTACTAGTTAACATGAAAAGAACCAAAATAGTGGCCACAATGGGCCCCGCCTCCCTCAAAAAAGAAATCCTTGCCGACATGATGCGCGCAGGCCTCAATGTTTGCCGCCTCAACTTTTCACACGGCAGCCACCAAGATCACGCGGGGGCGGTTACGCTTATCCGTGAGCTCAACGATGAATTGGGTTTAAATGTGGCCATACTTGCCGACCTCCAAGGCCCAAAAATTCGTACCCACGAAATGGAAAATAATGGCGTTTTAATCGAGGTAGGTCAGCAAATTGATATCGTAGTTGAAAAGGTATTGGGCAATAACCAACGTTTTTCTATCAATTACAACTTGTTACCTCGCGATGTCAAACCCGGAGAAAAAATTCTTCTAGACGATGGCAAGTTAGTATTAGCTGTTATTGAGACTGACGGAAAAGAAAAAATCCGCTGTGAAGTCATCCAAGGAGGGTTGTTGTGTTCCAAAAAAGGCGTCAACTTTCCCAACACCAAAATTTCAATGCCTTCGCTCACTGAGAAAGACATCGAAGACCTCAACTATGCGCTGAAGTTAGGCGTAGACTGGATTGGCCTCTCTTTTGTGCGCACGGCCAACTGCATCATCGATCTCAAAGCAAGAATTGCCAAAAAACGCAGTATCGCTAAGGTAGTCGCTAAAATAGAAAAACCTGAAGCTTTAGAAAACATAGATGCCATCATCGAAGAAAGCGATGCACTTATGGTAGCACGTGGAGACCTCGGCGTCGAGATCCCCTACCAAAATGTGCCATTGATTCAAAAAATGATCATCAGCAAATCCATCTCGAAGGCCAAGCCCGTTATCGTGGCTACTCAAATGATGGAATCCATGCTCAATAGCCTGACGCCAAGTAGAGCCGAAGTAAATGACGTCGCAAATGCGGTGCTAGACGGCGCTGATGCGGTCATGCTTTCTGGCGAAACATCCGTTGGTCAGTACCCAGTTCAGGTAGTGCAAACCATGGCCAATATCATCAAAGAAATGGAACAGCACCCGAGCATGTATCACAAAGAAGAATTGCCTCCAAAAGGCAACCCGCGCTTTATCTCGGACTCCATTTGTTTCAATGCTTGCCGTTTGGCACAACGCGTAGAAGCCAATGCGATCATCACCATGACCTTCTCTGGCTACACCGCATACAAAATTGCATCCCAACGGCCGGCCTCTGAGATTTTCGTTTTCACCAGTAACCGCAAAATTCTCACCCAACTTAATTTAGTTTGGGGTGTGCGTGCATTTTACTACAACAAACGCATTTCTACTGACCATACCATTGCCGACATCAAGTACATCATGAAAGAGGGCGGACATCTTCAAACCGGCGATGTCGTGATCAACGTTGCTTCTATTCCATTAGAAGATCTTGGCGGCTCCAACATGTTGAAGCTCTCTTACGTAGATTAACGGAAGGCTCGCTTGCCGATACGGCGTACTTTTATCAAATGAACGAATCTTGGAAACTCCGGGCTCAAGAGCCCCTAGCTGCTGTTGTAGAACTCGCTGAGGTGCTCAAAATCCCGCATTTTGCAGCACAGTTATTGTTGCAAAGAGGTGTGGATACACGAGAAAGTGCGGTAGCCTTTTTCAAGCCTCAGCAAAACGGTTTGCACAACCCATTTCTGCTGCAAAATATGCGGGCTGCCGTGAACAGATTGCAGCGCGCAATCGCCAAGCAAGAAAAGGTTCTGTTGTACGGCGATTACGACGTAGATGGCACAACTGCAGTTGCCCTGATGGCCGAGCAGCTTGCTTTATTGGGTTTGCAGTGTGCGTACTATATCCCCGACCGCTATAAAGAAGGTTACGGCGTAAGTGCTGCGGGCATCGATTACGCCATCTCAGCGCAATTTGACGTACTCATCACCCTCGACTGCGGGATCAAAGCGCAAGTCGAACTCGCCAGAGCTAAAGCGGCTCATATCGATGTCATTGTTTGCGATCACCACCAACCCGACCTTACTCTTCCTGACGCACTCATTCTCAATCCAAAGCAAAACGGCTGCGCATATCCTTTCAAGGAGTTATCTGGCTGTGGGGTGGCCTTTAAGCTATTACAGGGGCTCTATCAACAACTGAACTTAGATGAACAACAGCTTTTACAGAGTTTAGATTTAGTGGCGCTTTCTATTGGCGCAGATATTGTGGAAATGCGCGACGAAAACAGAACACTTTGTGCCAAAGGCTTGGCGCAGCTCAACGCTGCGCCAAGACCCGCATTTTTAGCCATTCTAGACCTTGCCGCCAAGACCTTGCCTTTGTCGCTGCGCGACCTCGTATTTATTTTGGCACCGCGCATCAACGCGGCTGGCCGTATTGCATCAGGTAAGCGCGCTGTAGACTGGATGCTCAGCACGGTACAAGAAGATATCACAGCGCTCGCGCTCGACATCAATACCGACAATACCACCCGCCGCGCCTTAGATCAAGACATGACTACACAAGCTTTGGCGCAAATAGCAGCTGATCCTAATTTTCATGAACAATTTGCCACGGTAGTTTATGACTCCACCTGGCACAAAGGCGTGGTAGGCATTGTCGCATCTAGGCTGATAGAAACACATTACAGACCAACCATTGTACTTACGGAGTCTAATGGCGTGCTAACGGGCTCTGCACGCTGTATGCAGCCCCTGAATTTATACGCACTCCTCGAGCAGTGCCAAAGTCATCTCATTCAATTTGGAGGGCATCAATTTGCGGCTGGTTTAACGCTTTTACCTGAAAAATTGGACCATTTCAAAAGTGCATTCGAAAGCGCGGTCGCCACTGCACTTGAGCAACAACAATTGCAAAGGCAGATCGATATCGATACCGAATTAGCATTCAAGGAGTTGGGCTCAAATCCACAGCTGCACTTTGCACGCATACTTCAGATTTTGGCGGCATTTGAGCCGTGTGGCCCAGGCAATATGCACCCTGTTTTTGTGGCTAAAAACTGTATGGTGTTAGAATATAAAGTGCTCAAGGGTGCACACCTCAAACTCAAATTGATACAAGAAGGTGCGCAGGTTGGTATAGATGCCATTGGATTTCAGATGGCCTCATTCGAGAAAGAATTGGCTGTTGGCGTTTTTATAGATATCGTTTTTCAAATTACTGCCAATACTTATATGAACCGCACCACACTGCAACTCGTACTCCAAGATATGTGCATGAGCGCCTAACTTTGCGTAAGTTTGCAACATGTTTACAGGAATCATTGAAGAAGTTGGCCAAGTAGTGGCCATCGAAAAAGAAGCGGGTAATATCCACTTTACCATTGCGTCTGCATTATCGGCAGGGTTTAAAATTGACCAAAGCGTGGCGCACAACGGATGTTGTTTGACAGTTGTGGCGCAAAACGCACAACAGCATGTGGTCACTGCTATTCACGAGACCCTCAACAAGACGAATTTAGGAACCTGGCAACTCGGCACAAAAGTAAATATTGAACGCTGCATGCAATTGGGCGGAAGGCTCGACGGTCACATGGTGCAGGGCCATGTAGATTGCGTAGGTACGTGCATTGAAGTCATAGACGAAAACGGTTCTTGGCGCTTTACCTTTGAACATCCCGACGCTTTTGTAACGGTAGAAAAAGGATCTATAACGGTAAATGGCACCAGTCTTACGGTTGTGGATGCGCAAAAAGGGCAATTCTCTGTATGTATTATTCCATATACTTACGAGCACACGAATTTCAATGAAATCCAAGTTGGAACAATAGTAAATCTCGAGTTTGATATCATCGGCAAATATGTTGCCCGCTACTTAGGTTTGCAGCAAGCATAATGAAACAACAATACAAAAAAAGGGCGGCCCGCAGGGCCGCCCTTTTTGTTGAGCATATGTTTTATTAGTTGCGAACGGGTGCAGCTGGTTTTGGTGTTGTGGTTGTGGCTGGCACCGGATCTTTAATACCGAGTGCTTTTTTGGCAACGGCATCTGTAGGTTCAATTAACAAGATTTCTTCAAAGTATTTCTTCGCTTTGTCGAGGTCTTTGTTCGCAGACTTTGAGTAGTAATCAGCTACATAACGCAAAGATTCAAGTACAAACGCTTTTTTGGTAGCTTGGCTGCGGTCTTCAGGCTTCACGATTTCGGTTACCTTAAAGTAGTGCGGGAAAGCCATCCATTTTTCATTGTTGGTGTCCATTTTGTAGTTGCAACGTCCGCGGTAGATATGAGCAGGTATATACGTAGAATCATTTTTGATAACCAACAAGAAGATGCTGTCTGCCGTTTTGTAGTCGTTGCGACCAAAATAGTAAGCCTTGCCAAGTTCATAAAGCTCTGGAGCAAGTAGTTTACCATTTTTTTGACGGCGTACATCATAAGCAGAAATCACTTTGTCGTACATTTTGTTTTTGTTGTACAACTTGATGAGGTCGTTTGCCAATTCTTTGTAAGCGATGTCGTTCATGCTTGCCGCTTGTTCAAATGCAATAATTGCAAGGCTGTCTTGTGCTTTCTTTTGATAAATTGTGCCCCTAAGCTTGTAGTCTTGGTAGTTGATTTTATCCTTCGGCACCATGGCAAAGAAACGGTCGCTTGCACTCAATGCTTTGTCAAGAAAGAGACTGTCCGCAGTGCAATTAGCATAAGCAAAGGCATAAAAACGTTGAATAAAGAAGTTATTCATGTTGTTAGCCGTTAAGTAATCGAGTTGCGGAAGCATCACACACCACTGTGAAGCACCATAAAGGGCATTGACATAGCGATATCTTGATTCTACGTTATTGTTAAGCTCAAGGTATTTGAGCCAGTTTTCAATCGCTTTCTCGTTCTTGCCAAACATCATGAAAAGCTCGGCATTCAGGCGGTATGCAGGCGCATAGGTTGGGTCAATTGCTTTGGCCTCGTTGTACATTTTATTGGCTTCGGCTTCGTTGCGTGCACGTTGGTAAATAAGTGCTTTGCGTACGATACCACGTGGAGACTTCGGATTGATTACCAATACCTGATTATAGGCTTTGAGCGCTTCAGATGCATCTGAAGAATTGCGCGCATACAAAGCATCGCCTTTGAGAAGGTAGTTGTCTTCGTTAGTTGGGTCTTTGAGAATAGCTTCTTCAATCAGGATGAGTGCTTCATCGAGATTTTTAGTAGGCGCCTCAATGTAGATCTCAACAATACCGCGAATGACTTCAGCTTTTTTGAGCTTGTCTTTTTTGGTCATTAAAAGTGCTTTTGTAAATTCAGCTTTCGCCTCTGTTGTTTTGCCCTCGAGCCAAAGTACGCGGCCTTGACCAACAAGTGGTAGCGCACGAAGTTTGTCCACTTCAAAACCTTTTTTCCACATGATTTTAGCAGAATCAAGTTCTTCCATTTCAAAGTAGCAGTCACCGAAATAAAAGTAGTTCTCACCGTTAATCGGGTCGGCAGCAACAAGTTTTTTGAAATCGTTGATGGCGTCGCGATAACGTTCGTTTTCGGTTTTTGCATTTGCAACTTGAAGGCTCTGTGCATAATTGAGCCCAGAGATAAGTAGCGTACTAAGGAGTAAGATGCGTTTCATGTCTGTTCTATTTAACTTAATTCAGGCCAAAAATAGCCTAGTTTTTTGGGATACAAAAATTGTGCCTATTATTATTTGATGGAATTATTGTAAAACCAGCCTTACCGGAGTGAGGGCTGGCACGAGTCCTGACTTCTGAATAATGAGCTGTCCTTTGTCGTCTTTTTTCATGAACAACACAAAGCCAGTATTCAAGCCAGATCGGCGCCCCTTATTGATGACCCAAATATCGCGGATGAGTGGATATTCTTTAGTATAAATAAAACCTGCGTAAGGCTTGCACGCTGCCTGAGGGTCTTTGTCATAAACGGAAGCAATTTTGAGCCCATCCATGAATGCCAGTGAAGCGGGGTCTTCTTGATCGGAAATCCAGTTGAGGCCAATGATGCCCATGGTGCCAGGATGCGTTTTGACATAATTAATTACTTCTTGATTGGATTTGAGCGCCGACACATTTTGGCCTAATTGGCCAATCTGTAGCATATTGATCATGAAGTTAAAATTGGCAGAACCGTTTTGATCAAATACAATTTGCTTTGGCAACGTATTGGATGCAAGTTTGGTTTTGTTTCCACTGAGTAAGTTTCTGATTTGATCTACACTCAATAGCGTATCGGTCATGGACGGATGCATGATCAGGACAACTGCATCTGATGCAATTTTGTCGCTGCGGAAAGATACATTTTTGCTCTTGAGGTATTCTTTTTCTTTGTCATTGAAATCTCGGGTAATGACGATTGTTTTGGATTTGTTGGCATAAAACGCCTCAATGATGGCGTTTTCTGGCAAGTATTGAGCACTCACACGAGCTCTAGGGTATTGGCTCATGAATGTCTCGATAGATGTCTGGAAAAGCGGCTGAAAAGATTGCTCAACTAAAATTTTTGCCTTGCCACGACCATGTGCATCTTTTTGATACACGAAGGGATTGTTGTTGCGGTCGCAAGCAGTGCTGACGAGTGCTCCGATGAGTATAAGAAAGAAGTATTTCATAGGGGGCTTATTTTTGACTTGACTTGATGCCTTTATAAATGCGAAACGTTCGAAACAGGCCGTAACTTAGAAAAACGACAACCATGAGCTGCTTGCGCCAAGGTTCCATTTCAATTAAATCGGTTGTGAGCAATACAATGGCAAAACCAAAACATAAAACTACGACCAATAGACCTAGAAAATGTTGTATATAATTCATCATTATTTGGGAAAAAAAATCCCCATCGAGATGGGGATTTAAATTTTTGATTTGCTATTGGGTATCGTAAATGATAGGTACACGAACCCAGAGGCGTACAGGACGACCGGCATTCTTGGCTGGGGTCCAGGGTGGGAATTTATTGATAATGGCAAGTGCTTCTTTGTTACAAGCAGGACACTCAACGATTGGGCGTTCTACGCTTGCATTGGAAATACGGCCATCTTTTTCGACAACAAAACGCACAACTACTTTCCCTTTAACACCAAGTTCAATGGCTTCATCTGGGTAGTTGATGGTTGCGTTGATAAACGCATTCATTTTGTCGTAACCGCCAGGGAATTCGGCGTCTTCTTCGGCAACGTCTACTACTTCTTCAAAGACTGGTGTGTTGTCGGTAAGTGCCGGGCCATCTTCGGTTGTGTTTGCAAGGCCCCATTCCATATCACCTTCGTTGGTTTCGGTTGAGATGGTAACGGTTTCCAACTCTGCCTGTGATACCAATTCTTCTTCGACGTATTCGTCTTCGGCTACTGGAGCCATGAACGCTTGCGTTTGGGTCATTGGTGGTGGAGGTGGAGCGGTTGGTGGTGGCGGTGGAGGAACGTCTTCTTTTGGAGGCGCAACTGTAAAGTTGGTATCACTTATCTTTGGTTTGCGTTTTTCCTCTTTAGGAAGGTTCTTAATGATAACGGATGCAGCAAAGGCAAGGGCTGCAAAAGCAACCAATCCGCCCAAAATGAGCGTCATGCGTTTGTTGTAGCCACTGCGCAGTACGTAAGCACCATATTCGCGGTTGCGATGGGCAAATACGGCCTCGTTGCGGCTTACAGAAGTAATGGCTTCCCAGTTGCGATTGACGTAGTAATCGAATAGGGAGAAACCTGTTACAAGAGCGACGATAACATAAATGACTGTCATGACCTTAGTTTTTAGATTTTAACAATTCTTTCTCTCCGGCTGACAAGTCTGTTGGTGCAATGACACCAATACTTGCTATCTTGAGTTCGTCCACTAGATCAATAAAGCTTTTGCAGAGTGCTTTGTCGTCGGTTTTGATCAAGACTTTAACAGCCTCTCTTTCTACCGTTAGATCATTGAGCTTTTTCTCGTAGGTGCTATCTGCAATTTGTTTCTTTTCTAGCTTCTTATCAAGTTCAACCTTATTCTTTATAACGTATTCGTTCCAAGAAGCTAACAATTTTCTTACACTATTTTCTCCTGATCCGAAATTAGCTTCCTCGAGTACTGTTGGTCCGTTGGCTCCTGGTTTAGATTTCGGGTAAAATTCACCACGGTAATAGTAAACTTTGTCGTCGGCTAAAATGAAGGTAGTTACGTTGTTAGCTTTTGGCGGCTTCGGGTCTGTTACTTTTGGTTTTGCGGGGTAAGCGAGTGGCATCACCTTAGGCTTGCTAAAGGTGGAGGTCAAGACGAAGAACGTAAGAAGTAGAAACGCGAGGTCGACCATTGGGGTCATGTCTACGTGCGTTGAACCTTTCTTTGCTCTTTTCTTGCCTTTGCCGTGGTCGCCACCGCCGCTTTCTGCGATTTGTGCCATGTGTTTGTTAGTTAACCGGAATTGCTTCCGCAGAGGTTACAAAATTCAAATTATTCAAATTCAATTCTCTGAATACATCGATCACTTTTTGCGCATCTTTGTACAAGGTTTTGGAGTCTACGCGCAAAATAAATTTAGGCTTGAAGTCTTCCATTTTAGGCTCGCCACCTTTGAGCTTTGCTTCTTCAAAAGCGGTGCGTCCGGTGTTGCCTGCAGCGGTTGCTGCAAATGAAAGCCAATCTAAAAGTTCATTTTTGGTAGAATCTGAAGGGATCCCTTTTGTAGGGAAACTTGCACGTTTTGCAGCTTCGGTGTTCATGTATGCAGGAAGTTCTTGCATGGTACAACCAAAGGTTGACATAAAAGAAAACTCTTCAATTTTCTCCTCACTAAGACCAATCTTATATTTTTGGAGCATATTGTTGAGCATTTCTTTACGGGCCTCCGCATCGGAAAGGTTGAAGAACACGCGACCGTCTTTGTCTAGGGTCACCATCAGGATGTTTTCAGGAATGATTTTATCACTGATACTTGAAGGTGTTTCTACGGTTACGGGTTCGGCATTTCTGAAAGAAGCCGTCAACATAAAGAAGGTTACAAGCAAGAACGCCAAGTCCACCATAGGCGTCATGTCTATGGAAGGAGTGCCTTTGGGCATTTTGATT
>JACCDQ011083819.1_pt1 | contig 33923 bp, 50 predicted proteins | sample 7446031 | NCBI WGS metagenome assembly JACCDQ01 (sample SAMN15323442, study PRJNA562643) | freshwater metagenome | isolation source: river surface water | place: USA:Blue River Watershed | collected 2017-08-17 | reverse complement strand
ATGCTGCTGCTGATGCTGATGCTGCTTATGCTGCTGATGCTGCTGATGCTGCTGCTTATGCTGCTGCTCGTAAATCAAATCAAATGCAGACGGCAGACATATGCAGAGAGATAATGGGCAAAGAGATAATCAGTAAAGTGAATGAACTTTTAAACACACACAAATGAGTAAATTTATCATTGACCTGCAAGCGCGACAGCTAACCATGCTGGATGCCCGGTTCTACTACGATGAGGCCGGCAACTTTGTCCCATCGGTCACCACCATCTTGGAAGCATACCCTAAAGACGCTCACTTCTTCAAATGGCTCAAAGAGGTTGGCAGCGATGCCGATGCGATACGGGACGAGGCCGGCCGGCGCGGGTCAGTCGTGCACCAGCTCACCGAGCAGTATGATGCCGGCGAAGAGGTGAGCCTTCTGAACATGGACGGAAACCTTCAATACAAGATGCTTGAATGGAGCATGTTTGAGCGTTATGTCGAATTTAGTGAACGCTTCAAGCCGGAAATTCTTATGAGTGAACAGAACTTTGTCAACAGCTTCCTGGGATATGCCGGGACACTTGATCGCGTCATAAAAATGAACGGCAAGACATACCTTATTGATATCAAGACATCCAATGTAATCCATGACCAGTACTGGCTGCAGCTTGCTGCGTACCGTGAACTGCTCGGATTTTGGCTTGAGGTTGACTTTGTGGGCATCCTTCACCTTAACGCCAAGACACGCACCGATGGCAAAATAGGCGCTATACAAGGGCAAGGATGGCAGCTAATCACACAGAGCGACACAGCTAAGGAACTTTCGCTGTTCAATAAGGTACGCGATCTTTGGCTGGAGCAAAACAAAGACGCGAAGCCTAAGCGTGCATCTTATACACTCACACACAAAAAATCATAAGCCATGATGTTGGATAAAATGCCGAGAGGCTGGTATCAAAAGCTTGAGCAGATAGAGATGAACAATAAAGCAAAGCCTAAGCAGTTCAATTCAATGTTCAGCTTTGCCCAGATGAATGTCGGTAGACATGCTGGTGACACATTGCTTGAGGCTGTGAAGCTTTTGCATGGCCATACAGAGCTTAAAAAGAAGGCGCGGTACTGCTACGTGCAAAATAACGTGCTGCTCTATTTTATGGGTCCGCTTGGCCATGTGCAGTGCGAGGATATGGCAGACATGATCTGTTGCTGCATGGACAATGACCGTGAGTGGACGGGAGTACAGCTCATCCCTTTGTTTGAGCAAGACCTTAGCGTTAACTATGACATACACTGCAACTTTTACAATCCAAAGCCTGACAACGAAGAAGAGCACGATGACTATGTCATAATTCACCGCACCAAGAACAAAGAGCTTGCAGACATTATCTTTCAATTCGTCACAATTTTACACGATGAAATTAAGACCATACCAGCGTGAGATAGTAGAGAGGGGGAGTGACATCCTCCTCTCCAATAGCATCCTATACCTTGCTATGGAGGTGCGCACCGGGAAGACCATCACAGCGTTCAGCATCGCGGAGAAGGTCAAAGCTTTAAGCGTTCTGTTTGTGACAAGGAAGAAGGCCATGAGCAGCATTGAGAAGGATTATGAGAGCGTTAAGTTTGCCTTTGAGCTTGACCTTATCAACTACGAAAGTCTGCACAAGCTGACCACTGAAGACATCGAAGCCTTTGACATGGTCATCTGCGATGAGGCTCACTGCCTGGGTGCTTTCCCTTTGCCGTCAGAGCGCACAAAGCAGCTCCGTGAAATTGTAGGGAACCGGCTGCTCATACTTTTGTCCGGCACTCCAACACCGGAGTCATGGAGCCAGCTGTACCATCAGCTCTACATCTCCGCGCATTCACCTTGGAAGCAGTACCGGAACTTTTACGGATGGGCGAAGGACTTTGTAACGGTAAAGAAGCGTTACATCTACAACCGTGAAATAAATGACTACACCAATGCTGACCGGGAGAAGATAGAGGCAGACACCAAGCATCTGTTCATCTCATTCACCCAGGCTGAAGCCGGCTTTGAGCAGATGGTTGAGGAGGAGGTGATTGAGGTACACATGCTTAATAAAACCTACACTGCCGCTGATCGCTTGAGAAAAGACAAAGTGCTACGGACATCTGAAGGCATGGTGGTAGCAGACACGGCGGTGAAGGTTATGAGTAAACTGCAGCAGATTTACAGCGGAACGGTCATAGTTGATGAGACCGAGAGCGGAGAGCCAACTGCCCAGGTGTTCGATGTCACAAAAGCTGAAACAATTCGTGACAAGTTTGCCGGGCAAAAAATCGCCATCTTTTATAAGTTCAAGGCGGAGGAGATGGCCATAAGGTCAGTCTTCGGCACACGGGTGTTGGACACACCGGAGAGCTTTGCAATGAGTGGCAATGATGCGGTGTATATTTCTCAGATACAAAGTGGCCGCGAGGGTATCAATCTTTCATCTGCTGACTGCCTGGTGATGTATAACATTGACTTTAGCGCGGTGAGCTACTGGCAGGCAAGGGCCAGGCTGCAAAGTAAGGATAGAGTGAAGCCGGCAAAAGTGTATTGGGTGTTTGCAAAGAATGGCATAGAGGCCAAGATATACGAGCGGGTAAAGGATAAAAAAGACTACACACTACATCATTTTAAGCGTGACTTTGGCATTCATTCATAAATATTCATAACTTACACACAATGAAAACGACATTAATTGCGTTAATTTTAGGAGCGATCACGGTGCAGCAGGATGGCTGCGACTTGATCAAGAAGTACACCGGCAAAGAGTGGTCTGAGCTGTCTGACTTTACCAGGTTCATGATGATATTTGCCGGTATTTGGGGCCTTGCTATTATCATCGCTATTATTGAATTTCTGATGTATGACCGGGAAGATGGTCAGCCTTAAAATGTGAACTTAAACCACAAATACAAGTACAAAATGAAAAAAGGGATCATGGTTATTATGGTCAGCATGATGCTGACATTCTCGCCGGCAAAGGCTCAGGCTGGGAGCATTTGGGATGGTATTAAAGAAGCCGCGCATGGGGTCGGCTGGATGTTCTACATGGAGGCATGCAAATTGACATGGGCGCTGTTTAGCGAGGAAGGGCTGAACATTGGCAATCTCAAGTATTACTGCATCCATCCCCAGCATGATATTCTTCACAAGCCAAATCGCAAAAGATGAAAAAATATTACGGCATCGTTTGTGACTTATTTTGGAAGGTCATAAAGTATTTTTAGGGTTGTTCATATAGATTAGGGTTTGTAGTCCCTTCGTTTCTACGCGGGGGCTTTTATGGTCAGGTGGCGGAATTGGTAGACGCTAAGCGTAGTAAGAGTGTCGAAACGACGTAAAAGAATCACTCATGCTGGTTCGACTCCAGCCCTGGCCGCTTCTCGGATGGTTTGAGGCGCTGCTGTTAGTTTAAGCTGCTCAATGAAGCACAAGGTAAAAGGTACCCATTGGTACAAATGCGGGTTCGAATCCCGCACAGCGGCCATAATTTTTAACACACACAAACAAAGTACATGGCGAATGAATTTAGAGATGAAACCAGACCAGAAGCATTAGCTTTCCCAATGAGTTACCCATCTAACGAGATGTACATTCATCAAGGATTAAGCAAGCGCGAATATTTTGCAGCAATGGCGATGCAAGGTTATTTATCAGGAGAAATGTTTATGCGACAGTCTCGTGAAGAAATTTCTGCAAAATCAGTTATGGCAGCAGACGCATTAATCGAAGCACTCAACAAATAAACACACACAATGCTCGCAAAACTAAAAAGCCTGATGTCAAACATAGAAGAGCTGACGCACACAGATGCGCTACAAAACCAGGAAGGCGGCACACACTACAAGAAGTTCCGCATCCAGCCGGCCGAGTTCATCCATGCCAACAGCATCCCATACCTGGAAGGATGCGCGGTGAAGTATCTATGTCGGCACCGGGACAAGGGAGGAGTGACGGACCTGCTGAAAGCAAAGCATTATATTGACCTTATTATTCAGTTAGAATATAAAAACTTGGTGCCATGAGTAAGCAACAAACGGCGGTTGAATACCTGATGGATAAATTATATGATCCATCATATGACATAAAAAAGCAAATAAAATGGTTTGAAGAAGCAAAAAAAATGGAGGAGGAGCAGATAAGAAAAGCATTTATCGATTCAGAATTTGTCAGAAATTTGACTGATGAACAATACTATAACGAAACATTTAAGTCATGAGATACTCAAACGCCATAGAGAAATTTATCAAAGACCTGCCACCTGAATTTGCGGCGCTAAAGCCTCGTGCAGAGAAGCTACTGGATGCGCACCGGGAAGATGTAATAGAAGCATTCAAGGCCGGAGATAATGGAGACACTGACGCACTACAATTGCAGATAGATGCAGAATACTACTACGAACAAAGACACACGCAGTGAGCGCGTCATCCAGGCCGCTGTCATAAAAGCATTGGAGAAGGAAGGGTGGTATGTCATAAAGCTCATACAAACGAATAAAAATGGCATTCCTGACCTTCTATGCGTGCAGCATGAGAAGACCATGTTCATAGAAGTAAAGAAGCATGACGGGGTTCTGTCAAAGCTCCAGCAGTACCGGATAAATGAGATGAAGATGAAAGGCATCTCTTGCTTTGTTGTTAGGAGTGAAAAGCAGCTTTACATGATGGGAATAGTAAGTACTTTGTCATGACCTAACTTTGTAACAACCACAAAGACAACACATGCAGCTTACGCAAAACTTCAATATTAATGAGTTCCGGTGCAATGACGGGACACCGGTACCGAAACGCTTCTACACAAATGTCGTGACACTCGCCAGTCAGCTGCAAATTCTACGCGATGAGCTTGACGAACCCATCCACATAAATAGCGCTTACCGGCACGCTGACTACAACAGACGCATTGGAGGAAAGCCGGAGAGCCAACATCTGACAGCGTCAGCGGCTGACATCACCGTAAAGTCAAAGACACCAAAGCAGCTAAAGGCCATCATTGAGAAGCTAATCAAAGAGAAGAAGCTGAAGTTTGGCGGAATTGGCCTTTATCCTGGATTCCTTCACGTTGACATAAGAGAAGGCCGTGCGCGCTGGTAGTCAAGCAAACAGCGGGCCCGTAAAATTGGCCAGGGACTACCGAGAGAGGTATGGCTGGGAGATGCCAACGCTGAAGCTTGCGCGTGTAATGTATGGCGAGAATAAAGAGCTGTTCAAAAGTGTAGAGGATGCCAGGTCTTTGCTCCGATATATTGAAGGGAAGCACGGAGAAAGCAAGAGGATACATATTAACCCAAAGATGCCAAACAGATCAAGAACGCCATACAAGCTGCCAGAGGCTGAAGAGTTCAACTATGAGCCATACGTCATAGATGCAAAGAAGGTGCTTGTCATGTCTGACATCCATCTGCCATATCACGATGTGCCGGCGATTAGCGCAGCCATCGACTACGCGCAGAATGAAGAGATAGACGCAGTGCTGCTCAACGGTGACACGCTTGACTTTTACAGCTTGTCAAGGTTTGCGAAAGACCCTAAAGCCCGGTCATTTGCGCATGAGCTGCTTACCTTCCAGCAGTTTATTGAGGCCATAACTGATGCCTTCCCTAATGCAAAGGTTTACATCAAGATAGGCAACCATGAAGAGCGTTACCAGCACTACCTCTGGATGAAGGCCGGAGAGCTTGATGGTGTGGAAGAGTTCGACCTGAAAAATATCATAAAGAAGCGGGCACCAGAGGCTGAGCTTATTGGAGACAAGCGCATCATAAAGCTCGGAGCATTAAACGTTCTGCATGGCCATGAGTTTGGGCAATCGATATTTTCACCGGTGAATGTGGCCAGAGGTCTATTCTTACGTGGTAAAGTATCAGCCATGCAGGGACATAACCATCAGACAAGTGAGCACACCGAGAGCAACATGAACGGAGAGATAACGACCACTTACAGCCTTGGTTGTATGTGTGGGCTTACACCTGGGTACCTGCCCATTAATAAATGGAACCACGGCTTTGCCATTGTCGATGTCAACGGTCAAGACTTTCATGTGCGTAATTACCGAATCCATAAAGGTCAAGTCTTATGAGCGAGAAAGTAATCTTCCAAGAGTCAGAAGAAAGCGAAGATGTAAGCATGTCAGCGCTTGACATTATTGACACACAGCTGCAGGCCATCGCGACCTGCATGGAGATGGACAGCTTTCTATACGACACACTTGATGAGGACAAGATTAGAACGGTCAGCCTATCGTTTCAGATCATCAATGCTGTTCAGAATAAAATACTTGAGAAATTATAGGATAATAATTTGGATATAGTTTAGATATGTTTGGCTCGTGTTGATTTGTACCCATAAGTAGTAAATTGCATCAAACAGTTATGCGGGGGCATGACTGAATTAAAACATTTTTAGCCTCATTGTGCCAGCTCCGGTAATATACCGGGATCCCCCAGCTGGTGCAGTGAGGTTTCTCATTTTTATGCTATGAAAGATTTATCCAACGATATTAGAGAGCTACGTGCTGAAGGTTTCCAGCTCTTGCCATTGAACGCGCGCACAAATAGCGAAAATGGTAAGATAGAGTTTGTGCATCCATTATACTCTGACCGCTATGACAAGCCATTTACTGATGATGATATTGAGAAGCTTTTGGATGCCGGGTATAACAAAGGCATTGGCCTAATACATGGCAAATGCCAGCCACATCTGAAGGCGCTTGATTTTGACGAGAAGAACGCCAAAGGCAAAAACTTGTATCAGACCTGGTCTAATATCATAGATCCTGACATACTGCGCAAGCTTGTCATTGAAAAGACCAGGTCAGCAGGATATCATGTTTATTTTAACTGCAAGTCTCCGGCACCGGAGAAAGCGCTGGCATCAAGCAGTACCGGAGACGAATGGATTGCACTCAGATCGTCAAAGTCTAATGGCATCACATATTGCGCACCATCGCCAGGGTATGACTATATGCAAGGGAGTCTATTTGATATCGAAGAGCTGACAGCTGAAGAGATGCAGCAGCTTTGTGATGCCGCACAGCAGCTAAATGAGTTTTTCGGCCACAAGGTAGGCAAAGGGGCAGTATTGCCGGTGGTGCAATCGCCGGCGGCAATGGCTCCGGCATTCAGGGAGTTTGACAAGCAAGCCGGTTCTGACTTTATTCCTGACCTGCTCCAGTCACTTGGCTGGACAATGGACAGTAACGTGAGAAGCAAGATGGTCAATGGTGAAAAATGGGAGTACATTAGAATGTGGCGGCCCGGCAGAGGCCAAGGTGACCCGGCAAGCGCGAACTACTGGCTGAAAAGCAAAAGACTTTCCGTTTTCACATCATCAACATCTCTTCCGGCATTTGACAGTGGCATGTCATTTAGCCATCTCCCTTCACGGGTGCTGTACTATCTCAATGACCAGGATTGGCGGTATGTCTATGACATGATTGTGAAAACGGCAGAGGAGAAAAGCATAGAGCTGCCAAAGATTACCCCGATGGCGTACAGCATAGAGACCAGAGGTGGTGAGGTTTGGAAGGTGGAGGTTAAAGGCATACTTGACTGGGCAGAGTCGTGCGGATATCAATGGATGAAGTTCGGCAGCCAGGAAGATGCCACTGAGCAGCTTATTAGAGTGGCAGAGAATGTCATATATATCTGTAATGAGAATGATATTGTCAGACATTACCGTGAGGAGGTAGAGCGTAATTATTCGGGTGAGCAGAGTAGTCGGGTGCTGTTGGCATTTTTGCCATCTATTATGAGGTACATGACATCCTTACCACGTTTTGACCAGGAGCTGATGCGAGACGAAGCTGACGCATCTTATATATACCTTCAGAACGGAGCCCTGAAAGTGTCAAAAGACGGTGCTGCATTAGTACCATACAACCAGCTCCAGGCATGCGTATTTGCCCGGCATATAAAAGACATCCGGTGGAAAGAGATGGAAGGCACCGGAGAGTTTGGCAAGTTTATTGACAATGTATCGATTGACGCAGACCATAAACAGTACATAATGTCTGCCATTGGCTATGCGCTTCACCACTATAAGCTTCGAAACTTCGCAAAGGCCATAATGATCATTGAGGATGTCGAAGACCAGGAAGAGGCGCGCGGCCGGTCAGGAAAGGGCTTGATTGCGCAGTTCATTGAGTGGATAAGGTGGTCAGTGCAGCAGGATGGCCGGAACTATAAAAGTGACAGCCAGTTTAAGATGCAGCAGATAGTGCCCGGGGTCCAGGTCTTTTATCTTAATGACCCGGCACCGAACGTGCTGATGAATCAGTTTTACAACTTTATCACAGATGACTGGCTTGTTGAATCAAAGGGCAAAAAGAGCTACACCATACCATTCAAGCACTCTCCAAAGATTCTGATTACCACCAATTATCTGCCGAACCTGGAGAGCGACAGCGACAAGGATCGCTTCATAGTGCTGCCCATCAAAAAGCATTACGGCAGTCACCGGAGCATCAGGGATGACTTCCCGGATACCATCTTTTTCTCCGATGACTGGAGCGAAGAGAAGAAGATTGAGGCTTTGAATTTTGCTGTGCAGTGCATCCAACTGTATCTGACAAAAGGTGTAATAAAGTACACCAGCGAGGCAACAGAGCGTAATGCCAACATGCGACTCATTAAAAACTTGGTTCCGGAGAGCATTATTGAAACAATGGAGCAGGGTATTGAGTGCGCAAGAACAGCAAAAGACCGGAACGTTTTCTTTGATATGCTCCGACCATATGACCTTAAAAAAGATACTTCTGACAGCCTGGCCAAAGCTTTTGAATATGAAAATGGCAACCTGGTCATCTTTGTTTCCTCCCTTTACCAGTATGTAATGAAAGCCTACAGCACCAAAAATATGGTTGACAAAGTATTTGGAAAAAGACTTAGGACATACATAGAAAAGAGCGGTTACAAGAAAATAGGAGAGCAAAGAAGCAACACGAAAGGGGTAAAAATTACCATCAGTGTAACCAAATTAAACGACCTGGAAGATGCCCCATTTTGATTTTTTTGGTGTGCAGACAGCATTTTCCGTGACTGCACCGAATGGTCAAAAAGTGCAATCAAGTGCAAATAAATATAAGCTGATTGCACTAATTAGTTGCATATGCAACTATTTTCAGTGCAGACAACTCAAAAAGTGCAATCAATTGCAATCAATAAATAAAAGTTGTCTGCACTCGCTATCCATTGATTATCAATGCGTAGCAACGGTAGTGCAATCAGTGTTATCATTTTTTCTATTTTTATATAAGTAGTAATAATGTATAAATAATGTATATTATACAGGGGGAATAGGAAAACGGCCTTTTTGATCGCATGACTGCACTAACCGGCAAAACCGAACACATGGCAAAAATGAACATCATCCTACTTGAGGTCACTCCTGACAAGATAATCCAGCGTGGCCCATTCACAGAAGAGCAGGCTTTGACAGCTATGCTTCGATTCTTGGAAGATCAGCCCATGAAGTATGTGGGCACTGCTCCGCGCTGGTGGGTGGCGAACCTTGAGACTGGCGAGATAAAAAAACCAAAAGTAAAATTGGAGTTATGATAACCAACACACACACGAACAGAGAGCTATTGCTTGACACACTTTGTGAGGTATTTGAGCTAACCAAGGAACGGCTGACAGCCAAAGACCGGCACCGTGATGTTGTCCAGGCGCGAGCCATAGGGTACAAGATTGCAAGGGAGCACATGGGCATGACCTACAATGAGATTTCGAAGCTATTCTGCAAGGAAGGAAAAGCAAGAAGGCATCACACCACCATAATGCATGCAATCGAAAACTTAAACGGTTTAGCAAGCGTTGGGGACGATATTGCGATCGGCAGTGTCAATGCTGTGCTTTCAAAATTGAATTTAGTGGCCAAAGGCGGCCTTAGCGTGGTGATTGAGACGGACCAGGAAGGACTGACTAAACTGATGGCTATACTTTACATGCATGATTACAAGTACAAGGTCGTGGATGGCGTAACTTCGCTAACAGATAAAAACTGACAAATGGCATACGATAGGGAAGACCTAAAGCGTCAAGCTTTGGAGATAATTGACCGGGAAGAAATAACCACATTCGGTGAAATTCATCTGTACATGAAGGCTCATGTGGCCACTCTGTACACTCATGAACTCAATAAAGACGAGGACATAAAGAAGGCTATCGAAGCCCAAAAGACGGCCATCAAGAAGAAGATGCGGCGCAACTGGAGGAACAGCGACAATGCCACTCTCCAAATTGCGGAGTTTAAGCTGCTGTCTAGTGATGATGAACTTGCTAGGCTGAATACTCAGAAGGTGAACGCCGATGTAAATCTCTCCCACAAAAAAGTCATCTTTGAATCAGACGAATCAGGAGATACGGGTCAAGCTTAACCGACCGGCACGGTTGACTGCCAAGGCGCTGGGCGGCCATAACCGGTATATCTGTCATGAGGGTGGGGCAAGGTCGGGCAAGACGTACGGCATCATGCAGTGTCTGATATGGTGGGGGACGAATAACGCGAAGAAGAAGATTAGCGTTGTGAGCCACTCTCTTCCGCACTTGAAGCGCGGGGCCATGCGTGATTTCTTCGACATCCTTGAAAGCTGGGAGTGGTATGACGAGTCAATGCACAACAAGACCGACAACATTTACCACTTTGACAGCGGTAGCTATGTTGAGTTCTTTGGGCTTGAAGACCATGACCGAGCGAAGGGACCGGGGCGCGACTTGCTTTTTTGCAACGAGGCCAACCTTCTGAGCAAAGCACTATTTGACCAGTTGGATATGCGGACAAGGTTTAAGGTTATCACTGACCTGAACCCCTCGGACTTTGACATCTGGTGCTACCACCTGGCAGACGGTGATGATGCGGTGAAGATACACAGCACATACCGAGACAATGCCTTCCTTCCGGCACCACAGAAGAAGGTCATCGAAGGCTACCAGGATGCTGACCCGATGATGTGGAAGGTGTTCGGCCTGGGTGAGAGGGGAGCAAGTCAGGAGCAGATATACACCCACTTTAAGATTGTGGACTCAGTCCCACAAGGTGAAGTCTTCTATGGGCTTGACTTTGGATATCGCAATCCGACCGCAATGGTGCGCGTGACGCTGGCAGACGAGTGCATATATGTGCATGAGATGTATTACCAATCGGGTATAACAACCGGCGAATTGATTGAGATTATCCCAGACAAGGTACTTGACCACATGGCAGAGATTTACTGCGATGCGGCAGAACCAAAGACCATTGAGGAATTGTACAGAGCGGGATTAAATGTCAAGCCTGCTGACAAGGATGTGTATGCCGGTATCATGAAGGTGAAAAGTTTACCTTTGTATGTAACGGCAAGCAGCACCAACCTTCTTAATGAGCTACGGAAGTACAAGTGGAAAACTGACATGAACGGGAAGGTCATCGACAAGGAGCCGGTCAAGATGGACGATCACCTTGTCGATGCTATGCGATATGCCGTATTTACAAAACTAAAACAGCCCAGGCTCACCTGGGGCGTACTATGAGCATAATTGACCGCATCTTAAGACGCAAGGGCCTCAATCCGAACACTGCCAACTATGGCATAGTGCCAGTTAACCAGGGGCAGATACTTACGCAGTTTGACAGCAAGAAGTACACCCAAGCATACGAGGACAATGCCGATGTGTATGCCATTGTCAGCTTCCTTGCTCGTAAGGCTGCAAGTATTCCGTGGTATGTGTACGAGAAAAAGAGCGGTGCAAAGGCACGGGTAAGTCTTGAGAGATACAAACAATTGACCAAAGGACTTGGCCATCCGGGTGCACTTGACCGGGCCATCGCAGAGCGCAAAGCGGCCTACGATGAGAACATGATCGTGGACAATAGTCCAACGGCCACACTGCTAAAGCGTCCCAATGGGTACCAAGGGCAGGATCAGTTCTTTGAGCAGCTTTTCGGGATGCGCTTCCTAACGGGGGAGGGCATCATGTGGGGCAATGATGGCAGTGTGGATGAGGGCCAATTTACTGAGCTGCTGATCATGCCTTCGCAGTTCATGGACATTGTCGCAGACCCTAACGATCTCTTCGGTATTGCCGGCTGGTACCTAACATCTGCGACCGGGAACATTGCACTGCAGAAGTCTGATGTGCTTCAGTGGAAGAGCTGGAACCCACAATTCGACAGCGTGACGCGTGTGCATCTGCGCGGTGTATCTCCCATAAAGGCCGCATGGAATAACTACCTAATGGGCAAAGAGGCAAGCCTGGCAGCGGCAAAGCTCATGGCCAACGGCGGTGCCAAGGGTGCGCTTGTGCCAAAGGCAGTTGGCAACCAGATCCCATTGGTTGACGAGAAGACAGCGGCCAACATGCAGCGAGCACTTGCTGACCGGGTGAACAACAATGACCGGTATGGTCAGGTGGCCATGCTGCAGACTCCGTGGGAGTTCCTCAACTTTGGACTGACATCTTCCGAGATGGCGCTGGTGGACACCCTAAAGTTCAGCCTTGAGCAGTGGTGCCGGGTGTTTAGCATGCCGGTGGTGCTGTTCTCCGCTGACAACATGGCTGACAACAATTACCAAAACGCACTCCGTGACCTTGTTACCAATACCATCGTGCCAATGTGTGCGCAGCTCAGAGACGAGCTGAACAGATGGCTGGTGCCGCGCATGGGTGACAAAAACGTTTTCATCGACTTCGACATCATGGCCCTGCCTGAACTGCAAAGGGACATGGAGAAGATGGTGAACGGTCTCCGTTCCGCTGACTGGCTGACCTTTGACGAGAAGCGTGTAGCGATGAACTACGAGCCCAGAGGCGGGGCGTATGAATCCGCATACATCGCGCAGGGCATGATACCCATCGACCAAGCTGCGATGGACTTGAGCGGTGGCGAAAACTTGGGGCAGCTATGACAAGGGACGAGCTGGCGGCGGTGAATGTGCTGGTATTTCAGCGGTTCCCCAAAATACCGACAGAGCGTACATGCAAGACCGAATACAACATGAGGAACGCGGCCAGAGAGGCATACCGGCAAAGATTGATAAATGACATCACGGCAAAGAAGATCATACTGGAGACGGTGGCACCAACTGCTCAAGAAGCACGAGGATAAATTCTTGCCTCGTGTGCAGAAGGCTTTGACCGATGAGGCAAAGCGTCTTATCAAAGAGGCTGAAGATGTGGGCTTTCAGCAGGCCTACCGGTCGCTTAAGCTTGTCAATGAGCAACTGCTTACAGCCGTTAATCAAATGCATAAGCAGGTGGCGAGTGATTTCGGCATGATGGTGAACAGAGAGCTGAAGAAGGGGCAGAAGATTAGCTTCTTCAATGCCAACTTCTTGCTGACAATCACCGAGATGCTGACCCGTCAGGCTCTTGAGCTGTTGACATTGGTAGAGACCACCACAAAGGAGCGCATTCTGAATATACTGACCGAAGCCACCACCGAACAGTTCACCTTCTTTGAGACCGCACAGCAGATAGAGCGAGAGATTGCCTCTCCGGTCAGGGCGCTTGCCATCACCCGGACGGAGAGCAACAGAGCTGCTAACCTTGCAGCACTTGAGGCAGCCAAACTGCAGAACTACGTGGTGACAAAGGAATGGATATCTGTGATTGACAACAGAACGCGCAGGTTCCGCGAAAAAGACCAGTATGACCACTCCCAGCTCGATGGGAAGGTCTTGGAATTATACGAGAACTATGAGCAGCTTGGCAGGACGAATGGTATCACGGCTATAGCCGAATGTCCACTTGACCCGCGTGCTCCGGCTGCCTTCACGATAAACTGCAGATGCGTGCTCGGGTTTGAGAATAAACGAGATGCACAAGGCCGACTAATACCCAAACGATAATAGCATGCCAGTAGAACAATGCAGCAACGGCAAATGGAGGATAGGAGATGGTGAATGTGTGTATAACACAGAGGCGGCAGCAAATAGAGCTTATGCCGCATATCTTGCCATCGAAGGTGAAGACGAAGATGACATGAAGGCGCTAAAGGAGGAGACCTATAACGATTACCCTGAAGCAGCCACGAACAATGCCAAACGAGCGCTGAAGTATAAGGAAGAGAATGGCAGCAGCTGTGGCACTCCGGTCGGATGGACAAGAGCCAGGCAGCTGGCAAATAGAGAGCGCATCAGCCGTGACACCATTGCGCGCATGGCATCCTTCAAGCGCCATCAAGCAAACAAAGATGTGCCATATGATGAAGGTTGCGGCGGCATCATGTATGACGCATGGGGCGGTGACGCAGGCATAAATTGGGCAATTAGTAAATTGCAGCAGATTGACAGTAAAAAAACAGACATGATCTACGGATATAAGAGACTCAGCCAGGACATCAAAGATGTCGATGCAAAGAAGGGCATCGTCACCGGCTACTTCTCAGCCTTCAACATAAAGGATTCAGACGGGGACATAATCTTGCCGGGCAGCTTCAAGCGGAGCATCGAAGAGTGGCAACCAAAGGGGCGCATCAAGCACTTGCTGAACCATGACCCAAGGCAGCCACTTGGCAAGATCACAGAGCTGCGTGAAGACAGCTATGGCCTCTACTACGAAAGCCAAATAGGCAAGCACAACCTTGGGCAGGACTTTATCAAGATGGTTGAGTCCGACCTGGTGAAAGAGCACTCTATTGGCTTCAATATCAAGGGTCAGCGCAAGGCTGAAAATGCGAATGAGATTTATGACATAGTTTTGTATGAAGGGAGTTCACTGACATCGTGGGGGGCAAATGAATATACACCATTGCTTGGCCTGAAGACAGCTGATGACCGTGTGCAGCGTATCAAGCGGCTTGAGAAATTTGTCAAGCATAGTGATGCCACAGATGAGACTATTGAGCTTCTCATGTTAGAGATAAAACAACTGAACCAACTGGTTGAGGACTTGAGTAACGTGCCGGCATCCGTGCAGGAACCAGCAGAGCCAAAGGTCGACACAGCTAAGGCGGTTAAAGATGCTTTGGACATTTTGATTTACAAACACTTCTAAAACAAATACAAATGGAAGTTAAAGACATCGTGGCGGCGCTCGATCCAAAAATCGCCGAAATAAAGAATCAAGTAGCTGCCGATGTTGCAGCACTGGACAGCAAGCATGCTGCAACTGTTGCACAGCTGAACGAAGACGCACAGAAGAAGGGTGAAAGCCTGACCGAACTGCGCGAGAAGGTTAACAGCCTCATTGCTTCAAATGGCAAGTTGAAGAACGCCATCGAAGCTGATGCTTTCGCTGATCGTCAGAAGAGCATGAAAGGTTTGCTGAATGACATCGTGGCTGAGAACTTTGATGCCATCAAGTCTGAGACTCCTTTCAACAGCGCAAAGGCCGTCGGAACGATGACGCTCGGTAACAACCTGACCGGCACCAGCCAAATCAGCTACACCGACAATCCCATCCTGCGCAGCTTCTACAATCCGCATCTGTATGATGTTTTCCGCATCATCCCGACGGCCACCGGTAACGTGACATTCCCTCGTGGCAACGCTGCCATCGGCGAAGGTTCTTTTGGCACGCAGACTGAAGGCAACGCAAAGGCCCAAGTTGACTACGATGTGACAATGGTTAACACCAGCTTGTCATTCATCGCTGGCTATGCCAAAGTATCTCGCCAGATGCTGCAAGACCTTCCTTTCCTTCAGGCTTATCTGTCTCAGAGCTTGCTTGAAGACTGGAATCGTGCTGTCAACAACAGCTTCATGAGCACCATCACTGCTTCTGCAACTGCAGGTAGCACTTCTGCCACTCCGGTCGCTGAGCGTGTTATCGACTACACCGCTCAACACCTTGCGCTGGGTCTCGGTCAGCCTAACCTGATCCTGACCACTCACGCTGTATGGGCTTCCATCCTGAAGACTCAGCCTACCAATGGCTCTTACGGTGTACCGGGTGGCATCACCATCGGTGCCAACGGTGAGACTCGGATCATCGGCATCCCGGTCGTTCCTCACAGCCAGATCGTGAGCGGCAAGATTTATGTCATGAACACGAATGCTTTCGCCATCGGTCAGGCCTCCGGGCTTGCTGTGCGCAGCACCGAGTTTGACCAGGACGACTTTGTGAAGAACCTGGTGACCTATCGCGCTGAGGCTCGTGTTGGACTGCTGTCCTTCCAGCCTACTGCCGCCATTTACGGATCAGCTTCCTAATTGGAACCATAACAAGGGGAGGGGCTAACTGCCTCTCCCTTTACTTTTACACACACAAGCACACACCATGCCCATCGGCTCTTACTCCGCTTTCCGCGATGTGATGCGTCAGATACTGATGCACTCTCCAAAATCTATCCTTGACCTTGGTATTGGGCACGGCATAAATGGGGCCGGGGTGCGTAACTGGCTTGATCTTGGCGTAAGGCCGTACAAGACCCATCTTGTCGGTGTTGAGGGCTTCAAAGATTATGCGTCGCCACTTTGGCAATGCTACGATCAGGTGTATGTGCAAGATATTGCACACTTCCTGCAGACTCCCGCGCAATTTGACTGCATCCTCATGACTGATGTCCTTGAGCACTTCGACAAGGATGAAGGTAATGCAGTCATTCAGCAATGCCTCTCATGCTTGCAGAAAGGGGGCATTTTGCTCATATCTACTCCTGCTGTGTGGATTGAGCAAGGCGCAGCTTATGGCAACGAATTTGAGCGCCATAAAAGCCTCTGGCACTTCACCGACTTTATCTCGATGCCGGGCATTGAGATTATCAAGGATGGCCGCGAGGATGACATGGGCTACAAGATGCTGGTCGTAAAAATCACGAAGCAATGAAGCTCTTAAATTCCATCCACCTATACCCACCACAGCACACATGCGGGGCTGAGTTCATGGCTCATTGGATCAATAAAGACATCCAGGCAAATGGCGGTGATGTGAGGGTATTGTTGCATCAAGCCCGGCACTATCATATCAGCTCAATGTATGTGTATGATGGCATTGATGTGTTCCCACCTGAGCAGATGGTGATTGAAAAGCTTTTTTGGTGGGCTGACGCGGTCATGACACACCTTGATTATACGGATTGGACTATCGGTATGGGCGAGGTCATGAAGAAGCCCATCTTCCATCTCATTCACAATACATCGACCTATGGGCGCATCGTCATGGCTGACCGGCCTCAGTACATTGTCTACAACAGCGAGTGGGCAAAGGAGCAGTTAGGCTACAAGCATGACAGCATTGTGGTGCCTCCTCCCGTGGACTGGCGGCACTATGACACAAATGTTGACCCATCTTACAATGAGGCCATCACGCTCATCAATCTTGACCAAAACAAGGGCGGCCATATCCTACGGCAGATAGCGGAAGCGATGCCGCATAAGAAGTTCATTGGCGTGATGGGTAGTTACTCCGAACCTGCAGATATTGGGCAGCATGTGAACCAGCCACCAAATGTGACGGTGCTGCCAAAGACCAACAACATCAAAGAGATTTACCGGCAAACGCGCATTCTCATCATGCCATCAAAGTATGAGAGCTGGGGACGCACAGCCACAGAGGCCATGTGTTCAGGCATCCCGGTAATATCCTCCGGCACTCCGGGGCTTCGTGAGAACTGCGGCAAGGCCGGCATCTATCTTGACCGCGATAATGTGCATTCATGGGTTGACAAGATCAATGAGCTTGATAAGCCAAAGCTTTACGAGAAGTGGAGCAATGCAGCCAAGAAGCGCAGCCGTGAGCTTGACCCACAGGCCAAGCTTGCAGAACTTCGTACCTTTATGTCCTCTTCGATAGAGGACTACAAAAGACGAGTATGAACCTTCTTTTAGATACTGAAGTCATTCAAGACTACACGACCGAACCGGTCAGCGTGGCAACGGCCAAGGCCTACATGAAGGTCAACTTCACCGATGATGATACGCTGATTGAGTCACTCATCAAGAATGCCAGGATATGGCTCGAGAACTACACCGGCAAATCTTACGGCACACGTTCCATAAAATTGACCATCGAGATGACTGCCGGCGAGTGGTACGAGCTGCCGGGGCCGGTGCAGTCGGTTGACAGCCTTGTATCTTATGATTACTCAGATTGCAGCCAGTACGACATTGCTGGCTCTCAGATCAGAGTCTATGCCACCGGCATCTACACGGTGTATCTGACTTACGGATTCACCACTATTCCCGAAGACGCAAAGAATGATATTCTGAGCATAACAGCCTACACCTATCAGAACAGAGGCATAGACTTGTCAAATGAAGGGGCTAACTTGGTAGACTTTCCTATGTTGGCCACACAATACCAGCGGAGGGTGCCGATATGAATTTAAAGCTGACCGGTGTGCAGAAGATTATCAACCAACTTGCAAAGGTTGAGAGTGAGATCAGCGCAGAGGTTGACGCGGAGCTTCAGGCATCGCTGAACAAGATGACAAGAGATGCCAAGCGTGCAGCTCCGGCTAACTTTGGACAACTGCGCAACAGCATCGGCAGCCGCAATGAGTCCAAACTGAGGTACAGCCTCTTTGCATCTGCCTGGTATGCTCCTTATGTTGAGTTTGGCACAAGGGGCAAAGTAAAAGTACCAACAGAGTTAGAAGGTGTGGCAAAGAATACACAAGGACGATCTTCGAGGGGCAACTTTAAGGCTTTTGTTGAGTCGATATACTTATGGGGTACGAAGAAGAAAATCATCAAGAAGGGTGACAAGAATCACGCCTACAACATTGCCAGGAAGATATACAAAGAGGGTATCGCACCACAGCCGTACCTTTGGCCGGCATTTGTAGCAGAGCGGAGCAAATTGGTGCCAAACATCAGAGCAGTAGTGAACAGAAAAAGATGAAGAATCCGGGCAAATCATTGCGCAAACTTTATGCGGCGGCACTGGCGAACTTGACATACGATGGCAAGAGCGTCACTGTCTATGATGCTTTGCCCATTGAGACCACACCTGACCGGTATGTGTATATAAATGCCATGACGTATGCCCAGGTGGGGAACAATAATGCGTTCATCTTTGATGGCTCTGTGACGCTTGACATTGTGGTGAAGCAGTACAAGAAAATCGACTACGACACGGTGGACGGCATTGGTCAGGAAGTGCTGAACACTTTGCTGCCTTACCCATATTCACAGCAAGAAGATACTGACTTTCAGTTTTTGAATCCGACCGTCAGCAGCGTTAACTATCTTGTTGAGCCTGACGGTTCATACTTCATTCTGCGAAAAATCATAATTTTATCTCAAAGTATAATTCAAAAATAAATAAACATGGCCCAAGGAATAGCTGGCAGCGTCCAGAACATTGAAATAGATTTCGCGCCAACAAGCACATACAAAACGCTGGTGTGTTTGCGTACATCTTCTGTTAACACCACTGTGTCAGTCACTGAAGAAGAGACCAACTGCGGTAAGCTAACAAGCATCGGAGAGCCTGGCTTCACGTTTTCTTTCGATGCCATTTGCGAAGTATCTCCGAGCGGCTCACAAGCCACTTATGAGGACTGCCTCGGCGCAATCGTCAATAAGACAAAAGTGAAGGTTCGCTTCCAGAATCCCACCGTCACCGGTGCATCTGTTGGAACGCTTTACTACCACGAGGCTGAGGCATACTTCACCGATCTGACGCTGAACCAGGATGCGGCAGGTGGTGCTTATATCAATTTCTCCGGCACCATCCAGTCTACCGGCACGCTTGACATCACTGCGTAAACACCATAACAGACCCCGGCACGCATCCCGCAGAACTGCGCACCATGCCGGGGCTTCTTAATTCCACACACCATGACCAACGGATACATGCAAGCCGATATCTTGGGCCGTAAGCGCGGGCTAAAATTCGGCACTATTGCCATTCGGCAAATTACTCTTTACAGCGAGAAAAACGGCAAAGCACTTGGTGATACGCTTGACCTTGCACTCATTCCCATCATAGTGTATTGGGGTCTTTTCAATAATTGCTACATCAAGCAAGAAGACCCAGACTTTACATTTGAAGATGTCGTTGAGTTTGTCGATGACAACATCAGCAAGCCTGAAATTTTCACCGACATTGTCAAGTGCCTCTACTCCTCCAAGCTTGTGGCCGGAGCTACTACGACTGATGACAAAGCAGAAAAAAAAAGTTCGACCTTACCAAAGAGGAAGGGTGGGACAAGTTAGAGCAGCATGTCACCGGTGAGATAGGCCGAACCGATTACCATTCACTTACTTTCCGCGAGGTCATGCTTATTGTCCGGGGCTACGAAGACCGGATGGTGCACGATTATAAGAACACCAGGCTGCTCATGTACATGATGGCGCGGATGTGGGGAGACCCAAAAAAAGCACCGGCCACACCTGAGGACTTATGGAAGCTACCGGGCGATGAGCCAACGGGGCCGAGTGAGCAGGACATCGCCGATATGTTTCGTAAATTGCGCTCAAAGGATAGCGAATGAGCGACCAGCTTCAAATAAATATAGGTGCGGACACAAAGGGCCTTGAGACTGGTCTGCAAAAGGCTGTCAGCGCCATTGACAACTTCGACAAAGAGGTTCAAAATAGTGCCAAGGATTTACAAAAGTTCTCGCAGTACCTTCCCAATATTGCAGTACCGCCTAACACATTCAAGGCCGCTGAGGATGGGCTCAAGGGACTGGGCAGTGCGGTGAATGATACGGGTAACAAGCTCAAAGGATTGCCTTCTCAATCCGGTCAGGCTACACTCGCACTCTCCAACCTTGGAAGGGTGGCATCAGATGCTCCTTTCGGCTTCATTGCCATTGCCAACAACATTGAGCCACTCATTCAGTCATTGCAAGGCCTTGGCCGTACATCCGGCGGCATTGGTGGCACGTTGAAGGCTTTGGGCGCTTCACTTATCGGCCCTGGCGGTCTGCTGCTCGGCTTTTCACTTGTTAGTTCTGCCATCACGGTGGCCGTGCAGAAGTATGGCAGCTTAGGCAATGCAATCAACGCCATATTTGGCCGCCAGGATGCACTGGTAAAGCAGACAGCGGATGCGGCAAAGAGCTATGAGAAATTTAATCAGCAGCTTAAGACTTCTGCCGATATACAAGGTGCGGCAGCCGGAAGCACCGCAGGTGAGGCCGCAAAGGTGCAAGCCTTGGCCAAAATTGTCCAAGACCAGACCAAGACATACAGCGAGCGCAACACGGCCTTAAAAGAGCTGCAAAGCATCAATAAGACGTATTTTGGAGATATCGATCTAGAGAAGGGCAAACTTGATAAGCTCACCACATCTGTAGAGGCATATACAAAGGCCACCATTCAGAGCGCCATAACAAAGGCATTTGAGTCAGAGATAGGGGCTACTACTGTCGAGCTTGATAGGCAGCAGCGTGTACTTGATAAATTGCGTCCGGCATACGAGGAAACATCTGCCGCCATCAGAGGCACATCAAAAGCTCTGCCAGGTCTTGCGCAAGCACAAGAGCAGTTCACGCTTGGCAATGCGGCAGTCACTGCCGGCAAAGCTTTCAAGGAGCAAGAGACAGCGGTTAATGCACTGCAGGAAAGAATAAAGGAGCTCAATAGCGGCATCAATAGCAGCGTAGAGGCTTACAACAAACTACTGGCAGAACAGAAAGTGGCCAACGATGCAACTGCAAAGCAGGCCGCCACTGACAAGGTAGCAACAAAAGAGATCAGTGCAAAGACAGCTGCCATCACCAAAGAGAATGCAGCGAGAGCAGAGCGGCTCAAGCTATTACTTGCCGAAGCCGGGCAGATACAAACTGTTGATACAAATGCCAGCTTTCCGGCGTTGTCGAAAGCAATCCTTGACAGCTTCAAAACATCATCTTCAGATTTCACGGAGGCCATCAAAACTGCTGCCGGCAGACTTGGCCGTGACTTCACGATAATCCCACCTGAGAGTATCCAGGCAGCCATTGATAATGTAAACCGGTTGAAGCTTGCTGGTCTGCAAGCCGGCGAGGCCTTTGCCGCTTTCGTATCTCCGGCCATTGACAGCGTATTCAACGCTATTGAAAATGGGGAATCTGTTATCAAGGCATTGGGCAGAAGCATCAAGCAGCTCGTTGTTGATCTTATAAAAGCCACACTTAAAGCAGCAGCCTTTGCGCTTGTCATCTCTGCCGCATCCGGAGGCACTATATCATTCGGCACAGCCTTCAGAGGTGCTCTGCAATTTGGCGGCACGGGCGGCGGCGGCGGCCTAAATATTGGCCGTGCAGCAGCTCCAAGTTTTGGTGGTGTGGCTGGTTTTGGTGGTGGCTTACAATTAGCCGGTCAGGTGGTATTCACTCAGAGAGGGTCAGACCTTGTAGGAGTACTTAACACACAGAACGCACGCATAAATAGAGTGGGATAATGGCAGGCACTAAATTTTATTTGCAGTTTAGAAATGCGCAGGAAGACCTATGCACTATCTACTTTATATATGAAAATTTCAGCGGACAAGCTACTGCGCTTTTTGGCGGCCCACAGCCGTTTGTTTTAGGAGAATACAACACCGATGATGACCTATTCAAGCCAATGCGACCACAGCAGGCCACCATTCAGGTGCTTGCATCAGCTGGTGGTGTGAAGCTTGAGGACTTTTTATCAGATAATGATGATGATATCCTAATTCAATTTGATTATGCTGGTTTTGGTAGCTATTGGACGGGCATATTATCGCAGGAGGACATCGAGGAGACTTGGATAAGCACCAACCACATTCTAACACTCCGGGCAGATGAGGGCTTCGGAAGACTTCAAACGCAGCAGCTCAATGACGGAACCGGGGCGGCACTCATAGGCACATATTCGCCATTCTCTTTGATTCAATATGCAGCAAGCGACATTGTTGGAAGCTTTCTGTATTCCCGGATTTACTCCAACCTATTCCACACATCAATGTCCGACGGGGCAAATGAAACGGGCATAGAGCAATGCTTGATTGACGCAAGGACATTCGAGCAGTCACCTGGAGTTTTTGACAATGGCTACACGGTCATCGAGAAGATTAACAGAGCATGGAGTCAAACGCTCTTTCAGTGGAATAAGGTGTGGGTAATAATGCGCATACCGGAATTATTTACCACTGGCAATCTTGTTGGATTCAACACCAACCGGCCGACAATCGGAAATAGGCAAGACGCAACCAAGCGATACGATATAAACGTAGGTGCTCAAGAAGATGTCAAGCCCATCACGCCGGAGATGCTAAAGACGGTGGTGAAGCCGAGCAAATACAGTCAGGTAAACTTTGACTGGGTGCCTCACAATCAGCTTATATGTAACCAGTCGTTCCAGTATGGTACCTATGTTGAGAGCGGGGCAAAGACTGAGACTGACGGCGGCGGTAACACCATTAACATCAGCTATGATGAGTACACGGTTGAGCAGTGGGAGCCTTACCAATATGGGACGGAAGGCACAACCTTAAACCTTGCACCGCTTGGTAGGCGTGAAGAATACAGCGTTGATGGGCTGCGCAATAATTACATGTTTTTAGGAGGATCAAATGTCACAGCTCCTCCGGGCCTTGTCTCTGCGTTAAATTCTGAAGCATTCAGCTGCAAGTTCTATGTGAAGTACCAGGACAAGATGAAGTTCAGCGTAAACTTCAGGACATCAACTGAATTTTCGCCAAACAGCAATCTATTGGCAATCGGCAAGATATTGCTGAAGAACGGCACACAGTCATACTATCTGCGTTATTCAGACAATACATGGCAGACATATACTTCAGGAACGTCTTTGCCTAACATATACACAAATTTTCCATCAGGTAAGCTGTCAAAAGACTGGGAGACGATAGAATTAGAGACAGTACAGATGCCGATTGATGGATGGATTGAGGTGTATTTGACAAACGGCTTGCAGCTTTCGGCTTATGTACCGGCTCCGGTCGCAAACAGCGAGGAGGTGCATTTTTCTGACCTGACTGTTGAGATAACTAATAGCATCAGCATACAACGCAACCGGGTCATCAGAGGGGACTATGATCGATACACGATACCCAACACGATCACCAAGACTGAGACCGAGACCGTATATCTTGATGATGCCCAGACGCAGAACCACAGAGGCGCAATCCTTGAAGATGACGGAATCACGCTGACTGGTGACCAATGGTTCAGGCGCAAAAACTTCAACGGAGACGATGCGACAGCGGAGCGGCTGACCTTCAAGCGGCAGCATGCGCTTGCCAAGTGGTTCATGAACAGAAGCTACAAGACAAAGCTTGATGTGAATCTGTTCGGCTTAAAGTGGCAAGACAATAGCAGCACATACTATCCCATCGGATTAATTAATACGATCAGATTCGTTGATGATGCACCGGCGAAGATTTTTGCTATCGTAAATTTGAAGCAGATAGACTTCATGGCCTGCACATGGTCAGCGACTTTGATGGAGGTGTTTGATGTGACGGTGGACAGCAATGAACCGACTGAAAATGATGTTCACTCTTTTGATTACTACTACGAATAAATATAAATCATGGCTGATCCGGTAAAGGGTGAAAATGTGGTCTTTTATGCGAAGCTGGGCGAGAACTATTACCCCTTCGCATGTGCCAAGGATGTCACCATCTCTCAGACAACTGACAAGCTTGAGCTTGCACCATATACGACCGGAAAATGGCGCAGCTATATCTATGGCCGGACATCGGGAACTATTACGGCCAGCGGTGTGGTCAAGGTCACACCTGGAGCGGGCAAGTATGACATCTTCGACCTAATAACCTATCAGCTCCAGCATCAGATAATTCTGACGAGGTACACCATCACCGACCCGCAGGGTAGCTATGAGACGTATGATGTGCCATGCTTAATTGACGAGGTCAGCATCTCCGGAACGGTCGGGCAGTTTGCCACTTACAGCTTCTCGCTGACAATGAGTGGAGACCCTGAATTTAATCAGACACCCATAACCCAACCATTGACAGACGTAGATTATTGGGACTACACAGCAACGGGAGGAGAGACCACGATCGGTGACAGTTCTCTTATCGGCATAGGACTGCTCGATGTCAGGCGTAACGGCATCGGGGTCGAATTTATCACAACCGGGACGCCAACAAGTTCCCAGGTGCTCTACACTGCTGCAACCGGTGAACTGACCTTTGGCATGGCCTTGTCTGCTGATGAGTGGATATTGGTAATTTTCCTCATCTGATGATAGGGGCATCGACATACGTGAATGGGGTGACGCGGCCCTACATCAATGTCTCCGGCATTGATGCTCAGGATGTCATTGTCGTTGACCGGAATGGCATCGGGGTCAAGCATATCACCTATTTCCCAGGCAGCGAGGAGACCGACCTAATCACATATGAATATTATGGGGTGATAGCGGCCACACCAACGACCACCAACGACCTGAAGGTACTGTCAAGCTTTGTGTCAGGAGGTGACCGGCAGATAATACTCAGAGTGGGTGACACGCCTATTCCTGGCTATGTGTATGAGGTCTACAATGGCAGCATCATTGCCTCCTATTTGGTGCAGACCGGTGACACGGTGACGGAGGTAAGGGACGGGGTCATTCATGCCATTGACATGACAAATTTTGGCACCACCATCGTATGCACACCAATTGGCTCCGACCGAATACAGATAGACATCACCGGCACGCTTGACTTGTTTACAAGCATTGGCACGCAGATATTCAAAAAAGGGTATTATGTCATCATCTCAACCGTGAGCTACATCATTGAAGAGAAGACTGACCCATTGACATGGCCGACCTTGTCTACGCCTCCCACATCACTGGCTTACACGCTGCTGACACCACTCACCACCAGCGTGGAGGCCTATCTTACCGATCCATTGAGCAATTACACATATACCGAGACGGTGACCGGCACGGTTGAGATAACAGCGGTGCCTTCATCGTCCAACGTTCCATTCAACCAGTGTGTGATTGATGAGCTACAACAGAAGGTTTGGTTTCATGATGACCTTAGCTTTGGAGAGATAATAAAATTGATTTACAAGACATGAGATACCTACTGGCATTTATTCTTTCAGTTAGTGCATTTTTTGCACAAGCTCAACAAGTAAACCCGGTCACGGACTACACTTTCGCCAACCGGATGAGCGCAGGACGTAACACGGTGACGGACACAGCTGCTTATTTCAGTATAGGGCCGCGATACGGGGCCGTCAGGGGCATGATGCCTCCAATGGTGACTGATACCACAGCAATGTCAGCAAACAAGCGTAACGGGCTGCTAATCTTCTCGATTCAGAAAAACAAATACCAGGTCTGGGACAGTGCCGGGGCAAAATGGGCAGACATCACCGGAGCGGCTGGTAGTGCTATCATTTCCGCTGACACCGCGGCCATGCTGGCTCCATATTTACGGTGGGCTGACACAACTGCGATGCTGTTGCCATATCTGCGCAAGACTGACACGACTGCCATGCTGCTGCCATATCTGCGCAAGGCTGACACAGCATGGCTGAGTAATCGCATCAACTTGAAGTTGAACATTGCGGACACATCCAGCATGCTCTCTCCTTATCTCCGCGGTTCAGGCACCGCCAACTATCTCCCTATTTTCGATGCGTCACGTTCGGTTATAAACTCAAAAGTTTACCAATCGGGAACTAATTTACTTTTCAACACGACCACACCATCCTTCACAACATCCGGCATATCGACCATTGAGAATAACGCGACATCATCAGCGGTCTACACATTTAAGACGAGCGACTCATTACGTGCATACATCGGGTGGGGTGGTGCGTCAACGATGGATATCAATAACCTGCGAAGCGGTGATATACGATTCTACACGGCTGCAACTTTAAGAGGAAGGTTTCAAACGGATGGAACTTTCAGGCTCAATAGTTTGACGGGTACGGGTGACCGAATCGTGACGGCTGACGCAAACGGTGTATTATCCGCCACATCTTCCGCAACGGGATTGGTCGACACGACGGTATTATCGACAAGGGATTGGAGGCAGAAGGGTGACGATAGTTTAGGTGCAATCATCGCAACGAAAGGAAGCGGTACGGTTACATCTGTCGCTACGGGATACGGGTTATCAGGTGGCACGATCACCACAACGGGAACGATTATCGTTGATTCCAACTTTGTCGCATCACGTTTGCGAGTGGGCAAGGTCGTGGATTCATTGTCATCCGTGAAGCAGAACGTACTAACTAATCCCGTCACGGGAACAGGTACGACCAACTATGTGCCGAAATTTACGGGGACGAGTACGATTGGGAATAGCACGATATTCGATGACGGTGAAGTAAAAATAAATACAACATCTGACGCGGGGGCATATACCTTGCAAAATAATGGCGGATTATACAATGTAGGTGATGCTATTTTCGGAAACAAGGTTATAATCAAAGGAACGGTATCAAATAGACTTTTACGCATTAACACATCCGCGTCCGATGATGATGGTATTGAGATAAATAACGCAACAAATAGTGCGCTTTTAATCCGTACAAATTCATCATACACCTACGGAGGTGTGGCCGGAAATTCGCTGCTTTTATATCAGCCAACTAATAATTTATCATTATTCTCGGATGGTGGAGTAATTACATTTCACACGGCAACGGCTGAACGCGCACGGTATAACGCATCCGGCGAACTCCTCCTAAACACCACCACCGATGCCGGAGACTACAAACTACAAGTATCGGGGAACGCTTACGTCACGGGTACAACGGTACTTGCTGCGACATCGGGACACGTTGGAGTTGGCACAACTACGCCCAACCTTGAAAGCAATTCAGCGATACGTGAATTGACTGTTTCCAAAACAGATGCAGCGGTATCGGTAGCGGACTTAAACTTACAAGGTAGTCGTAAGTTCGACGGGGCAACGGTTACGAGGATTGGCACAATTAATTTTTGGCAAGAGACCAACGCAATTGCACGTATCAACGGCATGAGGTCAACGGCTGACAATTCCGGTGCATTGGACTTTCTTACAAACAATGCCGGGGGCGGTTTGACGGAAAGAATGAGGATTACAGCAGCGGGGAATATAGGCATCGCAACATTAATACCCGACGCATCCGCACAACTTGATGTATCATCAACCACACGTGGATTCCTCCCTCCACGAATGACAACCACACAACGTAACGCCATATCATCTCCGGCAGCGGGGTTGATAATTTACAACACCACAGATTCAAAACTGCAAGTTTATACCACATCGTGGACTGACTTACATTAATTCTACAAGCATGAAAAAATCAATCGGTTACGCAATCATTTTCATCTTCATCATGGGCATATTTGCCTTTACAATGCCACAACAAAAGACCTACAAGTTGGAACTAACAACGCAAGAGGTGCAAGTGATATACGATGCGTTGGGTGAACTTCCGGCAAAGGTGTCCGAAGGTATACGGGCGAAAGTGGCGAAGCAAGTGGGGGAGCAGAATGCCCAAAAGTGACAACATTTTAAGACTTAATTTTACATAAGAAGAAAAAAAGATATGAAGCAGTTACTCACGATTATTTTAGTGTCTTTCAGCCTTGGCGTATTTGCCCAAGATAGCACCAAGACTACACGAAAGAAGCCCATCGAGCGCATCAAAGTGTGGAAAGATGGGAAGGTTTACGATGCGGATGACATTGATATCGTCTGCGCGTTCAATGACATGGAGACATCCGCTACGTTTTACTACAAGCTTGAGGACTCAACCGGGGCAATCGTGAGCGATGGCAATGTTGTAATCTGTTGCGATGATTACAAGAAGCTATCCACTCTCGCTAATTGGAATGATCGTGCCACATTGATGGTCATGAGGTATCTGAATGTAAATGACCGAGAGCGCAGAGCAGCTATCCAAGCGGCAAGAGCAGCCACAAACACCACAACCATCCAGCAATGACACCCGGCATCTACAATATCACAGCTTACCGAGGAGACACCTTGCAGCGCACCATCACGTTGACGGATGGCAGCAATAACGCCATAGACCTATCAACGGCAGCCGTCAAGATAGAGGTCAGGACAAAGCCTGACGGTGACATAAAGCTGACGATGACTGAAGGTGATGGCATCACGGTCGGCGGTACTGGCAATAATGTCATCACAATCAGTAAAGTCATCAGCATCTCCGACAGCTGTGCGCTGTACTACGACCTACAAGCGACATTCAGCAGCGGTGTGGTGTCAACATATCTCAAAGGGAACTTTAACGTAGTAAAAGACATCACGATATGAGCGATGTGAATGTAACGGTAAGTGGCAATGAGGTGAATGTCCAGGTGGGCACTCTCATGTATTATGGCAGCTTTTACTCCACACAAGACCAAGCAAGTGCCGGGGCGAACACAGCTAATAAGATGACGCTCAATGTCACTGAATTAAGCAATGGCGTGAGCATTGTTAGCAATTCACGCATCACCATTGCAAATGCCGGCATCTATAACATAGCATTCTCTGCCCAGTTCGATAAAACAGACAGCGGAGATGATAATGTAGATATATGGCTTTGCAAGAATGGCAGCAATGTATCGAACAGCAATACTGAGATGGTGCTGACTGGCAACAACGGCAAGCATGTTGCAGCTTGGAACTTCTTTGTAAATGCTGCCGCCGCTGACTACTTTGAGCTCTGCTGGTCTTCACCTGACGCAAATGTGTTCATAAACTACGTGGCAGCTCAAAGCACACCCACACGCCCAGCAATTCCTTCCATCATTTTAACTGTCAATAAAGTCGGATGAATGCAGACATAGTCATGTGGATGGTGGGCTTGGGCATCACGGTCATCGGGTCAATCCTTGGCATATATGTGCGCATGGAAACAAAGATGAAAGAGCTTGACATAAGAGTGAAAGGCTTGGAGCGCACTGACAATGCTATGAATGAAAAGCTCGACCGGATGCTGGACATGATCAATGACATCCGCGTTAGTATTGCACGTCACAATTAAATCAACATATCATGAGTCAATTTTTAAAGCTGAATGGGAAGGATTTATTCAAGGGCATGCTGGTCGCAGTACTGGCTATCATCACATCTTCTCTTTCCGTGATCTTGGACGCTGGAGCACTGCCTACAATGGCTGAGTGGATGAGCATTGCAAAAGTGGCCGGTACTGCTGCCATCTCTTATCTCCTGAAGAATCTGTTCACGAACAGCTCTGACCAACTGCTTAAAGGCGAGAGCAAATGAGGACAGTATTTGTCCTTTGTTGTCTTGTCCTGCTGTGGTCATGTGACCCGGTCAAGCGGTCACTGCGAAAGAAGGCTGAGATAGATGCAGCCATTGCCCAATGGGTTCTGGATAACCCACAGCCATCGGACACAGTGTATCTGCCTGGCGTGGAGCGGGTGCGGTACGACACGATTGTCAATGAAAACATCTACGTTGACACCATCCGCATACGTGATACGGTCTACATTAGGAAGACCAGGTGGCAAGAGATAACAAAGACCATTCAGGTCACTGATACAATGTACCAAGTGGTGACCGATCATGGCGCGGCACAGCTCCTGAAAGGTCAGCTTGACCAGAAGACCGGAGAGCTCACGGCCAAGGCAGCGGTTAACAAGTCACTTGTCTGGGTGATTGTGGTGCTGTCGGTCTGCCTTATCGCAATACTTGGGATACGACTTATGAAATAGTTTTCTTCTGATTTGTGTGTGTGGATTTTCGCCATGCCCGGTAGTTTCTACTACTGGGCTTTTTTATGGCAGATATGTGATGTAAAAAATATTTTAAAAATATTTAGTACTGATTGTACTTTATTTGAAAAATAGTTTTACCTTTGATTTATCAAACACACACAAACACACTACAATGCTTACAATCGAAATCGGCAACATCGGATCAGAAAAGCAAGCCCTGAGGGTCAGAGAAAAAATACAGGGCAAAACGTATATGAATTTCATCGTTGAGTATAGTATTTATGCGGGGAATTATCACGTGCGTGTGCTGACGAATTACGAAGGTGCAACTCTGGAAGAATTTCGGGATATGCTGACTTTTGTTATGGCTTGTGAAATGTAAAATTACAGCCGGGGGCTTTGGCTCCCTGTATTTCTTATGAATCCACTATTTGCACTTTACCTAAAAGTACACAGCAAAGAAGATGAACCCGAGCTATACAAGTTTGTAATTTGGGCAAGGTCGCAAGCCGATGAGTACAAATCGCAAAATAAAATAACGAGCATATATGATTACGATCATTATGCTACATGGCTAAAATTAAAATTTTCACAATATGAGCAGATATGTAATCACAATTAAGCTAAAGGAGATGCCTGAAAACGGTAAAAACATTCTAAAGTATTGGATATCCGCCAATAATCTCATACAAGCCACAATTCACGCCAATTCACTTTTAAAATCTTATATCGGAGACCTTATTTCTATTAAACGACTAGACTAAATAAACACACACATCATGGAATTCACACACAAAGTTCAGAAGTATGCGCTCATACATTGCGCAGCCGGTGAGATACTGGCACACCTTGACGCTCTTACCGATTGCAGCGAGAATGATATAGAGTTTCACGCTTTGCATATTGAAAAAGCGGCAATGTTTATTCAGTTCGTGGAAGATATCTATATCATTCCTGGCACTGAAACTATCGAAGATGCCGCAATCAAAGAAATGTGGGACTTCATCCAGCTACCGACAAAATTCAGCTTGTCAACGGCTGAAAAGACACCCATGTGGGTTACTATCACTGCAAAGCTCAAAGAACATCAGAAAAAAATCAACGGTAAATTTCTCAGCATATCACCATTCTAAACACAACACACAATGACAATCCAATCAGAAATTATCCAAGGCTGGGAGGCACTACGACAGCCAGGCGATGTAAAGATTATCGCGGACCGTGCCGGATGCACAACCCAAAATGTTTACAACGCTTTCCGCTCCGGAAAGTGTTCAGAAAAGCTCTTTAACATCATGGCCGCATACTATGACGAGCGGGCCAAGAATTACGCAGCACTTCACAAGACCATTCAATCTATCCTTTAACCATCACAATCCACACACAATGATTACTTCAATTATCGGGGTCGCTTTCATCCTCATGTTTGTCATCTCTCTTTATGTTGCGCTTGAATACCGGGAGCGTTATAATGCGCGCATGGAGCGCTATGAAGTAGAGGAAGAGTTTGTCCAGGACTATCTTGAAACCCAAGAAGCACTGAAGCTCTGCACATACATCGAAGGTAACAGAGTCATTGATGCCTTTAAGGCACGCTGGCAGCAGATCATCTCACATGAGCGGGTTGAATACTTCGTTCAGCAAATGCACAAGTCCCTGGACCTTCGTGTTCTTTATCAAATCAATGCCAATTAATTCATTCACTATCTACATTTTCATTCATTAACGACCATTAAACCATTCAATTATGGCACTCGGCAACAGTTCAAGCAGTATCTATCTATCTATCGCAGATGGCAAGATTGTCAGGAGGTTCAAGGAACCAACAGCAAACAGCAAGCAGCGCACCAGCAAGACCGGAAAGATCGTGCACGAAGAGTCTTATGACTATGTCTCCGGCATCATCACTGACATCAGCACCAAAGACAGCGAGTATGGCAAGTTCTGGAACGTAAGGCTGCAGGATGGCGATGACACGTATCTTCTCCAGTTCCAATACTCAGGTGGCAATGCCTCAAGCTTCCTGAAGGCAATACCCAACGCTGACTTGGCTAAAGAAATCAAGATCAAGCCAAGAGTGCAGATGAACGGAGACAAGAAGCGGACAACGGTCATGCTCATCCAGGATGACACCATTATCAGGTGGAAGTGGACAAAGGACAATCCGGGTGACCTGCCTGGTCTGAAGAAAGTAAAGGTCAAAGGTGTGGAGCAGTGGGATGACAGCGACATGATGGAAGCACTCGAAGCCTACATTGACGAGCATGTAAAGCCAAAGCTCAAGCCAGCCGTTGCACCATACACCACCGAACCAATAATAGGCGCAGAAGATGACAATGACGTACCATTCTAACAACCCGGAAAGCGTGCGCTTTTACACCAAGCTCGGCCTTGGTATCAGAAGAGCAAGGCACGCACAAGGGTGGACAATTAAACAGCTTGCAGAGGCCGCTGGCTTTGATTACAACATAGTGGGACAATGGGAGCGCGGTGACTGCCGCGCACCACTCCACAAGATTGACAAGCTTTCACAAGTGCTGAACGTTCCCATCTCACAACTACTCACAGCCAATAAATCAGAAGACATGGACTACCGGACGGACAACGAAAGACGCTTCGCTAAGATGACCGGTATGCTCATTAAGGAATACCGGGAGATGAAAAACATGACCCAGCGCGAACTTGGCGCGGCAGTAGGCATGAATCACCAGGTAGGGATATCAAGGTATGAAAGCGGCAAGACCACGCCATCAGCCTATCGGCTCGCACAGATCGCAGATGCACTATCTGTTACCGTTGAAGACCTGACACCATCGGCAAGCAATATCCTGAAAGCAATGGGGCTTGAAAAGTAAACTTTTAAACACACACAAATGAAACCCTTTAAAGAATTGCTCATTGAATTATCCGCATGCTTAGATGCGCGTGAATGGGCAGCAGACATGACCGTTGAAGATGTAGTAGCTAAATGTCACAGAGGTGACTGGCTGCTTTGGTTAGCGAAGCGAATAGATATCGACCATCGAAAATTAACACTTGCGAAAGGACATTGCGCCAACACGGTTAGGCATCTCATGAAAGATGAGCGAAGCATAAAAGCGGTAAATGCTGCGGTATCTTATGGCAATTTAGAGATTATAAGAGCAGATTTAGATGATGCTGCTGCTTATGCTGCTGCTGATGCTGCTGCTTATGCTGCTGCTTATGCTGCTGCTGATGCTGCTGCTGCTGCTGATGCTGCTGCTTATGCTGCTTATGCTGCTGCTGATGCTGCTGATGCTGCTGCTGCTGCTTATGCTGCTGCTGATGCTGATGCTGCTTATGCTGCTGATGCTGCTGATGCTGCTGCTTATGCTGCTGCTCGTAAATCAAATCAAATGCAGACGGCAGACATATGCAGAGAGATAATGGGCAAAGAGAT
>JACCDQ010910403.1_pt1 | contig 34083 bp, 53 predicted proteins | sample 7446031 | NCBI WGS metagenome assembly JACCDQ01 (sample SAMN15323442, study PRJNA562643) | freshwater metagenome | isolation source: river surface water | place: USA:Blue River Watershed | collected 2017-08-17 | reverse complement strand
TGAAGGATATAAAGCAATAACTTAGTCATTTGATCAGCTGTTTTCTGATCGTTTGATTCCACAGGGACAACAACAGATGAGTGTCTGTGTTTTTTCTGATAACCTGATACCATATTAATATTGGGACGAATCAGATTATAGACAAATGTCGAACGACCTTCTTGATTTAATGCCCTTTTCTCTGCTTCATCCCATTGATCTCCAAGATAAAATCTTAGATCACGATCTGCGTAGGGATAGAAATCATTCCAAGCATAGTAATTTTTATTGTAAGCATCATCATAATTGGACCTAATCTCTTGTCCCGTCAAATTCATCGTATGTCATCCAAAATATATATTTTTTAACAACATTCTGATAGACAAGTGGTTAGATTAATTAAAGTTAAGCAAAACCATCATCTATTAAATTTGAATTTAACACTTATCCTATAGGTATGCAAGAAATTATTTTTTCATTTAAAATATACTGAGCATCAAGATCATAAATATCTTCGGATTCTTCATCAATATAGGGTCCGTTTTGTCCTGGTGGTATTTGGGGTAAAATATCATCAGGAATGCATGGTCCTTCAATACATATAATGAGCAGATATATTGGATAAACAATATACATAATTTACCCCATCTTTAGAATGTATATAAACTTTCTTCTTTCATCAAAGATTTCATATCTCTTTTAATTTTTTCATTTATTGCTTCAACAATCCATTGAGTACGGTTCATTCCAGCTCGTTTTTTCAGCAATATACTTATATCTTGAAGTTGCTTTTCAAGCATACGCAAATTTATATGTACCCATTTTGGTTCATCCAACAAAATGGTATCTTGTTGAGTTGTCTTTTCTGCTCCCCCTTTGTTGATCAAATCAATAATTTCGGATGCCGTGAGTTGCTTTTGAAATGCCTTTTTTACCATGATTTCCTCTGTTTTTGAGTACATATTTTATACATTTTCTATACATCAGATGTATATTTTCCATAAACTTTATCATACAAGTCTTGCATCTCTTGAGCAGCTTTACGATCTACAATTTTCATTTCCATAACTCCAAGGCCGTCACTTGCCGCATTCGCAAATGCTTTTCTATTTCCTATTGTAATATCATAACAAGAGATGTCGTCAGACTCCTTTAGAATATTTATTGCATCTATATTTTCGTTTCCCCGACTGTCCGCTTGATTAATAACTGCAAAAGATTTTAGCTTTGGATTTGCTGGCTTCATCTCAGCAATTAGGGTTTTTATATCACTGAGTGTCCAAATATCAAATGATCTAGGTTTAAATGGGATTAAAAATATATCACACAAAGCTATTGCTGCTCTCAAAGATCTAGTCTCTCGACCTCCAACATCGATAATAATATCATCATAGTCTTTCATCATTCTCTCTAATTGAGAGTAGACCGCCTTTCCTGTTAAAGTAATAGTTGTCCATGGGGTGTAAATCCCCATCACATCACGTTGATTTGCCCAGATTGAAGAAGACCTTTGTTCATCTGCATCTACTAATAAAACTTTTTTTCCAATTGATGCTCTTAGAACTGTTAGATTTGTTGCTAATGTTGTCTTCCCTGTTCCACCTTTTATACCACCGACCACTATAATCATGTACTTAACCTGTATTTTTTATGTACAAGGAAAATACATATTTAACTGTTTTCGATCAATAAAAACTTGTCTTTTTACCCCATTTTTTCTCCATTAAATATGCATCTTCCTCTTTCATGGTGCTTTGCATATTGTCAAAGAAATGGGAAAAAAGAGCATATCTTTGAGCATCACAGCAGTGATCGTTTGTTTTAAGAGGTTGATCGATTCCTCTTTTACTTGCCCTTTCGTCCCAAAGATATGTGCTATATTCTTTGATTGAATTAACACAACTTCTAAGGATCTTATATGTTCCATTGGCAATTAATTGTCCTTGAAATCGTATACCAGGAAGGACATCATTTACTGCATCGTAGACATTGTTAACACCTGCCCTTCTCATTTCAACTTTAAAAGATAATGCAGAAGGGTCAACATAGATTGCTTTAACATTGTATCCAGAAATAAAGTTGATCAGATCTTCCGTATACTCAGCGTCTGTTTTTTGTCTATTCTTGGCTCTTGAATCATAATAATATTCTTTCTCTAGCCACATATTTGGATAAGATGTGGGATTATAACCTATCAACGCATACACGCATGGATTTGATGTTCCATAGTCTATTCCACAAATGTAATAATTAGCATTGCTAGGAGTATGTTCTATGACATGATTTTCTTCTGTAAAAAAATCATATACAGCGCCTTCAGCTAAAACCCATAAACCTTCAATATATCTCTTGTACCAAAGACCAGAATATTCTTTTTTCAAATCTCTTTTAAAATCTTCACTCAAAGACGGATTGTCTTCCATGTTAAAGCTAAATACTTTAACGTTCATTTCAGGTTTATCAATATAGTCTGTCTTTAACCAGTGAAAAGGACTATCTGGATTTGTTGTTCCGAAGAATTTAGCTCCAGGAACTGATAATCGAGAAAATAGCATTTTAACGAAATTCTCAGGAATAATAGTAACTTCGTCCATTAAAGCGCCAACAAATTCCGAACCACGGATTTTAGCTTCAGCTCTTTCATCATTTGCACCTACGACGTCAATAGTACGTCCCCATAAATGGATTTCACCAGATCCAGACTTATACTGAAGATCTTCTCCAATTAACTCATACAAAGGACGAATGACGTTTCTTTTTATTGTTGGCTCAGTTCTTCCCGTGATAATCAACGGGCCAGGAGGACCGTTCTGGATAAAATCTATCCATCTCCAAAAGCATGAATATGACTTACCAGATCGGACTGGACCTTCCCATATGTTAAGACGAGCTGTACTATTTTTTACACTCTGTATTTGTTTCTGACTCAGGAGCGTTTTTGATGTAGTCAAGTAATACCTTCCAACCTTTTTTAGATTCTGTTTCGCTATCTTTTCCGTCTAAGAAGTTAACGTGATGACCATATTTGTCCATAACCCAAAAGAGACAATGGTTATCACCATCGGCTATACCTTTGTGAAAGGCTTTTTGCATACAGTCCTCTACAAGACTTTTTCTTTGATCATCTAACCAGTCCTGCATTTCCCATTCTTTGATTCTAGAGTTAATCGTTTGATAACAAACGTCGTAATCAAATTTTCTTTTGATATATTTCTTAGCAGCGTAAATAAAACCTCTTGTCTCTGTTAATGCTTCTACTAAATGATCATATGTAAGCTTTTCTTGTGTTCTCATTTACCTTCTCCTGGGTGGAGCTGAACAGTGCATCCCCTCTTCACCACTAAATGATGAAACAATTGCTGGATGAATCTGTGTTAGTGTTTTATCAATAAATTGTTCTTCATACTCCTGACGATGTTTTTTACAGAGATTGTGGGCAACAACAGGAGAGTCGACTAAAAAACCCTCATCAATTCTGCAATATTGGCATTTTAACTTATCTGAACGGTCAATGTTTTTAGCAATCGAAGTGATCAAGTGCTGAATTTCACCAAAATTCTTCCTAAATCTGTCTCCGCTTACAAATAAAGACCACACCTTCCCTGCATCTTTTTGTATATCTTCAAGAGTAAAATCAAAATCCCTCATCAACGATTTGATCTCTGCTGTCAAAAGGTCAACTATTATAGAATCTTTGCTCATATCTCTCCTATGTTTGGGATTGTCTCATCGACATATCTTCATTAGGCATTAATGGAGCTAATGAAATCCGAGCTTTATAAGCTGCCTGTTTTTCAAAAGAATTCATCTTTTTCTTACCAGATTTCTGCTTTCCAATTGTTTTCTTTTTCATTTTTTTACCTTCATTTTTACTTTGTCACCTGAGTGGGTTAAGATATCTGATATTAAACCCATTGCATCTTCCATAGAATCTGAATCTACGAACTCAAATATAACTTTAGGCTTATTCACTTTTGGAAGTGGATCATCAAATTCATCAGGCTTAAAGCCCCACTGGCAAAGCATGTTTGGATCCCATTCATTAGCGAGTATATCCCAATTCCATTGACCTGTATTTTTGTTCAGTCGTATGTTTAATTCATCTATCTCTTCATTCGTTAAATCATCAGATTGGTTTACCCAGCATTCGACCTCTTCGACACCTAATGATTTAAGAATCTGTACTCTTTGATGACCTCCAATAATTTGTCCGATTTTCGTTATTATTGGCTTGTCAATAAGACCAAATTTCAGTATAGATTGTTTCAAATGATTGGCATCATGTTTCGATAAATAGCGTGGGTTTCTTGGATGAACTTCAAGTTCAGATACTTGTCTTAATTCAAGCTTCCAATCTTTCATATTACTTATTTCCATATTCTACATGTTCGTAAGCTAATCTTTTCCACTTAAGGACTATATCGTTAGGCTTAATATATAACCCATCCCAGTATTGCCCATTATGCCAACCTTTAACTTTTCCTTTGTTTTTCACATCCATCAAAACAAGATCAAAGCTTGCAGGTAAAAATTTGGAAGAATCTGCCCATCCATTCTTATTCACATCCACTTGAACATAACCATAATGTTTACTCCTACGTACAAGTGGATCATAATAACTGTCACCAACTTTCATTGGCTCTGGAAGCATATCTATTTTTTTTTACAACCGCGAGACTCATCACGTCTGTCTTTCATAGATTGCTTTTTGGACGACTCTTTGCCATCTTTCATGCCAAGTTTTTCATCCATCTTATCTTTAACTTTTTGTTTCTTCATCATATAAAACCTTTAATTACCCTTTTTTTCTTCCTCGAGCTGCAAGCTTTGCCATTTCTTTAGCTCCATACTTTTTTCTACCGATAGCTGCTGCAACTGCCGCTGGATCACTTACCTTTCCATTCTTAGCTATTTTACTTTCTAAGCTTGCAAATCGTTTTCCACTACCGAGTTTTGGTTTTCTTGGCATACTTTGTCCTTCTTCTTTGAGTCATTTTCAACAAGATAGACACATCTGATGTTAGAAGTAGGTGCCCAAAATCCGACACTACCGTCCTTTTTCATATATGGCTTTCCTTCATAAAAAGAACTCATAAAATCATTTAATTCCGCACCTTCAACTTCAACGTCATACACGTTGTAGTCATTGTAAATGATCCTAACAGTATACATTATTTTTTACCTTTCTTTTTCACCTTCTCAGGAAGTTTTTTCAATTGTTTTTTTGATGTTGCATTAGCAAACTCTTCAGCTACTTTTGGCTCTACTGCATATAAATAACGCATTTGAGCTTTACTCTTGAACGGCATTTAAATTCTCCACTCTTTTAATTGTTTCTATACAGATTTGCATAAACTCTTTTATTTCTCGCAAATCAATTTTCTTGTTTTCAATTAGTTCTGAAAGTATAGTGCATTGCTTCAATAAAATTTCATCTAATTCATCGCATATGTCTGTCGAAGGTAAAAGATCGCTTAAACAAACGCAGGCATAGGATGAAGCATAAAGAGAGAATAAGGTAATATCTTTTCGTTTCATGATCAAATGTCCTTTATAGTTATCTAACTTCTGGACTATCAGGTGTTAAATCAATCTGTATACCTATCTCATCTTGGATTAAATCTTCGAATTCTTCTTCAATAAAATTATCGTCTTGAAGGCCAAATTCTCTATTTAAATACTGACAGGAAGTCATTCCACATAACACGCAAAATGTCGCAGCAACTTTCATCATAATTTTTACCTTCCCCTTTTGTTGAAATTTTTGTTGGACAAATCTTACCATAGCTTAACCAGATAACTGTCATCTGAAAAATTAAATAGTATGAATTTAGGTTTTCATCCGCGTCTTTGATCTGTTCTAATTCTGGAATGTCTGGATGTTCTTGACTCCAAACATCAATCAAAGAATCAAAGCTATCGATGTCATCTCTCTTTCCCATGGACCATCTTAGCATTTTAAAAAACTGATCTTTCATAATTTCTCTTGGTATAAAAATGATTCAAAAATGCGTTCATATTCACTAAGCATACAGAGGTATTCGTTAATTATTTGAAATGAGTTATCTTTTCCATTTTTGTTTGAAGAAACCATCAACTCTAATTCGTATTTGTCTTTCATTTTATTCATAATATCATAGAAATGTTGTATTCTTGCTATAAGCTTAATATTTTCTTCCGTCATACAGTTTCCTTTTCATTGCAATCTTTTATTGAAAAGTCACCCTTAACGAGTTTGTTTATATTAGATTTTAATGTTGCATTTTCTTCTTTTACATCCCCTATTTTTTTAATTTTTGACAGAAGATCTGCATATTTGATAGAGAAAGTGGAAATTTCTATTGCGACATTTGTCAACCAAGGTTCAATAAGACAATCTTCGAGCGCATATCTTTCATCTAAATCAATTCTACTTATGCACTTTGCATCATAGATAAAGTCTTTAAGTTCTGATTTAGAGCATTTTGAAAAGAAGGATTCTACTTTTCCATTTAGAGAGATTTGTTTTTTAGGCACTATTGTAACCTCCATTCTTGGATTTTCATCATAGTTTTTATAGGAATGAGACTCCACTATCATGCAGTCGTCCTTCCATAAAATCCCATTGGCACAGTCTAGATAAAACTTCTCTAGGTTGTCATAGTCTGGTTTTATGTTATGATGTTTAATTCCCCACTTCTTAAGATTTTTGGTTTTAATGTTATCACTTTTGCTAATAGGTAAATAAAAATAAAAGCATACTTTAAAAGCGGTCTGAGTGCTAAAGGATGAGGCTTCCATTGCTTCCCCTTTATCAATACTATTCAATTTTTGTTTTAAAATATCAATGAATCTTTTTTTTACATCACGTTTGCTCTCTTCCTGTGGATCATAAGTTACTACATATCCAGCTCTTGTAGAAAACCTTGGACGTTTTTTAGCAATTGGATCACCGACTAAAATGATTTTCATTAGATTTTTTCTTCATTTTTTAGTTTATTGATATAGTAATCATATTTTTCTTTTGCAAATTGTCTATTTAATCCATAAAATGAAGATAGAGATATTATAAACTCTAAATCTGGACCTCTTATGAATTTTCCTCTTTCAAGATAAAGTATTTTTCCGGTGCTTACATCCATCATCTCTGCAACGTATTTTCTAGAAAATCCTAACATCTGACGGATAAGTTTTATAAATTGCGGAAATTCGTAATTTTTTTCTTCATTCATCAAAAGATCTAGTTTACATTTGACGAGATTATCTCTAAGTGTCATAGTCTTAGTACCTCTCTTAAGTCTGGGCCATTAAATTCTATAATTGCACACTCTTTCAGTCTTGATGATATACGCTCACCAAATATATTTTTTATACCTTTTTCGTCTAAATTTGAAGAAAAAACTGTAATTCGTTCAAAAGAAATGCGCCTATCGATCAAATCGTAGTAGTCTCTTTCGGCTTTTGACGAGTCTCTATTCAACCCAAAATCATCAATGAAAAGAAATTTTACCTCTGCCAAATCTTTTATGAAATGTTCGACAGTCTTCCTTTTTTCGAATTCTTCAACAAACTTTGAATCCAATGTCACCGATCGATAGAACCGAACATCACCAAGAAATACTCTCCTGGCTTCAAATAAGGCCCTTAAATAAGCGAAAAGGAAGTAGGTCTTACCCCTACCAGCCTTTCCAGACAAAACAACGCTCCTGGGCTTTAAAATGAGTTTTTCGATCTTTGACCTAAAAGTACCCCTTTCATCATCGCCAATTGCTATTTCATCCTTGTGCGCTTTTCTGTAACGCGGTGCTATCTCATCGGCATTTAGCCTGCAAAATTCTTCCCAGCTCATATTCGCTCTCGACGGAAATTATCTTCGTCGTAATCTCCTGGAGTTACTAAGTGTGAACCTCTTCGATGCTTAGCTATCCTCAATTGAGACTCTTTTATGACCTCTTCTTTCAAGCTTGGTAAGACCCATTTACGAAGCCGGTAGTAGTCTGAGGCATGCTTTCGCACTTGAGTAGGCGAAGCTGATAACTTCCATTCACTTAGGTCTTTATACCCCTCTTTTACAAGATCCAAACCGTACTTAATGACCAATTTCTCATGCTCTGACTTCGTGACATTTACGCCTTTCTCGACCTCAATTTTGTCTTCGTTGTCCTTATAGACTGTTCTAGATTCAACAGCTGAATCCCTCACAGATTCGACAACCTTTTGAGGTGTCACAGACTCTACTTTGTGTTGAGGGATAAGTTCGCTTTTTAGAAGAGGAGGAGAAGAAGAAGAAGTTGGGGGAAAAGAAGATTTTTTAGCGTCGCCGAATGGCGGCGCATCTTCTTCTTCTTTCTTCATTCTTGATTTATATCTGGTATTATATTCCTTATATAGAGTTGACCGGTTTCCGGCATCACAGTTGACCGGATTCCGGGAAAGTAGATTTTGATTTTTATCTTCTAAAATTGTATCTGCTATATCATTTATACCAAAGTATTTAAGTACTGCCTTGTCACAAATTCTAAAATATCTTTTACAAGGAATTCCAAAAGTCTTCATTTCGACAAAACCGAGTTTTATGAGGTTTCGTAATGCGGTCTGTTGTGAATGTTTTGATAGCCCAATTCTTGATTGAACTCGGTCAATTGTGTGATAGAACCAACCATCACCATGTTTTGGGTCACTTACCAATTCGGCGCGGTGAAAAAATCTTTTTTCTACGAGTTCTGTTAAAAAGACTGATTCAATTAAGCCGATATCATCTGCCATCTTTCGGCTGAATGTACCAAAGGCTTGGCTATTCATAAAAAATAGTAATTCCATTGTTTACTCCTTTGTTTGTTTTATATTTAAGATTAAAAGTTAAAATTTGTATTTTTCATATGTGGACTCAGAGGCTAGACCTATATCAAAAAATAATTTTTTTGCTAGATCTTCTTTGAATCTTATATGGAGTTTGCACGGGGTTCCGAAACTTTTCATTTCGATGGCTTGGATACTAATGAGCTTTTTCAATACTTTTCTGTGGTTGTAGTCTGTAAGATTATACTTTGTTCTATATTCTTTTTCGGAGTAAGGTAACCATCCATCTCCATATTTGGGATCATTGATTAAATTGTCTTTGAGCAATGTTACTTTTTCTATAAGCTCAGTCAAAAGAATGGCTTCTACGAGTCCTATAGCTTCTGCCAATCTTCGGTTAAATCTTCCAAAATTTCCTCGGTTTAAAAAAAATAATGAATCCATTTATTGTCCTTTGTTATCTATGCACGTAATATTTACGTAATTTATTCTTGCGCATGTATTTTTCAACGAATTTTTTTGCACGAAGGCAAATTTTCTTGATGTATGTCGATAAAATTGTAGAATATTTTTGCACTCATTCTTGCGCAAAAAATGACAAGATGTTATTCTTGGGGCACAAAAAATAAAACAAAAATTGATACTAGCAGTTTTTGAGTTTAGATTTGGAAGAGCCAATATCAGTAAAGGTTGCATACTCCTCCTTTTCTGCTATTTCTTCCAACAGTGTTTATCAAGATGCTGGTTGAGATTTTTGTTTTATTTTTGTTATAGCCCTGGGAAGCTATAGTGTTTTGTGTAAGTTGAGAGGGGGATACGCGGATGGCTCTGAGTATCTCCCATTTTTTTTCTGAAATCATTTTGCTTACGTTTGTTTTGGTTTGGTAGGAAAAATACTTTTTTCGATTTTTTATTCCAACGTTTTTTTTAAGCTCCAGATTTTTCTACCGCAACATGGGCATCTTGGACGGGGAACATCTTTGCGAATGATTTCATCGACAGTGACTTCACCTTTTGTTACCTCTTCGATATTTTTAGCGAGATGATAACCTGGGAATCTTTCCCCTTTAAGGATTAGATAGAGATGGTTGGAATGGATATCAAGAACTTTTGCCATGTATTTTGTTGTGATTTTTTCTTTGTCGAGCCATTCACGCAATTTCATTCTTATACTCCTTAAAATTTGTTGTTTAATGACGAGACAATGCTACAGAAAGGTATAATTTTACACAATACTACAAATTCTTTCATTCATCTTCACACAAAAACATTTGTGTTAAAACATGTGATCTTGTAGACTGGTTTCAATTAACGATTAGAGTTCTCCCAGGATCTCTAGTCATGTGTTAAATCAACTACACAAAAGGAGCCATAAATGTGCCAGGGATGTATGAATTCGTCACGTCAAGATAGATACTTCTATGATTCAGAATTTGAACCAGAATACGAATGTCGTGAATGTGATGAGAAGGATAGAAAAATTTACGATGCGAAAGATTATCTGGTATCTATTGTACATAAGCTGTACAGTAAAGATACATTGGATGTATATGAATTGGAAAACGATTTAGATGAACTTTGTCATGCACTTGGAGTGAAGCTACTTCCTGGTGAGTTACAAATTCAGCGTAAATCTGAAAAGAAGGAAGAGATTGTACAGCTTTTCAAACCCATTGAAGAGTGGAAAGAGTTTAACAACTATTATTTAAAGCAACTTACACAATAACAGGAGGCAATATGGATATTGTCAAGAAGGAAGACGCATTTAACGTAGCATTCAATGATATAGAGAACCAACGTAAGATGTGTGAAGTCTTAATGAAGACACCACATTATGCAAAGTTAGGTCCCGATGGTATTTATGCAATCATTGCAAAAGCCAAGAGTTTAGAGATGGATCCTATAGAAGCTCTTAATGGATCACTTTATTATGTAAATGGACGAGTTGGGATGTCAACCGAGGCTATGGCAGCTAGAATGAGAGCATTTGGTCATTCCATACAAAAAGATCCAAGGAGTACACCTTCTTGTTGTATCCTTATTGGAAAAAGAGCTGATAATGGAGACACGTGGATTACATCTTTTTCTGTAGATGATGCAAAAAGAGCTGGAATTTATAACGAACGTGGTCCATGGGGTAAATATCCATCTGTTATGTGCTACAATCGTGCGATGTCAATGATGTATCGCCAATTAACACCTGATTTAAGTAAGGGCATTGGTTATACCATTGATGAGCTGAAAGAGATCTCAACGAATGAAAACTCAAATATTGTTAAATTCGAAGAGGCAGAAGCCATTGTAGAGAAGGTAGAAACTATCAGTCGAGAACAAGCAACAGAACTTATCGTTCTCTTTACTGAATGTGATCCTAACTATATTGATAAAGTATGGCAAACTTTAAGGAAGCCACCTATTTCTGTTGAAACGATCGAGAAATTGCCTGCTTCATTATATGAACGCATAAAAGCTGCTTCTTTAAAGAACAGGGATGAGTTTAGAGCTCGTATCGAAGAAAAGAACGACTTCGAGTGTGAAGAACTTCAAGATTGTGTTGTGGAGGCTTAATATGAAATCTCAAGAATTACTTGAATCAATCAAATTTAAATATAGTGAATGGTTAGAGATGGCAGGGGAAAACTCTGCTGTCGTATTAAACGACATCTTAGCTTCTTTATTACTGAAGCAAATCGAGTCAAATGATTTTTACATAAAACAAGTTAAATATTACGAGAATAGGAGAAATACCAATGAGTTCACTGGTTCAACAAAGTCCTGAGTGGTTACAGATGAGAAAGAATAAGATAGGGGCAAGTGACGCTCCTATCATTTTAGGTCTTTCACCTTGGTCCACTCCCTATCAATTGTGGGAAAACAAAGTTGGGATTAGACCTGATAAGATTCCCAATGAACAAATGAAATATGGTCTTTTAAAAGAAGAGACCGCGAGGAAGAAATTTGAAGAGATTACACAGATCTATGTTCTTCCTCAGGTAATTTTTCATCCTAAGTTTGATTGGATGATGGCAAGTCTTGATGGGATGGACTTTGAGCAAAAACATATCGTTGAGATTAAGTGTCCTGGAAAAGAAGATCATAAAATAGCAAAAGAAGGCAATGTTCCTGATAAATATTTTCCTCAACTTCAACATCAGATGGAAGTATGTGGACTCGATTCCTGTTTTTACTTTTCATATTATGAAGAATTTAGAGATGAAGACATGCATGTAGATGTCGCTCTAATCGAATGCAAACGCGATGATAAGTTTATAGATAACATGGTCGATTCTGAGCTAGATTTTTTCAACTGTATCCAAGATTTTATTCCTCCAAAGATGATTGAAAGAGATTTTGTTAAGAAATCTGATCTATTATGGTCAGATTTAGCAAAAGAATATCTAGAGATTGATCGTGACATTTCTGAAAAGGAGATTCGAAAGACAAAGATCCGTGAGACATTAATCCATTTGTCTAATGGGATGAGTTCTGAAGGTTATGGTATCCGTGTAAGTAAACTTTATAGAAAAGGAAGTATAGATTATTCTTCAATACCTGAGTTAAAAAATATTGATATTGAAAAATATAGACGTGATCGTGTAGAATATTGGAAAGTATCTAAATAATAGTTTTATAAGGCCAATATGGAATTCCAACAACTACAATTTTTTGAAGAAAGCAATGAAGAAAAGCTACGCAAAGAGCTTCAAGAAATAAAGATCAAGACTGAAAAAATGCGCAAAAGCTTACACGCGAAACATGGCGAGCTCATGAAACTCTACTTAGAGCAGAAAAATGAGCTCGAAATGTTAAAGTACGCACTTTGTAAAAACTCAATGCCTGATCAAAGAGCTTCTAATTTACCACTTTCATCCATGATAAGCATACTTGATTTTAAAGAAAGTTTAGCGGCTTCATAAATTGCTTTTCTTTCTGCTATACTAGTCTCATCTTCAGGTGGTTTTTGCATAGACATAGGTCTTACAAATTCTTGTAATCCTTCATGCCAAACATCACCAATTCCAACTTCTTCGTTTGCTTCAACACGATGTCCTTCGGGTGGTTTCCAGTTCGTTTTTCCATCCCATGCGATTACGTTTACAACTCGTCCATCTTTGTTTATAACAGCATATCTGTCCATTTATACCTCACCAGTATTCTACAACAACAACTTGTCCTCGAGCGCCAGTACCCCCAGCACCACTATTAGCAACAGCGGATATTCCTCCTCCGCCACCTCCAGCACCTCCACTTGGAGTTCCACCATTTCCTCCTGTTCCTCCAGTTGCACCTGCTTTTGCGCCTCCTCCACCGCCTCCTCCTGTTCCTCCTGTAAAAAGACCACCAGAAGTTAAAGGTGGATTTCCATTACCACCATTGAGTGTTCCACTTTCAATACCGCCTGCTCCACCAGCTCTTATTACAGTAGTAGCATCAAATTGAACAGTGTCTCCACCATTTCCACCTTGATTGAAGGATCCTGTATTTGCTCCTGCACCTCCACCTCCTGATGGTGCTCCTAATAATGATCCTAAACCACCACCAATAGATGAACCATTTGTTCCCGCTGCAACTCCTGCTGGTCCACCTACATAAGATGTACCAAGAACTTGGATGAATGAAACTTGAGTTCTAGCTGGAGCTGATCCTCCTGCGACTGATCCTGTTGTACCACCTGAAGCAGCAGTATTTGCAGTAGGTATTATATTTCCAAAAGATGAAACATTTGCAGCTGTACCATTATTTCCATTTGTGGCGTCTGTTGTTTGCGCATTTCCACCATTAGCAGTGCCTGCTACAGTTACAGTTTCAGAAGTACCAAAGAAAGAACTTGGTCCTTTAAGATAGAAACCATTTCCCCCTGATCCTCCACCACCTCCTCCTGATGAACCACTTGTTCCCTTTCTTCCAGAAGCTCCACCACCTCCACCATTAAAACCATATACCTCTACGAATTCAGTTTTTGGATCTTTTGTCCATGTATCGCTTGCTGTATATGTTGTGACTTTAACTCTTTTCTTGTCGTATGCCATTTATCCTCACAAAATATTCCATTCTGTACCATTATATACTAGATCTATTGAATCATAACCAATCGTTATCAGGTATGTTGACGATCCATCTATGTTATTTCCATTTCCACTAACAGTTATATTATTGGTTGCTGCCGATCCAACATAATCCTTTATCCTATATGTTCTTCCTGTTTCAGGTGATGCAAGTAAATTGACTGTACGTGCTGAAGCTGTATCAACAAAAATTATATAATCTGTTGTAAGGGCTGTATACGGATATGCACCAGGGAAAATAGTTTTGACAATTCGTCCTGAAGTTGTGTGTAAAGCTCCTGCTAAATAACAATCACTCTGTTGTCCTGCTCCAGTTCCTTGAGTTCCTATACGAATTTTATTTGATTCACCAGCAACTCCAGTATTGTAAATCTCTATATTTGAAGAATCTGATGTAGTATGAGAACTACCAGCCCCATATCCAATAGCAACGTTTCGAGATCCAGTAGTAATTCCACTAAGTGTTAAACTTCCTACAGCAGTATTAAAATCACCATCAGATATAGATTGACAAGATGCATCACCAACTGCAGTATTGTCATCTGCGTTACCTACACCTGTACTCATCGCATTATGTCCAATGGCAGTGTTTCTTTTTGCAATGGTATGAAGGTTCATTGCTGCGTAACCAAGCGTCGTATTATGAAGACCGCTTGTTATTGAATCCAAAGTCCCAAATCCTACCCCTGTATTTCCTAATCCTGTTGATACAGAAGGTAAAGAACTACCCATCACTACGTTATTTACTGAGTCACCTGAGAAATCTAATGTTTCAGTTCCTGCGGTTCCTTTAAATAAAACTGTTGCGTAATCAGTTACAATATCCCAGTTTCCTGCAACAGGAGATATTGCACCACCTGTATTACCAGTGATTGTTTGTCCTGCTCCTGTACCATTTAAAGTTACAAAACCATTGGCATCGACTGAAAAGTCTGTGGAATCGAAAGCTGCGAGTCCAATTTTAGTAGCGTCTGTTGCTGCTATCGATTGTGTCTTTTGTACTTGAACTGTAAGAGTACTTCCAGATCCTGATGTTTGAACAGGAGTTGTCCCGGCTGCAGTTGAAGTACCTAAAATATTCCAGTTACCAGCAGTAGGGGTAAGTGCACCACCTGTATCTCCGGTAATTGTTTGTCCTGCTCCTGTACCATTTAAGGTTACAAAACCATTGGCATCGACTGAAAAGTCTGTGGAATCGAAAGCTGCAAGCCCAATTTTAGTAGCGTCTGTTGCTGCTATCGATTGTGTTTTTTGGACTTGAATTGTAAGAGTATTTCCAGATCCTGAAGTTGAAACAGGAGTTGTTCCTGCTGCAGTTGAAGTACCCAAAATATTCCAGTTACCTGAAGCATCAGGAGATAAAGCTCCTCCTGTATCCCCAGTTATAGTCTCTCCTTCAAGTTCATTGAATGACCATAAAATATAGTAATTTGTACCATCAAATTTGAATGCATAGCATGCATAATTTGTATTTATCACCTTAGTGGCTGCACCATCTATTAGTGGAGCACCTACAGTATCTACTGTAATATTGTTTGTGCCAGCACCACCAGATTCATCTTTTATAATATATACGGCATCTAAAGCTGGTTTTTGTGGAAGTGATATTGTTCTTGGTGCGCTTGTATCCGTGACACCAACATAAAAATCATAGTCATCAATAATAATGTAATTTATTGCCGTTTTGAGACCTTTGTATATGTTTCCACTTAATGCTGGATCAAGAGAAGGATTTGCTCCAGTAGTATAAAGATCTGTAGGACCAGTAAAAGAACCTGATCTTGATATATTATTCAAATACCATGTACCACCTGTGGCACTAACGGCTACTGTTGTGGCTAAATTTGAAGAAAATAAGCAATTTTTGAGCTCTCCTGAGCCTGTTCCAGAAATATTATCGGTAGTATTTGAAGAAAATGATGAGTTGTAAGCTTTAACTTGACCATTTGTACATACTACTGGGCCGATTGTATTGCATTCATAAAATCTTAAGACATTTGTTGTTGCAAATCCTGTTGATTGGAAAGTACAGTTATAAAACCAAGTCGCTGCTGAGATAGAGAATCCTTCTTGATAGGATGTTTGCCAAAAAGAACAGTCTCTAAATACCCCATTTGAAAAGTTAATACTTTGATAATGTCTTCCCGTACCTGTTGCAACACTGAAGGTACAATTTCTAGCAAATGGAATACATGCCGTTCCTGCTGCTGAGAAGGTAGGATCAGAAGCAGTGTTATTATTAAAATAGAGCCCTTCTACATAAAATATAGCAATTGCATCTAGAGTATGATTTCCTCGTATTTCTGGATACATTCCAAGAGCTGATGGATCAGCCTGTATTGCTTCCCCTTTTAAAATCAAACCTGAATAAATAGTCAGATCTTCAACATATGTTCCATTACGAATATAAACTTCTTTAAAATTGGTAAGTGACATCCCATCTGCTACAGCTTGATCTATGGCTGCTTGTATGGTTTGGAAAGTACCTCTTAAACCTACTGTTGCTGATGGATCTACTACATATTGTGTAAACCATGTTCGATCTTCAATTTTCAGATCACCAGCTATATTGTGTGTTACGACTGTTTCTACAGTATCTGCAAACTCACCAAAAAGATTTATGTTATCCAATACAGGACTTACAGCTCCTCCAACATTTGGAGTAATGGTTAAGTTATCCATTGGAGCGCCAGTCAAAGATACAAATCCATTAACTGCAGTGAAAAAAGCAGAATCAAAATGAGCAACACCATTTAGGGTTGTATCTTGCGCTGCTGATGTTCCTGTTTGTTGTATTTCTGTAACATATTGATTTGCTGCTGTGGAGTGAGTTCGAATTACATTTGCAGTAGTACCTGAAGCTACTTGTCCACCTGTTACTGTTATGACTCCAGAACCATCAGGAACTACAGGATCAGTTCCAGGTGGTGTTGCTGCATCTACATTTACAGCAAGTACAGCATCAATGGATGCTCCGGTATCAAATCTTTCCAGATATCCATGATCTGGGTTCACTGTCCAAGGCATTCATATCTCCTAAATGTAGGTGTAACTTGCTCTATCATCCCATACAAATTCATAATCTGCTGATGCAGCATTTTCAGAGTTTAATGGCCACTGTTTAGTTAGCAAAGAACTATTCGCATCCCAAGTATGATAGGAGATTTGCCATTTTCCTTCTGATTCTGCTGTGCCAACTTTTGCTCTTCCAATATAAATTGGATTACCATCACCATCATTTTGGCACCTTATCTCCATTTCAGATTTATATGTAATAAAAGTACGTCTGTCTCGATCTCCAAATGAAAATGGTCGATTTTGTGCGGAATTACTCATTTAATCCTCAACTGAAATAGGTTGCTCTATCATCCCACGTATACTTAAAAAAGGGTCCTTCATCAGGCAATTGTTGTCGTACAACTGATGATCCTGAATATGATAACTTAATTACATACCATAATTCAGAATCTGTTGGACAATTGGGTTTTTTAGACCATCCTACATACTCTAAATTAGATCCATTATAGGCATATCTTTTTTCAAGAAAATCGTCTGCATCACCTCGTATAGGCATAACTGAAAAGTCTAATGGTCTTGTCATTAATCCTCCATTAAAGGGGGCTTATAGCCCCCCTTTTCAATCTATCTTAGGTTGCTGTTGTTACTGATGTCCATGCGGTAACTCCATCAGTATTAACATATAAACGAGTTGATGAGCTTGTTGCACCGGCACCTGTTCTAATATAGAAAGATCCTTTTGGTGCTGTTAAGGAAGCATTTGGATCTGCTGTACCAGTTAAAATTTGTGGTCCACCTGAACTTGCAACAGCGATGCTTCCTGCAAGTGTAATCAATCCTGAACCGCCATTTATGACTGTTGCAGATGTTGTATTTGTGGAACCTACTGTGACAGTATTTACTCCAGCACCTGTACCAATATTGATTGTTTTTCCACCAGTGGAGTTACCAATATTGATTGTTTGAGCGCCAGTACCACCTGCAATTGTCATTGTACCTGTGTTAGCACCTGTTCCACCAAGGTTAATCGTACCTGAAGTAGTTGAAGCACCAATTGAATATGTCGAGGTAGCGGCTCCATCTAAAGAGTAGTTACCAGTACCACATCTAAATACTAAAGCGCTAGCACCTGTATTGTTACCAATTGTTACTGTCTTGGCTGAAGCACCTGTACCTAAGTTAAGAGCTTGTGTACCACCAGTTGCAATTCCTGAAAGGATATTTACAGTTTGTGTACCGGCTGATGGAGCACCTGCAAGGATATTTACTGTATCATTTTGTGCTGAATCACCACCTGCAATCGTCAAAGTTCTTGCTGCTGCTGGAGCGATATTGCCCAATCCAATCGTTGTTACTCTTGTGTTATTACCAAGAGCTAGAACTCCTGCACCTGCCGTCCCTGTTCCAGATAAAATGTTTACTGTTGAGTTAGCACCTGAGTTACCATTTGCAATATTTATCGTTTGAGCGCTTGTGTTAATTCCATTACCTACTGCAATAGAGTTTCCATCAACGCCTGCACCGATATTAATCGTTTTAGCACCATCAGCATTAGCAATATTGACAGTTTGTATCCCTGTGGAGTTTGACAGTGTCATTGTCCCAGTGTTACCAGTTGCACCAATAGTGATTGTGCCAGATGTAAGACCAGTTCCGATTGTAATTGTTGAAGTAGCAGCACCCTGTAATACATAATTTCCTGTTCCAACTTTTTCAGCTATACTTGCTGCGCCTGTTACAGAACCTATTGTAATGACATGAGCAGCAGCTGAATCTCCAATATGGATTGCTCTTGCTACTGTGCCAATACCTACATTAACTGCATCACCAGAGTTATCTGTACCTAGATTTAGAGCAGTTCCTGCTGTATCAATAGTTGCACTTGCATCACAAGTTAACAAGCCAGAAATTGTTGCAGCTCCTGCGACTGCCAAAGCATCATCAAATGTTACTGCACCTGTTACATCAAGCGTTCCTGGAAGATCTAGGTTATTTGACCATATTGGATCAGCACCTGTTTGACCAATGATAACTTGGTTGTTAGTACCTACTGCCATTGGTGTTACTGCAGATGTTCCAGAACCCAACATGATTCCGTGATCTGTAATTGTAGATAGACCAGTTCCACCTTCTGAAACACTCAAGGGATTGGTAAGCACAAAATCAGTTGCCGTCAACGTAGTAAATGTACCAGCCGCAGGAGTAGACCCTCCAATTGCGCCAGGAGACGCTAATATGGATGGTATGTTGGCTGGTACAAGAGCAAGCGAACCTGAACTTTGAGCTTCTGCTTCACTGTTTGTAGCTATTTCAATAATCCCTTTTTGAGTTGTTGATGCATCTGGTGCACCAGCGATAGCAACAGCAGCGACACCTTCTGGTGTACAAGCTAAATCACTTCGAACTCCAGCTACAGTTTCAGCGACTGTCGCGAATTCTACTTTACCTTTTACGTTAGTTGTTGCATCTGGCGTCCCTAGATAAGAAAGTGGACTCGTCATATTGGCTCTCCTTTAAGTGTGTAAGTTGTGAGTATTACTCACTGTAGAAGAGCTGGGACTCTCTACTTCTTCTATTAGAAAAAATTTAATTGATAAAGTAAAATACAATTTTACTGGCTAGGAGATCAGTTGCATGAAATGTCTAGAATGTGATAAACTTATCGGGAAATATAATTGGAAATTTTGCTCAATAAGATGTAGAAATAGAGCAGTTTCTAGAGTACCTAGGAATACGTTTGAGCGAACATGTATGATTTGCAAAAACTGTGGAAAAACTTACAGTGTAAGAAACTCACAGAAACATAGATCTAAATACTGTTCAAGAATTTGCCAAGGTAAGTTTTTGGGTGACAAGAAGTTTAAGGAATAATATGAATTGGCTGAAAGTATTAATGATTATTAGTACATTAAATTGCTTCATGTTTTGGAGATATTCAAAGATTAATTTTAATATTAGGGCCTTATCAAAAAAATTAGATGCAAATCTTATGGATATAAATGCACGGCTTGATCAACAAATCAATCTGCGAAAAGAAGGAAAAAAATAATGGAATGGATACATGTTTTAACAATTATTTTTTCTCAAGCAAGTATAATGTCTGGAATATTGTTCTGGTTTATGAGCGATATAAAATCAGATATAAAGAAAGTTGAAGATGATTTAAGGAATCAAAATTCACGTATCGATCAGTTATATCAGATGTTCGTTGACCTATTAAAAGAGGGCAGAAAATAATGGAATGGATACATGTTTTAACAATTATTTTTTCTCAAGCAAGCATAATATCAGGTATTTTGTTCTGGTTTATGAGTGATATAAAATCAGATATAAAGAAAGTTGAAGATGATTTAAAAGAACAAAATGCGAAATTTAATGAAAGATTTGATTTACAAAATTCACGTATTGATCAGTTATATCAAATGTTTGTCGATTTACTAAAAGAGGGAAAAAAATAATGGAATGGATGCAAGCAATAATGATCATCTTATCGATTGCTGGATTAATTCAGTGGTTTCGATCTGACATAAAAAGTGATATGTCGCGTATGGAAACAGACCTGAGACAAGATTTATCCAGATTGGAAAATGATGTTAGGCATATAGCTATTAGAATAGATGCAAATATTGTTTCTCAGAATGCTAGAATGGATCAATTATACCAAATGTTCGATGCGAACATTATTGCTCAAAATACACGATTTGACAAACAAAATACCAGAATGGACCAACTTTATCAGATGTTCGTTGACCTATTAAAAGAAGGAAAAAAATAATGGAATGGATGCAAGCAATAATAATCATTTTATCGATTGCTGGATTAATTCAGTGGTTTCGATCTGATATAAAAAGTGATATGTCGCGTATGGAAACAGACCTAAGAAATGATTTCGCACGTCTTGAAAACGATGTTAAATATATTTCTATTAGAATCGATGAAGATATGAGATCGCAAATATCTCGCACAGATAAGTTATATGAGATGTACATACAGTTGCAAAAAGAAAATAGTCAAATGTTACAGACAATTTTAAAACAACCAAAAAATAGTAAAAAAACTACAGCTTAATAAGATAAGGAGTTTTCATATGGGCTTTCTTTTATTGATGGGTTTAATTGCACTCATGGGCTTTTCTCTTGGTTTAGGATCGGCTCTATTGGGCGGTTCAAATTCGATTTAGGATCGTTGAGTTCTTTTTGGTATTGCTTATCTAATTGCATGATTGATCTTACAGTTCCTGGTCCATTTTCTCGCAATGCATTAAGCATAGCTTGATTATAATAATGTCTTAATGTGCTATTTGTTAGAAACCTATATGCCAATTCACCACTTTTAATTGCACTGGCACCTACTGCAGCTCCAGCTAAAGGTTTTGCAATAGCGGCAGGATATAAAATACCACCACCAAATAGTGTTGCAACACCTGTTCGAAGAGGAACACCACGAATTTTATCCATTATAAAGTCTGATGCTTTTTTGCTTTGAGCTAATGATGCCCAACCACTATTTGCCATCCTATGTAAATTAAGAGCTTCTGGATTTATTGTACCAAGATAACCTTCAATTGCTTCATTATACATGTTTGCCATCTCACCCCAATATCGTCTTGCAGTTCTTGCTCCTGCACGATCTAGATCTGTAGCTGCCATAACAGCTGCGCGATTTCGATTTATGTCACGATACATTTGTAACATTTCATCCATTTCAACAGCTTGTCCAGATATTTTATTTAAGAATTTTTCTGCAACATTAGCGACTTGAGCTTTTTCTGGTGTAGGACCACCATATTTTAAACTTCTATTTATAAAGTTTTGTAGATTATGTTCAAGACCTGTTGGTGTTACCATTGTTCCTTGAGGAATAAGTGCATCCCTTTTTTTATAGAGACTGCTCAAATAATTTTCTGGATTTATCTCACCTGAAATTCTTGGTAGTGTTAAACCTAGCAAGAAAAGACTTCCTAATTTTGCGATTTCACCTTGTCCTTCAGTGCCACCAAACAATTTAACGCCTTCTTTTGCACTCTCTGCTGCAACGCCCATACCTAGATATTTACCTATCTTAGATATTTGTTGACCATATCTGGGTAATTGCTTAGCACCTCTTGCTACAGTGCCTCCACCTCCTCCAATCAATAAACTAGAGACTATTTTAAAAACTTCATCTGATCTTTCTTCCCACGGTCCTTGCGGACTTGTATAACCTTGAGAAACATCTTCTGATAATTGTTGTAGATTTTCTGAAGTTGGTAATTTTTCTAATAAATTAGCTGCGGATCTCTGTAATGGATTTGGCTCTTGTTTTAAAAATTGTGGTGGCTCAGGTAACTTCTGACCAATAGCTTTTGTTAACTGTACAACATCTCCAGGTAAACCAAAAATTGTTTCCACCATTCTTGATCCGGTCCTTGTCACGTTTCTCAGTGTGGAGTCCCACCAATCTTCATTCCCTGTTTCTTGCATTTTTTGAGCAATATCAAAAGGTGAATAGGAAGATAAAAAGTCATTTGGTGCATTCTTAACTTTATTATCTACAGATTCTTGGTTTATAGGAGCGATTTTCCCACTAGGTTTATTAAACTCCTCCATCGCAAGATCAAAAGCACTAGAATTCATACCCATCTCTCCTTGCTAATTCCTCAGCTTTTTTTCGGTCACCATTTGCAGCATTTAAATATTTTAAAGCAATATTAGGAGTTATTTTTGTTCCCGATGAAACTCTTCCAAGGTTATATTTTGTCATTTGGACAGCTCTTTCGAAGTTTTCTTTCAACTTATCTCCAATTTCTTGTCTTTTGGCTTGAGTTCTATCAAGAATTTCAATATCCAAATTTTTAGGTTTTCTTCCCTTATTTTCTTTAAGAATTTGCTTATATGCATCATAAGCTGCAATTTTTTGCTCATTGATCAGCTGTTGATTTTGTATGATTAATTCTTTTCCAGCATCTGAGTTCATTAATGTGGGAATCGTTTTCATATAAGGCTCAATCTCTGCCACTCTAATTTGTCCAGGAAAATAGTTCGAAATATCTTTAATATATTCATTGACATTTTTTTCATATGTCTCTGCAAGTGGGTTGGTAAAAACGCTTAGTGGGACTCCGTAAAAATCCATCAATTTTACCATTGCAGGTGCGGGCAATTGTCCACTTTTTGCAGCAACATCCATTTGTGCTAGTCTGTTTTTTGATGTCTCGGCTGCATTATAATCCATTACCACTCTATCAGCTAAATCAGCCGATCTTTTTGCCTCTATTTTATCACTTTCTGGTTCATAGGTTGGTTTTAAACCTTGAGCAAAGTTAGCTAAAAATGAAGCCGGTGGAGTGTTTTCTGGTGTTAAAGATTCTGGGACATCTACACCCATTTGTCTTAAGAAATTTAAAGATGCTTGAGCCTCTTCTTGTCTTGTTCCTTGTTTTAGGATTTGATTTAAGATTGGAGCTATTCCCTTTTGATCACCAGATATTGCAGCATATTGTTGTAATGCCCCAATTTTTTGAAGGGTAGATGCTTGAGGATCTTGTACTACACTTAGTGCATTTCCCAGAATTTCTCCATATTGCTGACGAGCTTGCATCTGTCTTTTTTCAGCATCTATTTGCTTTTGGACAAGTCTCTCTTCAGCTCCAATTTGTCTATTTTCTGCTCTCTGTTCCATTCCGAGCTGTCTCTGATCAGCTCTATTTTCAGCAGCACGTGACATTATTGCTTGTGCTAAAGCACTTGAAGCTCCCCTTAGACCATACGGATCATCAATGCCTGCAAATGTTATTGGCATTTTTCCTCCACACATTTAATTTTGTAGTCAAGCTGTTTAATCGAATTGATCATTATCGATACAAGACCGTAAAGATCAATAGCTTTTATGTCATCGACTTCTGTCATAATTTCTTCTGGAACTTCTTCTGCAATCAAACCAACACGATCATTTTGGTTACCTTCAACAGGAATGGTATAATCATATTGTTTGACTTCCAATTTTCTTACTACGTCAAGTCCCTTATCATATGGTTTGATATTTCTTTTTACTTCCCTTGATGAAGACATGATAGCTGCAGCACCTAATTGTCCACCTGCTCCAATTAAATCTTTTAGCAACCCTGATTGTGGGCCTTGAACGATAGGATCAAATTGTCTTTGTCCTAATAAACCTAATATTTGGCTTAAAGCTCCCAATTGCTGTTGTGACATTGATTGTTGAAGATTGATCTTTTGTCCAGCAAGAATGTTAGAAAGATCACCAGCACTTTGGCTCAATGCTTGGTTTAATGCTGATGAAGATCCTGCATTAGCGTCAACAAATCTCTGTTGGATGGATGGCAAGATTTGATTTTCATATTGTTTTAAAGCAGGATTTACAACTCCCGTTTGGTAAAGATCTTCACTATATCCCTGTAATAAACCTGGGAATGCTTGTTGCGCTTGAGGACCAATTCCTGTAATTAAAGAATTAAGGAACTGCTTTTGTTCCGGGGTCATCAGATCCGCTTTCCCCGTCTGCTGAGCTTGACTTCCCATCAATGTCTTTCCCATGACCAATATACTCCATTAAAGTATGTTTTGAAATTTTAAATCCAAACTTCTGCGAATGTCTTGGACATCTCGTTATCCAAAATATCTTTTTTAACTTAGCGCCTTCTTGGATTTCTATTGCTTTCTTTTCTAATAACTTAACTGCTTTTCCATTGCCCCAATAATCAGGATGCATTGAAAATGAATTAATGACTAAAGCATCATCCAGTGCATCAACTACCATCCAGCAAAAGCCTTTAACAGCCCCTTCTTCATTCGTCAATACATATAATAAATTTAATGGATTAAGAACAACCTGATCATTATCTTGGATGATGCAAGCTTTTTTCTGATAAATGTAGAATTTATCTATGTCGTACATACGATCCTTAATTTGTTCAACAAGTTCTCGTGGAATGTGAACCGGATCGAAAATCCTTACCCAATTTAAATTTATTTCTTCATTAGTTTTCAAATTCTTGCCCCAAATATTGTATGTAACCTGAGTAAGCACCTTGTCCTGCTATGTCAATTTCAATTGAATTAACTGCATCACCACATTGTACAATAGATCCTTGAGTCGTGTTCTGTTTTGCTTTCCAAACTAAATATGTATATCCAGCAGTGAAAGCATTGTTTGAACTCACGGTTTCAATTACTCCAACCCAAGGTTCACCTGAACTCCTAGCTGCTTTATAAGGTAATTGTATAGCTAATCCACCTGTACCTGTATGAGCACTCCATTCTATATCAAACCAAAGTTCAGTGACAATTCCAGATCTTCTTAACCATCCGTATTGCTTTGTGTAAGTTCCAGTGCCAGCAGTCGTTAATCCATATGCAATTGGTGTCCACGTCCTCATATTTCCATTAACATTTTCTGCAATCTGTCGATATGATTCTGTCAAAGCTTCTGTTAAATCTAGTAGATATCGTTTGAAAGATTCTATGTCTCCATCAATAAGTAGATCTGTGCGTAAAGGTAATATTATGTCTGTAGGTAACGTCATCCGATCATCCTAGTTCCACATTGTCTAAACCAAGGCATAAAGGCATTAAAACGAAGAATATCATTGGTTCCTGTATTAGTAATCCTAACGTAATGAAGATATCCTTTTCCACCTGCATATGCTCTTTTCCAACATTTTGTATTTTCAAACTCTCTTAAAACAAGAGTTCCACCAGAAATATAAGTTTCAAATCCTGTACCATCTACTCCATCAAGAGTAAAGTTGTTTTCATCAACGACTGTGACAGTATAAGGCCCACCTGTTAAATTCTCAGCACCATTTAGGTTATATATAAATAACTGATCTCCAGTTTCTAATCCATTGCTTGCTGCCGTTATTTGAACGGGATTTGATAAAGTTATGTCTTGTATGTCGGCGATAAAACCTAATGGTGGTAAACAGTCCAGAGTTTGTGTTGCATAGGGATTATTTATATCGCTTGTGAAAAACTCAACAGTAAATTGTGTATCGGTATCTGCATCTACGTAGAAATCAACATATCCCAACTGAGCTTGAATACCCTGATCTTTATAAGGATTCCATGCCGCACTCGTTAGTTCAAAATTAATAGGATTTCCATCGTCTGATCCTGAATCACTGTCTTCAAGAATGTAAACTCTACCTATTTGATCTCCACCTAAGAACAATTCGCTATCTGATTGAAGGAAATATGACTGCCATGTTTCCTCATCAAATTCTGCCCATGAATTGTCAGAAGCGAGAACTCCATTAAAATCTTCCCAAGCTAAGTCTCGTGTGGTCTCTCCAAACCCTAAAGAACTAAAGTTAATGCCATCACTATATGTAATTCCATCGACTGTAGTAGGAGGAAATGCTATACGATAAATAGACCATGCACCTTCATCTTCAGTTCGAATCAAAGCTCTATTTGAAGTTTCAGGAGCGTTTGTGCTATCTGGATTAACATCATTGATCAATGCAGGATAAATAGTCCAACTTCGTTGTTCAGCAAAATTTCTTTCTGAATAAAGCTGTTGGATAAATTGAGTGTTAATCTCGTTTTGAATGAAAGACTGGATCTGCTCATCAATTCTTCTTACTTCAACGGAGTCTGTCGCAACGATTCCTCTTTTACCAAAAGAGATCACATATCTATCATGACCAATGTTTGCATATGGCGCATCACAAGCTCTAAAATCGTTAATCTTACTCCATCGGAATGGTAATGCAGGATCTGAGGTTGGTTGACTCATCCATACAGATTGTGTGAAATGCGTGATTACTAAATCCTGTAAAGACTTTGTTCCAATGATGACTTCAGAAGTTGGAGCATCGACATAACCCCCATTTCCTGGAGTTACATCATCCCATACCGTTGGATTTTGTGCCTGCGACCATCTTTGTCTTTGATTGTAATATGTTCCTCCAGTGCCAGATACAGCACCTTCAAGAGTACCCATCAATACCAGTCGTTGTCTTATAGAAAAGATGAATTTGCATGAGTTGACATAATTAGCTGTGCCAGTTGGATTTGTATTCGGTATGAATTGCGAAACAGTAGTATCACCACTTTGATAGGTGTAAATCGTATCAACATTATTTGTCATGAAAAGTGTTGAGGTTCCAAAAGACCCTGTACGGCCAAAAGAAGCTGTGGAGAAAAAGTTAGAATTGTCTCCACTGAAATAATCGGTGAAAGGTGTTGATCCATCCAATGGTGCAAAACTATTTGTATTTGGATCATACACACATGCACGTCTTGTATCCATTGCAACTAGAATTCTTTGATTATCATTATCAACAAATGTTCTGAGTCCCATGACAGGTAAAGCTGGAAATATGGAGAGAATACCACTTCCAGTGTAGACGCCAAAACCTGATGTATCAACAGGATTTCCAGAGGTGTCATAAAGATCAAATGTGGTTCCAATCAAATTTGTAATAACATATTTACCGCCATTTACGGAAGTCATTCCTGTTGCATAGTTGATTTGAATTCTTTGCCCTTCAGACAACCCCGCTGCTGATGAAACAGTAACCTGTCCAGGATTTGCATTTGTAATTGCTGTAATATCAATTTGCGAATGGACAAGTTCACCAAAAAACTCAACCCCATCTCTTTTAGACAGTACACCATGATGTATATACGCATCATAAATACTTTGAAATGCATCTTGCGGGAGAAGCCATGGTTGCAATTCAGTATTTAAAGACGTTTTAAAAGGTGCTATGAGATAGGGTTGATAAGCTGTCATCGACCACCAAAAACTGTTATATGGAAAGCTTCATCGTTGTTGCTTCCAGACGAGTTACTATAAATGTTAACGGTAAAACTGTTATTTGTTGTATTCAGCACTGATCCAGAACGGGTATTACCACTATTTTGCAACGTTAATGCTGTCGTATAGAAGGATGTAGCTGGCGTCACAAATGTTACAGTATAATTTCCTGTTGATATTCTTGCACAAGTCATATCACCAGATGTGGCTGTTACTGCACCATTAGAAGCTACTCTTAACCAACCAAGAATCTGATGAGTTGCATCAGTATATGATACACCGTTATCGAAAGTAATAGCATCCGCATACATCGTTTGACCAGGAGCACCGATACCTCCATCATTTGTCAATCTAATAACTTCTGCTGGATTTCTGTCATCTTCATAGTAAAGTTCAGAATAACCTGAGCCAGGATCTTTTGTATATAGCCAACCTGTAGCATCAGCTCTTGTTGGATTGATCACCTGTTTTGAAAGTTGCAAATAATCGTATGGTACACCACCTGTTTCTATAGCATCCCAATTCGATCTTATAATCGCAGCTGATAATCTAAGCTTGCTTGAATCAGCTGGTAATGTTTTATTCCATGCCATTGTTTACCTCAAAAACTTGGGAAGGCCCGCATATTCATTAAGTTTTGAACTGTACGTGTTAAAATATAAGCTACCTGTTCTTTGTATAAAGCTGTTATTTCAGCATATCTATCTGATTCACCGAAATCTATGCATATATCACGCGCTGCACCATAAGCGATACATTCACCCCATTCTTCTAGAGTGGGTGTATCGGTAGCTAAAACCAATGGATCAGGTATTTTATATGCTTTAATTTTTGCTCTATATACCGTATCCGGTACAGGATAAAATCTAAATTCGTTGTTATACACTAGAACCGAATTTGGTGGTCCTGGTTGGTATTGCTCAAATGAAGCATAAATTACCTGACCATTTGCAGGAGCTGTTCCAAAAGTTACATCGATAAATCCAGTTGTGTAATTTACTGTTCCTGTTCCTCCCATATCTCCAACCAATATGCCTAATCCATCATCATTAAATGTCTCAACGTTGTCTGTCACAATAACAGTGTACGGCAATATATATGGAAATTGAACTGTAAATTGGAAGTTTAGAGTAACTCCATCTCCTGTCCAAGGTGTATTTCTTGTTATTTGTTCCGGCGTTTCGGCAAAATACACTGTTGGATCTTGATAATATAACATTGGCATATAATCAAGATAAAGAGGTGGTTCAAAATTCGTATAAGATGTTGGAAATGAATATGTTTGTGTATTTGCTTCGGTTTCAAATTCGTAGTACGTATGCTCTCTTTCTAATTTTACTTCTGCTGGAAAAGTAAATCTATAGTAATTATTGATATATTCATCAAGTTGATTGGTTGAAAGTTCGTTGGAACTTAATCTTCCTGTCACTTGACGCACTTTTCTTCTTATATCAGATAGGGCCCAGGTCATACGTACTCCGTAAAATTATTATGCAAAAACTTGTCTGCATTGAAAACGTGGTTTCATTCCAGTTAATTTTTTTCCCATTCCACCGCTACCATCTGGTAACCATTTCCAAATCGGAGTTTGTCTTGATTCGATATGTTGGACAACTCTTCTTGGTAATGTATACTTCCCACCATGCATTAGTGTATATACCTTAAAGTTTTTTGTACCGCCAAATGGAAACTTATTCATCAAACCAGGTTCTTCGATGTTGTAAAATTCGATTTGAATCTCTTCATCTAACCAGTTTTTTTCTCTATCTGTAACTTCTTTCGTTGGAGTTTCGACAGCTCCAAAACTGTTTCTTTTACTTGCCATTGTTCACTCCTTAATTAAGGGGGACATAAAGCCCCCCTATTACATTGATTAGGTCACTGACATACCACCACGTACTACAGCAGCCATCTCAGCAGAGTTAGCTCCTACAGCATTTGTTCCTAATGTCAAACCTTGTATAGCAACGTTATTAGTTGCAATTGGATTGCCATCTGAATCAGATACGCGACTTACGTAACCACCTGATACATATGTTGCATAACCAGTTGTATTTTCAACTAATGTGATTGCTGTAGCAGATACAGAAGCTACGGTAAATTCACCGTTTTTAGATCCTGATCCACCGCTTTCAGCAACAGCTGCTACCATAACTGTATCTCCAGCAGCAAAACCAAATGCTGATAGGTTAGATGCAGTGATAACACCAGGGTTTGCAGATGTAAAGTTAGAGATTGCGGCTCCAAACATTGCACCTTGTGATAATGGAGTTACACCGTTAGAAGATGCAATTGTTCCTGCATCAACATCCAATACACTCTCATCATCCATCCCTGAGTTCCAATACCATGAACCACCGTTCGTTTTATCTACGATAGTTACTTCGTCACTTTCAAAACCTATATCTAGATTTCTTGCAACTGCTGGGTTTGGATTAGTCCAAGTTAAAACTTTTAATTGTGCCATTTTATATCCTCCTTATTATGAGTGTGTTGCCATCAAGTTTAACATGAAGGCATCATTTAGGATACGTGCCACAAACGGATGTTGCCACCCAACAGTTCCTCTTTGATGTAATGGGTCAGCAGAACCTGCAGAACCAAGTGGTTCGATATAGAAATCGCCACTTTCACTTCCAAGATGAACAACAGCATAAGCTTCTTTACCAATGATAAAGTTGTTGTAAACAGCAGGAGATGCATTAGATACGCTACCTACGCTTGTATATAGCCATCTTACGTTTCCTGTTGCACCCCATTCAGCTTCTAGAACTGTTTGTTGGCTTGGATATGATGATGTTGGTTGGAAGTTAGAAACTTGTTCTAGATCATCCAATAGATCGGTATCCATATAACCCCAGAATGAAGGTCTTACTGGAGCTGTACCGAACATATCTCTACCAGTAATAACTTCACTGATCATCTCAGCGTCGTTACCCAATAGGGTTTTGACTGCTATATCGATGTCAAGTTTGTTAATTTCAGTAGGTGTCTGTCCGTTACTACCATTTTGGCAAAGAAGCACTGAGCTTGTACTTGCCAAAACGTCTCTTGTAACTTCGTCCATTGTTTGACCTAAGTTTTGAGCTAGAAGTCTTGCACTTTCGTTAAGAACTCTATCTTCAACAGTCAATTCAACTTGGTTGGTTATCATCACGTAGTTACCATAAAAGTCTACGCGAGCTTTGATATCCTGAATGCTCAATGGAGCACCAGGAGGTGTGACGCCATCAACGAGTGGTACAGGAACTGTAGCCAATCTGTTATAACGTCTAAATACGATTGTGTCCCCCATTTTGCGAGGAAGCTGACGCTTCTGAGCAAATTTTGTATGGATCAGCGTAGGATACGCTGTCATCAAAAGCAAACGGTCGTAGTAGTCTCTTACCGCTGGAGGAAGCACGCTAACTGTAGTAATATTTGCAGTCATGTTTTCCCTTTTTGTTTTTAAGCCAGATATCTATTAGCAAGCTTCATGAAATCTGCGTCGCTCATATTCTTATAGGTATTTGCAGCAGAACCAGCAGGTGCTTGACCTACAGCTGATAGATTTCCTACCTTCTGTAAATTTTGAACCGCTTTTTGTGCTTCAGGAGATCTCTGAGATGCTCTCTGATCTTGTAAATAACTATCAGAACGCTTGACTAGATAATACGCTGCCTTATAAGGATTTGGCGCATTCATGATCATTTCTTTTAGATCTGGATCACTTTTTAAGACTTCTGGTAAATATTTTCTGACGACATCATTATAATCTGGGTGAGCTTGAGCCATTTTTAACTCTTCAACTGCCATTTGTTGTTGGCGTTGAAAACCTGAGATAAACTTTTTAGCTTCTCCAACAGTGAGAACATCATTGTCGGACAAATCCGCAAATTCATCTTTAGGTTTTTGTTGAGTTTGATTTGCTTGCAATAAAGCAAGGTGGTCTTGCATCACTTTTAGATTTTCTTGAAGTTGTTGACGTTCGCGTCTTTCTGCTTGCAATGCTGAAACAGGAACTAATTGTTCTTGTTCAGATTGTGTCATAGACTGCTGAGCATTCATGTCAGTCTGAACGGCGGCTTCAGCAATTTCGCCCGTTTGCATATTGTCCATTATATGGCTCCTATTTTAACGCCCTTTCATTTTCGTAACTATACGAAGGCGGCTCGCTAGTTATATAAATATGATCCTGGAATGCTCGTTTCGTACGATTGCGTTCCATCTTGCTCTAGGCCAAGTAAGTGGTATCCGAATGGCTTATCGGGCATATTCACTTCCCAACTTACTTTTCCTAGTTTGTTGTTAACTTCTCCTATTACCATTCCAACTTGGGATTTTGGCTTAGTAAAATAGGCTTTAATGACTTTCATCAATGTGGGCTTTCCTTCTACGCAAATACCTTTAGCGGGCTTAGCAAATAAGACAATCCAATATTTATCCTGATAGTTTTTATTATCATTCAAAATCTTTTCTACTGCCTTTTCATCATCCTCTACAATGGCTTTGGAGGTTTCCCCTACTTGTTGACTCATTCATCCTCCTGCTTAGAATTTATAGTTAAATGCTTCAGCTGGAGTATCTTTATATTGGTAATCCGAATAGGCAACACGATTAATGTCGTAATTTGGACATGGATCAACTTGCATTACTTGTGATGCATGACCCATGATTCCATCACCCATAGAACCAGCTTTTGAAACGTTTAAATAACGTTCGTTATGAGCTTTCCCTGGATAACGAGCATCCATCTGTTCTTCCATCGGAACCTTGTTAGGTTGGTATTTACCTGGCATTGGTTACCTCTTGGTTTTGTTGGTTACCGGCTTGCGCCGTTATGAGGATGTCATCATTCTTGATTTCTTGTTCCTTAGAACGATTTATTTCCTCAAGTTGGTTAAAGACTTCAAGCAATTTTAATATTCTGTCATCGTCCATAGCTTCTAATTGCTTAGCAGCTTGTGCACGTTTCAATACCGCATTTGCTCTGTCTTCTACAGCTTTTGCTGCTCTTTCGTCTTCAAGACCTAGGTTTGCAACAGATCTTGTAAATCTCTCTTTTGCACTAGCAATATTCGAAATGGATTGTGATTGGAACAACTGCGATTGAGTCTTAAGCTTTTCTTGCTCAATTTTAAGAGCTTCAGCTTGCGCTTGTTGTTGCTGTTTCTGCCACTCTTCCATTGCTTGAAGATATTCAGTCTTACCTTGTAATGGAGCAGCTCTTGCCATAAGTCCTGGAGGAACTGGTTCACCCATCTCTTTCAATACTGCAAGCTGTCGGAAGAACATCTGTTGTTGGGTATCTGTTAACACACCCTCTTGAACAGCAATATCAAATTTGATTGTCTGCTTATCTTTGAGTTGTTCTGTTGGTTCTTCATTCATGATTCTTCGAAGCTTTTCGTTTGACCAGCCTTGAGCCATTTTTAAACATTTACGACTTACTAATTCTTGAGCAAAACGTAGGTTATCAAAAATGTCTTGTAGTCCGACTAATGCTGCACCTTGTCTTAGCATGACCTTTAATCCAGAGTCTTGCTCTGAATCTGCTTGTCCGAGCAATTCTTCAGAAATGTTTGCAACCCGCATCACATCTTGATCATGAATATTATTCAAATCAAAGAATCCTGGAGGAATTTGTGCAGGTTGCAATCTTTCTAGTGAACCTGGGCCACTTCCGCGTTTTTTCCAAATAACTTTACCCTGTCCAGTATTGTAAAGTGAGCGTGGGTTAACACATGTATCTTCTTCTGCTATCCAACCTGTATTGATGCTACTTTCTACTATGTCAATCATCTGAGATCTTCTACGGTTAGATTCTCTCTGTGGATCAACCATAGGTCTTACTAAAGATTGAACTTTCAAAAGGTAGTCACTTGACTCGCTTTCAAAAGTACAGAAAAAAGGAACGAAGGGATATTCATTCAAATCATATGGATTCTTTTCTGTTTTGACATATTGATCGTTAACAATAATGTGTTGAAGCACATAAGGATCTTGTCTTTCAATGAGTTCAATGTTTGGATCAGCATACAAGAAGTAATCTGATTCTTCTCCAAGATAATCAAAAGTTTGCCCTGTAGACACGTTGTATAAATACTTTTTGTTTTCCCAACCCTGTTCCCAAAACTCATTATAGGCAATCATTTGTTGCCCGTTTGGCTGCTGTTGGTAAGGAAGCCAAGTAAATTTATCATCTCTTTCCCAACCGAGTTTATAAAGAAGATCAAGATCTTTATCCATACCAGGAAGAAGAGATTTAGCTTGAGCCAAAGTTATATATTTTCTTCTGCAAATATTCCCGCAGTCCGAAAAGTCTTTTTTTGTGAAGTATGGGTCGCAGATAAATCCAGAGTATGGTTCTCTTCCAAAACGAATATCACCATTAACAGGATCTGTCCTATAATCTTTCCATATTGATAAAAGGTTCCATCCTGTAATCAATGCGCCTCTAAAGCATTCAGAGATCATCTCATATCCATCTCCATACTGA
>JACCDQ010440705.1_pt1 | contig 34094 bp, 39 predicted proteins | sample 7446031 | NCBI WGS metagenome assembly JACCDQ01 (sample SAMN15323442, study PRJNA562643) | freshwater metagenome | isolation source: river surface water | place: USA:Blue River Watershed | collected 2017-08-17 | reverse complement strand
TATGGACGTGAATATGTGCTGTCGGTGTGGAGTTTTAATTCAATTACCTACTGTTGTGTGTAATTGTTACTTATATTATCCTCAAAATGAATTTTTGTATGAAACAAGACCCAGGTTTAGAGGACGGCATAGTATAACATCTAATATATATTACAACGGTAATGTTAAAAATGTTTATAATTGTAAAGATGCTTTTCATTTATATTTAAATACTTGGGAAACGAATTCATTTTTTGTTAGCTTTGATTATCAAGAATATTTAACTCATGGGATGTATTATTTATATGTTTATCTGAAAGATTTATCAAGCGGGAAAATAACAATTTATAAATATAATCAGACGAACGAAGATTTAGAGGTCACCTTCCCACGCTCGTTTCAAGGAGAGGTCGAGGTTTACATCTGTATGAAAGGAAGTTTCTACGCTTATCGTATACCGCCAAGATTTTTTGAAGTAAGTCTACCACATTTGGTTTTTATCGTTGATACGCGAAAGCGGGTTTATTCATAAGTTTTAAGATGACTGCTTTAGGAAGTTGTGTTATTTGTGGTTCGTTTTTACAATTTTATGGAGAGTGTGTGGATTTATATTTAAAATGTCTAATAAGAAGTTTGTTGTTAATTTGGCAATAGATTATTTGTTTAAAAATAATTGTACTTGTTTGAATGAAAAAATTTTTTTGAAAAATGAGATTCTTAATCGTATATCTACAAATTATAAGTACGAGTTATCTACTATGAAAAATAATTTTTCGAAAATATTAAAGGACATTGAAAAATGTGGAGAAATTAAATTTCCTAGAGAAAAAGTTTTAGAATTCATTTTTAATAATTTGGAATATGAATTGTATTTGTACGAAAAGAAAGATTTAGTATTTAATTTCATGAAGGATAAAACTCGCCAAGTAGGCGATAAAGTAAGTATTTTTATCTTTCTTTTATCATTATCGAAATGGAGAGTGTACACAAATGTTGTGTAAATTGCTTCGTCCCTTTGACATATAAGGAGATATACGTTATTCCTTTTTTACGTAAATGTGATCATACATATTGTAAAACTTGTGTGTTACCTTTCAATAATAGAGTATATTTTTGTTGTAAATATTGTGATTTACATAGTAAAGAGATATTTATTAAGTGATAATGAGTGTTTTGAAGAAAGATTTAAGAATTCAAGATAGAATGGATTGTGCTATTAAATTACCGTGTGAATGTATGTACAGTAAAGAGAATTTATTGGATTATGTTTTATCAGTTGAAGGTACGAATTATTTTTGTTTAAAGTGTAAATCTGAAATACCGGATCATATAATTAAATTTGTATATTTGGAATTTAAAAATAGTATGATTGCGTTTTTTCAAAAATTACTTGAGAAAAAAGTTTTGATGGACGTCCAGCAGGAGGCGTTTTTAGCGGAAATGGGACGTTATAAAGAACAGTTGGTAAGTATTTCCTTTCACTAAAGATGGAGGTTGTTCGTATATGCACATTTACATCTGCTCAGGAGTTAACGGATGTAACTTTTTTTAATATATGCCAGACCAATAGCGTGAGAATTAGAAGACCGGATGGAGGATTTTTATTATTAGATTTTTCTTCATCCGAATTTGAATTAGTTAGAAGACAACTTCCAACCAAAGTAATATGGATCTTTCAATTTTAGCTCCGTTAAATGATAAAGAAAAGTTAATTTTTTCAGATATTTTTAAAGATGCTGAGGTTAATTTTTATAATAAACTTTACGACGGATATTTTGAAAAAGATGTAGATTTAATGTTACGTTTAAGGAGTTTGTATGTAATGAATCAGTTGAAAGTGGCTTGTAATAGTTTTAGATCTTCAGATAAGGTTTTAATTAAGCAGGTTTTGGCTGATGATGATTTAGTAATTGAAAAATTTCCTCGTTTAGGTTGTAATTCATTAACGTATGATAGACCGATAATTATTAACGTTGAAATTTCGGTTTTTGATATGGTTGACATTAAAACTTATAAATTTGACATACCCGTTGTTTATAAGTTGTATGATTTTTGTAAAAAAAGTTTAGGATTAAAAAATTTATATAAGATTTTAAACGTAATGTTTTATCTTTCTGTCGAAAGAAATAATTTTTGTGAGATAACATCTTTTTTGATTGATACACTTGTTTATTCTAAAAAATTGAAAGATTGTGGTTTGTTATCTATTGCGAAGGAAGTTGATCTTTGCGAAAGAGGGGTCAATCATTATATTAACCTTTTGGTAAGTACTTTATTCTTATTGGTTGTCAGTCGTCATGGGAAATTGCGTAGAGGTGGAAGCTCATGACACTTCTTATCTAACGGATTTTCTATGTGAAAGGATAACTAGACAGTGTAATGGAGAGTGTTTCCATTGCAATTGTAAAATTTTTCGATTAATGCAAATTCATTTATCGAATAATTTATCTAATAGTTATATTTCGGTTACTTGTTATAATTGTGAAAATGTTTCTAAATTTTATGCTGGAATTAAATTTACTTTAAAAGAAACGCGAAATAATATAGAATTAGTGAATTTTATTATTGTTGAAATTGTATTAGAAAAATTTTTTCGAAATGAATAGAATTTTTATGGATAACCTTCAAATCAGTCAATATAGGAAATTAAATTTAACTGGAAATGAAAGGTTTTATTGGTTTCCGTCTAAAATTATTTCATCTGCTAGGGTGTTACCGGATATTCATACTTTTAATTCACCTTCTCATGATATTTTTAAAATATTTAAGCATAATAAAATTACTAATGCATTGGATTTTTTTAAGAATCATCAAATTGGTTATGCAGATAATTCTGAATATGAATTTGGAATTTATGCTAATAACTTCTATTTCATAAAGAGTGAATCAAATTTTAATAAAATCGTTAATTTTGATTCAGAAAGTATGAGTTTTGAAGTGAGTTGGACTAATCGTCCTCATAAATATACATATGTAAATAGTTCTCAAGTGAAATTATCGTCTTTAAAGAACGAGGATTATGTTATAGAAAAATTTGATAATTTTCCTTTAACTATTTATGACTATGCAGATAATAAAAATTCTTATATTTCGAAATATCTGTTACATTTAGGTGATTTTAATTCTGATTTTACTAATATTGATAATTTTTATTTTCTCCTAGCTTATGTTTGGTTTTATTTAGGTAACAAATGTTGTATGAAAGATTGGGTTAACGCGTTTGTAATCCGTCATAATTTTTCGAATAATTTGGATTTAAATAATTTTAATGTGGATTCTAAATTTTTTGAATTTGTTTCCAAATTCAAAATATGTGATAAGGAAATTGAATTTACCCAAATGTGTTTATGTGTGAAATTTACTTCTCATGATACCAATGTTCCTTTGTTAACTATTATTATGATACCGAATATTTTACATAATTGTGATTGGTCTTTTAAACATGCATGTTATGAAGATTTAGAAAAGAGAGGATTGCATAATTTTTTCAATGTTTATCGATATAGAAAACACGATTCTTATAAACAAGAAGGCTTTATTTTTGATATTAATTCAACTTGGCGTGAAAGAATATTTTTTGAAAATACTTATCATATATCTAGAAGTTATGGAACTTCTGATTGTAAATTTTGGTATTCTTTTAATCTGTTGACTGATTTGGAGGATTTAAATGAAAAACCTAAATTTGAAAATGTAATTTGTAAAGATGGAAAAATTATTTCTTTAAAAGTTAAACCTTTAATTGGAAAGATGAATGATTGTCAAAAATTAATGTTGTTGAGTGGTTTTAAATTAAAATCTAATTTTTTGGTAAACGCTTATATGCAGTATCTGTATTGTTATAAAGAAAAAAGTATTCCTGCTTTTGTAAAAAAAAAATCTCAAGAATTTGATAATCAAATGAGTAAATGGACTTACGTCAAGAACGAAGATATCGAAAAAGCTAAAGAGTTTTTTCTTAAGGTTCTAATTAGTTTTCTTTATATTTTTTTCTCTTAGTTATTTGAATTTTGTTTTATTTTTATAATTTTTTCTTTAGAATCAAGTTCAAAGTCCTCTTGCTCCCATATCAGATGAAAATGTTCAAAATCCGGGACCATCTCAGTCTAGTTTTGGAACTCAATCTGGTGAGACGTCGTCAGAAATTCCTCCTGAATCGGAAAAAACTGACGTAGTATCGAGGGATCACTCCAAACTCGGTGAATGTATGTATATTGAAAATTTGGTTAACAAATTGACAAATTTAAATTCTGACAATTTATGTTTGGATTTTTCTACTGATGATTTAAAAATCAAGTTTAAAGAGAATAAAGATATTTTACAAGTTCAAAAATTACTTAATACTTTTAAAGATCAATTGATTAGTAAAATTTTGTCAAGTGAAAAATTTATTGTTGTTAATAATAAAATATCTGTCTCTGAAGAAACTCAATTGGATGAAGTTTTTGAAACTTTTTTAAAATTATCAAAGACTCATAGAGATATAGTTTTGAATGTATTCAACAAAGAAAATGAAATCGATAACAAAGTATTAGAATTATTAAAGAATTATCAACAGCTAAATAATTATATACAGAAAGAAGTTCCTGGATTTAAAAATTATGTTTTTTTATTAAATCTTATATATAAAAATTTATCAATAGCGAATAATTACGAAGATAGTTTAATTTACTTTTTCTTATTTTGTAATTACATTATTATTTGTAATTTTTAGAAAGATTTTACATTACCATTCTGCTTATTGTGGCTGCTACTGCTTTTAAAATTATTTGATGGAGTCTTCGTATTCGTCTGTGAGTGAATCCGACAGTAGTACTCAATCTGAATTTCCATTATCCAAAGATGAAGAATTTCTTCCAAAAAAATCAGGAACTAAACGCAAGTTTTCTGAAATGTCAACTCAGCATACGTCCATCTTACTCAGACCAAAATCCGAAGTTAAAGCCAGTAGAAGAGAGTGGAGAAACTCTTCTCAACAAAAGACAAAATTTACAAATAAGCAAAGGTATGTCTTATTATTTATTTAGGAGTTTCATATTTAATGAAAATATAACTTTATCACGTTTGAGAGAATGTCATCGAGATATTTGTTCTATGATTAATAATATTTTTAAAAAAAGAAATTTTTATATACATATATTAAAAGATGATATAAGAATTTTGTTTAAAAAGACATTGAATAAAATTAAATTTATGTTCATGAGTTATAATAAATTTATAAAAATTGAAATGATTAGGTTTTGGAAAGTTAAACGGGTCCAAATTGCAAAATTATTTTTAGACATTCAAGATAGTAAATTTACTATTGAGGAAGTATTTATTAAATTACAAACAATATTTGAAAATGCATTTCTTTATTCATCAAAAAATAATTATTACAGTGATACACATTATAGATTCACATCTATGTTAAAAATTATATATAACTTATACTTTGAAGATTATTTAAATCATAAGTATATTTCTTGAAAATCATCTTTATAAAATTTTCTGGCAGTTTTATCAACTAGTATCCATTTTGTTTTTGGTAAGTCTTTGAATGTAAAATCCATACTAGGAAATGCTTGTCTCAAAAATGTCATTAAAGATCTATCTCCGTCTTCTGTAAATAACATAAAATATCTTACTTGTTTTCTGAAATGTCTAAAATTTTTTTCATCATTAAATAAATTTTGTGTAATACAGAAAGTTGTACAGTTTTTATGTCTTGAATCAACAGCAGCTATTTTTCCTAATTTAAAATTATCTTTTGTATCATTTAATTTATCATCAATTAGAACGTAATTAATTTCTGTATTTTTTAAGTTTCCGATAATTTGATCTAAATTTTTGGAGTCTGCATCAATAATTTTTGCGTCTGGATTTTGGGATATGATTAAAGTAATAATTTGTTGATAATGATTTTCATTTGGGTATTCGCATAGAACAACAATTTTATGTACTCTTTTGATAAAGTCGTTTAGTAAAAATTCTCTAACTAATGATGTTTTCCCAGAACCTGAACTTCCAGATAATAAAGTTATTGATGGTTGAGCAAATCCTTCAAAATATTTTGGTTCTAACGAATCCATTTTTTATTTTTTCAGGATATCTAAAAGAAAATATGGCGTTATCTACACATCTTTAAAATATGTGAGTACTCCAAATGGATACAATAATGTTAAAGAACTTACTCTTTATTTCTCTTCGGACGATATTGCCCACTTCTTACTGGAACACAATACTTCGGATAATTTTATACTCGAAAATCAATCTAGATCTTTAGAAAAATCTTCATTTCAATCTAGTAATAGAAATTTTCATGGAATTTTTGATAATGAATATTGCATACCGGTTGTTAGATGTTTAGAATTAGTTAATGAGTTTATTGAACATTTAAAAGCGAAGTATTACATGTATAATTTGAAAGATTTTTTGATAGTTTGTTTTGATAAAATTTCATATGATATTTTAAATAATCTTTTTTTCGAAATTTTAAATCGACGTAAGTTTCATGAAATTCAAATTGTTTGTTTAAAATCTATTATTCCGATATTAAATTCTCCTCGCAGAAAAAGTGAGTTTTTATTTAATCGATGTTGGTTTCATATTTCAAAGTTCTCGTCGAATGAAGATTGTTGTTCTAAAGGTCTAATTTGTGAAAGTATAAAAAAAAATAAAAGATATATTAATTATCAAATGCATTGGTTATGTGATAATATGAGAAATGACTTTAAAGTTAGTACAATGGAATTTGATACTAGTGTCGGATTTTGTGATGTGTTATATTTAAATGTTTTCGTGGATAATGAAAATTTTGAAACTGTTCATGTGCGTAAAAATGTTTTTAAAAAATTTTCTTTGGATTTTGATGTTAATCTTTACTTACCTAAGCTTAAATCGATGTTCGCTTGTGTAAACGCTTATTGTGCTGAGCAATAAAAAATTTTTTGATAAAATTTGTTTTTTTATTTACAATGGATAATTTAGATTCACAACAATCTACTAGTGAGATAAGAAAAAATACAAGTAAAGAAAATTTTAAAAATAAATTTAAGTGGTTTAAAAATTACAAAACTTATAAAAAATTTGGAAGGAAGGATGGATTGGAAGGAAAGGTAAGAAACAAAGCTGAGCTTTTAGTTTTGTATGATTCTGATCTAGAGTATTAATCAGCAACATGGTGAATTATATTAAGTATAAAGGAAAATTTTGGAAAATTGTTTCGAATAAAAATGGGAGATATTATTTAGTTCCTAAAAAGGTTAATTCTAATTATAAGAAAAAATTTAGAACTTATAAAAATATAGAAAAATTTGGATTTTCAAAAAATTTTCGGAAAGTCATTAAGAACAGGAGAAAGAGAAATTTATTGAAAGGAGGTGCAAAGGATGATGAATTTCCGGAAGAACCAAGTAGAGTTCGAGATCCTGATGCATTATTAAGTTTCAGAGATTTGAAAACTTGGAATGCTAATAAAGTTCCTTTACAAAAAGAAAATCAATATATAACCAAAGACGATAGAAAATGGATTAATGAAATCCCTAATCCTAGAGATAGAGAAATAGCAAATAAATCTTTAAATGATTTAAATAAGATAAATAATTTAATGAAAATATTTGGGGGTAATGAACTTAGTTTTTCCAACTTAGGTGAGGCTACCGAATATTTAAAAAATAATAAGGAACAAGTTTTACAATATATAACTGATAATGCTGCTGGTACGAGTGTAGGTCATACTTTACTTGAGGGTTTGAAATTATTCGGAAATAAACTGTTGAGTTTTATTGGAATAAATACGGGGGCGAATAGACAATCTGAATTTTCTGAAGCTGCTATGGCTAATGCGTCAAAGGCTTTGGATGAATTAATAAGTAATTTAAAAACTAAGTCTTTAACAGCTACTCAAACTTTACAACAAATTTATTTAAAACAGGGTGATAGAGAAGAAGCAAAACAAATTAGAGAAGATGAAGAGAAAAAGCAGGATCAATATAGAAAGGAAGATAGGTATACTTCAACACCTAAGTATCAGGTAATAAGAAATTTAAATCCCCTTGGTTATGAAACAGGTCAATCTCAAAGAAAAGTAGATCCTGAAAATTTAGAACAAGTGAGAAATGTTAGACAAAATCCAATACTTAAACAATTAGATCCCGCTTATCTACCGCAATCTCAAAAAGGACCGATGAATCAATTTCAAAAAAAGGATAGTGATAATTTAAATTCTAAAACTCAAAGCAGTTGGCAATAATGCAATTAGTGAAAAGATCTGGAAATATTAAATTAACTGAAAAAAAAGTTCAAGATTATGTAAAAATTTATGAATTAATTATAGATATTTATAAAAGATCCGAAAGGGATTATATCTCGTTAGATTTCGATAAAATAGCTAGTGAATATGATAAAATTTCTAAATGGTCTGTAATGAGTACGGTTCTTCATAAATTGGATAGGTCATTTAGAAGAAATTAAAAGCAATAATGAAAAATATAAAGAGGGATGGTAAAATTAAATTAACTGAAAATAACGTAAAAATTTATGTAGATGAGTTTCAAAATAATATTTCAGAATTTAAAAGGACTCAAAGAGATTATATATCACAGGATTTTGATAAATTGTCAGGAGATTATGATAGAATATCAAAATGGTCAGTAATGAGTACTGTGATGCATAAAATTGATAGGTCTTTGAGAAGACAGTAAGCAATTATGGATCGTAGATTGAAAAGGGGTACTAGATTACCTAAGAGATTGAAAGATTTCACAGGCATAAAAAATGTTCCTAGAAGATCTCAAGGTACTCCTCCTCCATCCCCTCCTGCGATTAGATTACGAAGAGCGAGAATTAATAGGAATATGTCTCCTATTCAATTAAGTCCTCAAAGTAGTCCACCTTCTCCTGTTCAACAATTTTCACCTATTGCAGGACCTAGTAATTATATCCCTCCGCCTAATTACGGAAATGTGAGAAGAAGATTGAATTTTACTCCTCCATTAAGTCGTACTCCTTCACCTTTTAGAAATTATACTCCTCGAAGGTCATCTTCTTTATCTCCCAGATCATCTTCTAATGATTTAGATATTCGTTATAATGGTCCTAGATATATTAGAGGACAAAATGCGATACCTAATACTAGACTACCACCTCCTGCTTATATGAACGCTTTAAGGAATACAGCTTTAAAAAGAGTATTCACCGAATTAAGGACATATAAAAGAAATCCTGTTGAAATTAATTATGATCAGAATAATATTCCTCACGTAATAATTCGCAGACGATCTACTTATACTAAAGTTCCAAGTTCCTATTATCCTTTGAATCGCCCATCACCCAGAATACCTATGAAAGGTGCTTTTAATTCTAAGTCGAAAATTCTTCGAAGATTAAAGGCGTTAAAAGAAGTAAAAAGAAATACAAACAATGATCAAGCATTAAATAAAATTAACAGTCAAATTCAAAATTTTATTAAGAAATATAACACGTATAGTGTTGAACAAGCAGGTAGTGGTTTTCCTGATATTCAAAACGAAAACGATATTTGAGCAATATGTCTCGAGAATATTTACCTTATTATACTCCTGGACAAAAGGGATATGTCCAGAAACAGGTGAGAACACGATTGAAAGCGTTGAGAAATTTACCTATTTTTAATAGAGATACAGGTAGTAAAGAAATAGCAGAAAGAAAAAAAAGTTTGAGAATTTATAATGATATAGTAAAATCGAAAGGATATACCTATCCTAGTGATAACAGAAGAACTTTGAGTTTATCGAGAAAGTCATTTACTAATCAAACTAAAAATTTAAAAGGATCTCAATATTTTATTGACCAATTTAGAGGCACAATGCAAGATAATTATAATTTAAATAGAAGTCGTAAAAAATATTATGTTAATCGTGATATTTTAGAAAATCAGGCTAAAATTATCAGAGACAAGGAAGAGCAAGAGAAGTTAGAACCTTTGCAGCAATATTTTAATAATACACCTACGAAACGAATTATAGAACAAAATGGTAAATAAAAGGAGATCTAAAACCAATAATTGGTTTAAAGAAGCTTATCGAGATCCTTTGAGATATATATTTATAAATAAAATTAGGAAAAATGTTCCTTTACTTCATAGGAGTATAAAGATTCATAATCCGAATGGGCAGGTAATACAAAAAGAAACTCCTCCTCCTCGTTATTCAACAGTTGTTAACAGACAAAGTCGACAAAGAAGAACTGTTACGAAAAAAAAGAAGAAGCAATTATCAATTGATTCTACAGACAGCTCTTATGACGGTCATCCTTTATCTTATCCTAATTTTTCTCCAATTCCGAAATTTTCAACTCCTAAAGGATCTGCTTCAAAACTTAATTTTTCATTATCTAATTATAGTCCTTCTGACAGATATGGTCTTGGAGCAATAAGTAAAGGTAACACAGGAAGTTTAATAAATTCTTTCAATTCTCGAGCAGAACACGGAGCTATTCCAAAAAGACATCCTATAAATATTAAAAGTCCGACTTTTCAAATACGTAAGAGTTCTAGAGATAAAAAACCTCGTGTACCTTATTCTCCGTAATTATGGCAGCATTTGTTCCAGAATTATTAGAAGAAGCTACAGCATTATTACCTGAAGCTGCAGTTTCTTCTACCGTTATTCCGGAAGTGGCAGAATTAGCTACTCGTAATTTTATAAGATCACAAATATCAAATTTAGCACCGAGTGTAGGTGAGACAAGTTTTATTTCCAGAGCCGCTAATAGTGCGGCAAATACTATAAAGAATTTAAATCCAATTAAAACTCCTTTTGCAATTGAAAGTGATGTTTATAAATCGACTACCGAACCTTTATCGAAAAAACCACTCACAGCAAATCAAAAATTAAAGAAAGATATTCAAAGAGCAAACACGAATTATATTAGTAATAAAAATTATGATACATTTAACAGTGTTCCGAAAAAAGAAAGTTCTTTATCTAATTCGACGAAATTGAGATTTAAAAATCAGTATACAAATGTTCCGGAGTACGATATGGATTTTTTAAACTTTAGTGAACCAGAGTCTTCATCTAAATTGTCTCCGAAAATTCAAGAAACTTCTTTTTCTAATCCATCTGAAAGACAGAGTCTAGTATCACCATATTTAGAAAGTGGTGAAGATGAATTATTTAATGTTAATGATTTGAAAGGTAAAAGTCGAATTACAAGAGAAATTAATCGATCAATTGCGAAAAAACCAGCTAAACCTAGTATTTTTCAAAGAGTGAAAAACAGTTTTTCTAGGAAAGCGGTTAGTGCAGCTCCTAGAAGATTACCTTCTTCGGAATTATTTAGTATCGGTCCAGTTGATGAAGAAAATGAATTGTTAAATCCTACTCAAGAAACCAGTTTTTCAAATACGAATGAAAGAGGAACGAGTGAAAGAGGAACGAATAAAAATAGAGTAAATAGAAGATTTGATCAACCTTCAAGGATTAGAAACGTAATTAATCAGGCTCGATCAGGTATTTCAAATACTGTTTCTAAATTAAGAAGAGGTAGAGTTAAAACGACGACAAATAGTAATAGAAGAAAAAGAACGGGTGTGAGAGGTAATAAAAGACCAGTTCAAGAACCTGAAGATAGATTAACATATGATTGGGATCCAAATGAAATGTCAGGTATGGATTATTCAAATGTACCTTTGGAATTAAATAATTCGAATACGATTCCTAAGAGAAGATTTTCAACGACTTCGACTTCTAGTTCTGCAAGTAATCGAATTAATAATAGAAACACTAGGCGAACTAGAGGAAATCAAAGAAATTCGAGATCTAGAGGTGCTAAAAGAAGTTCAAATACTTTAAGTAATGCATTGTTAGGTGCGAATTTGTACGGACAAGTATTTGGAAATAAACAGTCATGAGATGGCAGGCAATATATTAAGAGGATTGTTTAGAAGTGTGGTTGGAAGTTCGGCTCCAAGGGCAGCTGTAGCAACAGGAAGAAATTTATTAGCTCCGAGAAATTTTCTTTTAAGAAGACAAGGATATCGACAGTTGGGTGGAAATACTTTGAAATCAGGAGCAAAAAATACGTTTAGAAATAGAGCAGAAAACGCTTTTATTAGAGGTGTTGGGACTGCGGGTAGAGCAGGTTATTTAGGTTATAGGGGTGGAAGAAGAATATTCAATACAGGTAGAAATTATTGGAGAAACAGTAATTACGGGGCTAAAATTCGAAGAGGCGTAAAAAATACTGCAGAATTTGGTAGAAGAGGATTAAAAAGTATTTATAGGAAAATTAGTGCCGATCCGGCATCTGCGGCATTAGGTGTTTATCAAAGTACTAGAACTCCAACTCTAGAATTAAAACTTCAAGGTCAGGATATAGGTAGAATACAAAATCCTCAACCTCAAGAGAATATCTTTAATACAAGAGCGTTTTCAGGTTGGTAATTAATAACCAGCAATATGGCGAATTACATTCGACAATTAAAAAGGAAATCAAATAAAAGAAGAATAATTAAAGGTTATGGAATTAAAGATAAAATAATTAAATATTATAATTTAGCTAGAACGAAATTAAAAAAAAATATTCCTAAAGCGTGGAACGCTGTGAAACGTGTGGGGAAGAAACACGTAAGAGAGATTTTGAATCAAGGTATACCAATAAATAAAGAAAGCTTAATCAATAGAGGAAAAAATTTTGCGAGAGAAGCTTTTCAAGAAGCTCGAAGAGATATTTCAGGAGAAGGTAGATTGAGACGTTTGAGACAATCATACGCTCCCTATAGAATACCACAAAAAGTAAGATATTCTTCGGAATAACTCTTTTTTTAAGCAATAATGGCGTTGGCGTCAACAAGTGTCAATTTAGCACCGGTTACTACAGAAGAAATTTTATCTGAAACCTCTAAAAAAGGATCATTAGCACCTGAAGATGATACAATTTTTGTCGATAAAAATACCTCTCAACTTGGGTATGAAAGAGTTTGGAGAAATACAGCAAAATTTAATGTAGAATCAAATGGAAAAACAAATTCAATTCAATTACAGCATCTTAGTTATCCTTTAAGAACGGATACTGCATATTTAGCGATGACGTTTAAAATCGAATTAAACGGAACAGCAAATGATAATGCATGTCCTGCTCAAATATTTCCTTTAACTGCATGTAATTCATTTAGAATGAGGATTGGTCAGAATCAACAAGAAATTATTTCACCAAATGAACATGCAATTTATAAATTTATTCAACTTTTACAGAGTAACTTGAGCGATTATGATAAAACGAATATGGGTCCTATGTTTAATTTTTGGCCAGATTTAGATCTTAGTCAAGCTATAAATCGACAGAAAGTCGCTTATGCATTAGGTTTTGAAAATTTTGCAACGACAGCTAAACAAGAGAGGCAGGTAACTTTCAATGTACCTTTAACTTACTTGAGGGATATGTTTAATCATCATACTCTCTTACCTGTTGGTACAAGAATTCAATTTGATTTTCAAGTCGACGCTTCATGTAATAAAAATGCGATTGTAAACGGGGATAATGGAGGAACAGCTTTAACTGGAACTTATGAGTTTTTACCACAAGCTTCTTATATTAGAAGTGAACATCCCGAAAGAGATCCTGCTATCATGATAGCTCAATTGTCTAATAGAGAATATTTAAGTGAAGGTTTAAATTATGAAACTTTTAGAGCAGATATACCTAAGGATTTAACTTATGTCAACATACCTATATTAAGACCCGGTTCGAAAATGCCTGCAAAAATTGATTTTGGATTTATTCAAACAAATCAATTGTATGATAACAAAGATATATTTCAATTTAAAGGTCATGGAATTACAGAAATGGAATTGACAGTTAATGGTCCATTTCCGAATGTAATAAAATTAGATACAGCTTCAGGAAAATCTTTAATTGATTGGGACGATACCAAAAGTGGACCTTTTGAAAGACTCCCTTTCTATCAACCTTTATTTAATCAAATGGATTCTTTTCAAATTGATAAATGGGGAGAATCTTATAATAATGAAACAACATTTGATCCGATTTATAGGATAAATCCATATATAGCTTTAATTAAGGCGAAACCGTTCAGCGTACCTACTGCCGCAGAGATTGAATCAGCAAAAAAATTATTTAATTCTAGACAAATTTTTACATACATTATTCAACCTTCTGGTAAGATGGATGGTTCAGCATATCCTACTGTTGAAGGGTCTTTAGACTTACAGCTGAAATTTTGTGACGGTTTGAAAAATGACATAACTTTATATGTTTGCAATCAATATTGGCAGCAAACTATTTTACACGAAGATCACACTTGTGAAATACAAAATATAACTTTAGAAAATTTTAGAACATCAGAAATTAGTGATACGAAAATTTCTCTACCGCCGGCAGGAGAAGAAGAAGATGAAGAGGAAGAAGTTAATCCTCCAAATAAAAGATCGAGATATATGAGTTCTTCCGAGCAATAATGTCGAAATATAAATATATTAAATGTAAAGATAAGTACTGGAAAGCCCGAGAAACAAAAGGAAAATATAAAAGGTGTTATTTAGTTTTATCGAAAAGTAAAAATAAGAAAAGAAAACATAAGAAAGTGAAGCAACCTAAAATTGATTTTAAAGCGAAGGGATTTAGAGTAAAAAATCGTAAATAATGTCACGCGCAATAACTCAACAGGGCAATACGCCCATTGTTGGACAGTCAATTATTCCTAATTTAAAAAGAGGAGTATATGGTAGTAAAATAAATGAATCGGGTAGAAAATATGGGACAACAGCTGAAGATTTGAGAAGTTTTCCTAATAAAGATGTTGGAGAAGAAGATAATAGGTCATTCGATGTATCTAATTATATGAATACAGATAATTTTAGAGTTCGTAGAGAAAAAAATTATTTCGAATATAGACAGGAAGAATATCCTTCAGTTTTGAATTTAAAGTTAAAACAAAATACATTTTCAACTCGAATGACATCAAGTTACTTTTTTTTTGAAGTGACTGGTAAAGTAACAGTACCTAAACAAACACCCGCAACTGAGGACGTTCCAGCTGTACCAACAAAAATTACTGATTTGGCATGTTTAAATTATAAATTTTTTAGAATGTTAAAAGAGTGTCATATTGAAGTGGGCGCCAATTGTCAAGAAATTTGTTTACATTTAAATTGTTTCAATCAACTTCATAGAATTATGTACATGTTGCAACAACCGATAAGTAGAAGTAATGCTTTAAATGAATTTGCAATGTGCGACATGTTTAGTGAATTTCATTTGGATGATTATGATTCGAATAATTCATGTCATTTAGCAGCTAATAATTACAATTTTCGACTCATTGGTTTAGATCCTACGTTTGTGAATGATACAGATAGCGATGTCGATAAAGATTTTACTATTCAATTAGTGGTACCATTATCTTTAATTCATCCATTTTTTGATCATGATACAGTGTTACCTCCAGGACTAGATATTGATTTTAAATTTGAATTCTTCAGAGGAGATGATTTAGTTAAAAAAATATTTATTTTACCTTCGGGTAAAGATGGATGGAAAGTGGATGCTAAAATTAATATGAAAAATTGTTTTCTATTTGTGGAACAACCCGAACAAGTTCCTAGAATTTTGATGAATTTAAAAACAAGAAATTATAAATTTTCTCCTATTGTTTTACCTATACCTTACGTTTGTCAAATTACAAAACCTTCGGGTCAATTAACAGTTGAACAATTTTTGATACCTGAAAATGGAAAAATGCCAGTTAAGTTTGATTTCATGTTAATTAACAATGAGGATATGGGAAAAGCATTATTTAAAAGTCAAAATATGCATTATTTAGATTCTTTTAGATGTAATATAAATCAACCTTTTCCAGCTCATAGACAATTTGAATATTACACTAAAGCAATTTTACCGAATGTAAAAGTTCCTACCGAAAATTCTGCAAGAAAAGATATAAATTTTGTTTTACCTGAATTTCAACAACATCATAATTTATTGTATTCTTTGTTTGGAGAACAATATGTTTGGAAAGGTTTTAGACCTCCAATTAAAGGTGCTATTCCAATTATAGAATATTTGAACTCTTCTTGGTTCAGTAAAGTGGAGCCTTCAAAAATTACTGAATTGGTTAAAATTAACAATGATCAACAGTTTCAACAAGGTATTTTACAACCTTCAAATATTTTTAACGGACTACCTTATCCAGTTGTGAGGGGATCCTTAGGAGTTGTTTTAAAATTCCAAGAAAAGTATCAAGCTGATACGTTAAATTTAACTGTATTATGTAATTTTTATTACAATTATGAATTACATATTGAAAACGATAAAGTATCCTTCCTTCTTCTCGAAGATCTCGGAGTCAACCTTGATTCGGCTAAGAAAGGAAGTTAAAAGTGATAAGAACGCATTAACTGGAAATCAAATAATTAAATTTATAAAAAAATTTAAACATAAAAATGATGTTGAAGTTCTAATTTTGAGTGATTTAAATAAAATTAATCCTTTCGATATTAAAAAAAATTTTTTACTTATAAATCTAACGAAGAGTTTGAAAGTTGGAAAACATTGGATTGTTTTGAAAAGAAAAAGAAATCATTATTTATTTTTCGACAGTTACGATTTGAATACGACTATATTTCCTAAAAATTGGATAAATTATATAAAGAAGAGTGATGATTGTATTTTTCAAAATGAAGACTCGAAAGTATGTGGACAATATTGTGCTTTGTATATAGTTCAACCTTCTATCATTAAAAATTTCAAATGTACTTCAGAAAATTCTGAAAAATCATTAGAAAATGATATGAAATGTTTGTATATTTTTGAAAAAATGAATAAAATATCTTAAAAAAAAATATTGTTTTATTTATTCACAATACAAAAATGTCACTCATGGTTTCATCAGAATTCTGAAAACTCATAACATCATCGTTATCATTGTAAGGTCTATAGTAAGTACATTCATTTTCAGTTTTATAAGGTATCATATTTAAATCTGTTAGCTTTAATTGTCTTTCCAAAGATTGTTTTCGTATGGAATAAGTGTTATAATTTTTCTGCATAGAATCTTGTTTAAAAATAACAGTTTCATTATCCAATAGTTTCTCAAATTTTTTTATAAATTCATTAACAGCTTCGGACTGATCACTGTTAGTTTTTAAACTTTCTCGCACAATATGGTAAGAGTCAACACCTTTACTGGCACACTTTATTTCTAAATTGGGTCCAATGCAACAATATAACTTTTTACCAGCTAAAATAATTTGCTTAGGAATAAAATCTTCGTTATTTTTATCTTTAAATTCATTTTTACCGTAAGGTTCATATTTAAATGTTTCTTGATTAAAAGTAACATTTTTTCCAGAATACCATTTTTCTTTAATTCTCCATTTCTCCACCATGAAAGAATCTGTGTCGGTATAGTAAACAATCGGTAATCTTTCTTCAATAGGGAGATTTTTTTCTTCTTCTGTAATTAACATATCAAAATAAAGTTCGGCGTTTAATAATCTCGAAGAACATAGAACATCCACACCAATTTGAGGTAACGTATTACATTCTAATTCAAAAGGATCTAATTTTGAAAATTTCAATAAAACTGGAAATTCTAATTTACTTTCTTCTTCGAGCCAATAACTTGTAGAAGGTGTTGATGAAGAATTGTATAAAATAAAACCATCTTCATCTTCATCTTCAATTATTAAATCATTAAAGTTACGTCTATGATTAGTTAAAATACAGTTTGCGTTAATTATATCACTTCTACAAATTATGTGAGTAATTTTAATAAAACCTTTACATTCTAAATGCCTATATTGACAAAATTCTTTTTGATTCATAACAATTTTTGATTGATCACGATCAGGTTTTTTAATTTGAAAACCATATAAAGCATTTCCAAATAATTTGCCAATATTTTCTTTAATACTATTTTTTTCTTTTTTTCCTTCGATTTTTAATCTTTGACAAAATTCAACATAATCTTTGAATAAATATTCCCAGGAAGCATATGTATGGTTGTAAGGATTATCTAAAATTTCTACTTTATAATCATAGTAATGAATAGCATTGTATATATCTTTCGAATAATAAAATCCTTCTTTAGATCTGTTTGTGAAAATTAAACAATTTTTATTATCTCTTTCTGGAATATTAGGTAGACAATAATGTTTTTTGGGATCTTGAGGAGCTTTCATTTTACAATAAACTAAAAAAGGTTTATAATTATTAAATTTTTTTCCTTCACCTTTAAAAAGTTCATCCATGTTTTCATTTAAATACTCTCGTTCTTCGTCTCCCATTTTATGTATTTCACCGTAAGGAAACAATCCTGTCATACATCCAGAATATTCACCATTAAAATCATAAAAGGTCTTTGTTTCAGGATTTGGTAAAAATTTACATCTAGCATTTGCTTGACAATGTCCTCCAAAGATAGCTTGATATGTCACTCTTAAAAAATCACCAGTGGGAGTGTAAATATTATTTCCATTAAAAAATTTGTTCATCATGTACAAATAACATAGAGCATTTGTTAAAGAAGGTAAAGTTAGTTTATGAGTCGCATCAAATTTTTTTTTAATTATTGGAAAAAAATTCATACTAATATTCGTAAAAAAATTTTTATAAGTTAATTTTAAAACTACGACATCGTAACTACAATAAATCGACCAAGTTTCTTTAATATCATATGGTCCAGGATTTTCAGACTTCAATTTTTCATATTCTTCTTTTGAACACAAAAATCCCCCGAAACCTTCGAAATATTTGTATTCAGGAAATTCTTCCATAATTTCAGGAACCTCATTCCTTCTCAAAGCGTCTATTAAAGTGTGAGGAAAACATAATTTATCACACGGTACATTGAAACTTTTAGCGTTCGCATCTAAAGAACCAGTCAGTAAAAAACTTCTGAGATCTTGAGTTCGAAATTGAGTATTAACTTTATTTTCTTTATCAACTAAAATAAAACTGATACAAAGTAATTTTGATCCTCTTTCTAAAATAGATATTTGATCTAAATTTACGTCACACATTCCTCCTTTTTTAACTAACGATGAAAACAATAAAATATCATCAAATTTTGAACCATTAAACGAAATTAAAGAGACTCTTTTATCAATAGGAATGAATGACATACAATGAACTTTGTTCATAATTAATTCTAAAATTTGTAAAAATTCAATCATAATGTCAATACTTCCATCTAAATTTTCATCGATAATTTCATAACAAACATGATCGATGTTACCTTTTCTTATTGTTCTATTTTTTAAATTTAAAGACTGTAATAAATCATTAACCTCTTGCTCCACTTGTAAAGCGTACATTTTGAATTCGCCTAAAGCATTTTCTACAGGTGGTCCTTCTGTATCACTAACCGAAATATTTAAACTAAAACAAATTAACCCAGGGATAAAAATTTCTTCGTTATCTTCATTTTTTTCCAAAAAAGTTTCGATATCATAAAAAACATCAACTTTAATTTTTCTATCATACAATTTTTTAAATTCCCTATATCGAATTTTCTTACAAATGTTTCTACACGTGTGACCTGAAGTTGAAAATTCTGAACCACATCCTTTACAAAAAAATTTAACATTTATAATTTTACACCAAAAGTATTTATTTTCAAAAACTAAAACGTAAAAATCTGAAACGCATTTTTTCTTTCTTTTAGTAGATTTATCTATCAAAATAAAATTTCTAGATGGACAAGGTTGAGTTTTACATAAGCATTTTGAATTAAGGTCACTCAAATCTTCCCGGTTAGTTCTAAAAAACGTTAAATGAATATTTTTAGAAACCAGTTCATTAAACAGTTCCCTTTCATCATGACAATGTCCTAATTTATATTGTAGTAATTTTTCTATTTTTCTCTTAAAATCATAAAGTTGTCCATTTCCAGAAAATTTAAAAGTTATAAAACCATGATTTCCCTTAAAACAATTTTGATTTAAATTATCTGTGTAAACTGTAAAAGTCTTATTTTTTATGTCTAATTTTAACATATTCGAATTGTCACTTACAAATTGATTTTTTTTATCTAAGAGGACATCATCTCGCAAATCCGTTTCGATTTCATCGTCCATTTTTGAATTATTGGTTATTAGGTCCAACAAAATTTAAAAGATTTCTCCAACTACCACAGTTTTGACGTATTAAACTTCGATGATTAAATTCTTCGTAATTTGCAATATTTTGATTCATTAACCATCTATACCTGTATAAATTTTCTTGCACAGAAAAACCAATTCTTGTTGACCAGCTAACATAAATTGCTCGATATAAATCTTCGGACTCAGCATTTAACAAAACATTAAAAGCTTCCAAGGACAAACCAGGACTGACTATCACATGGGATTCGTCATAAGTATTTAATTCGTTTTGTACTCTAACTTGAAATTGAGGTTCCAGTTCCCTAGTTCTATTTAAAAAGTCATCAACATAGAGATTATAAAAATTTTCTTTACTGTTTATATATCCATTCGGCGTGTAGTTCTTAAATTTCAAAAAAGATCTGTTATTGTTGACTATCTGTCTCACAGGGTTAGTAATTTCACCTCGAATCGCGTCGACAGGAGTTTCATAGAGACCTATAAAACAACGACTGTCATAAGTATCAAATTTTAAATTTAAATTATTTGAACCTAAATTAAAATACTGAAACATAAAAGTTTCTAAATAACTATGTAAATGTCTAGCATGATTTAAAATTATTTCTTTATCTTCTAAACTCATATTATCGGTAAAAGCCCAAAAAATTTCATATTGATATTGCATTGGAATATAATTAAATTGATCTCTTAATCGTCCTTGAATTCTACGTCTTAAAAAAATATCCATCCCTCTCATGTAACTAGTGTCCTGATTTGTTCTTATGTTAACACCAAAACCACAGTTTCTTAATACCTGTTTATAGTGATCATTGTGTCGAGCAATTTCTGCTGAGTGCTCTCGTCTTAAAACATCATAAATTAAAAATCTTAAGGTAATTCGTAAATTATTCAATTTTATAGCCATGTCAGGAACTGCCGACGATTTTGAAGAACCCACTCAGTTCGTTGAAAAAGTGTTTAGACTGTCTTCCGATCCTCAGGCAATTTGGTCTTTTTCAGATAACGAACTTGTACTGTTATTACAGCTGATGATTAAAGGGCATTACCTAAACAAAGAGTTGATAATTCAATTTAATTTAAATAAAGAGCTCGAAAATTATATTGAGCATTTTCAGTTATTGAGTGATAAACCCGAATTTTTTGAAGACGTGCGGCAAGATTTACAAGATTTATTGTCAGCTGATCCAAAATATTTTGAAATTCATAAAAACTCTTTTTCTGACATTATTGATAAATTTGTAAAATGGCTGATAAGAAATTAAATTATATACAAAATTATATTACCTGTCTTTTTCAAGTATTAGCTAAAAACGAACCATCTGATATGAAAAGCAAACTTAAATCTGCATTAGCCAATTACGCATACAACATAATTCATAGTACTCATTTAGAAGAAAATAAAAAAAAAGAACTTTTAAATGAAATTATTTACGTATTGGATAAAGATAGTTTAAGTGACGATCAATTTAAAGAAGAAGTAAACAAAATTAGAAGTTCGGATGAAGTGAGACATTTTTTAAAAAATGCTTTAAAAGCTAATTTAAAGGAAGACTATGAAAATGAAAATTATGAAAATAAGAATGATACTTTTGATGAAATTTATGATGAAAATGAAGTAATAGATGATAAACCGAGCAAAAGGAAGTTAGAAGACATTAAATTATACGATTCTAGAAAACAAAAAAATAATATAAGACAAATTTTAAAAAAAATTGTAAATTATATTCAAAACGAGGATGATAACGATTTAAATTTACATATTTTGAAACCTTTCCCTAATGCAGAAATCAGTTACTTTCATAGAGAGTATCCATTTGAAGAAAGAGATTTAATTGGAGATTTAATTGCTATGTTTGAAAAAGAAAATGAAATTATCGATGAAATACCTGAAGCTGTTTTATTGACTTTGTTGGATAATGTTGAAAGATCTTTAAAATCGTCTGATATTAGCAAGTTACCTAATGCTTATGTAAGAAATTTAAAAGAGTTGTGTGCGCCTTATGCTCATTTTGAGACATGTAAATTTTTTTAAATAAAAACAAATATTTTACTCAAATTGTTTATTGAGTCATTATTTAATACAATACAAAATTTTTTTATCTTTTTTAAAATATGCAATATAGATCTCACAAAAACATTAATATTACATTAAGCAGCAAAAGTTCAAATTAGTAAAAAAAACACAGCAAAAGTTCAGTTAGTTGAAAAAAACACAGCAAGCAGCAAATAAGTAATAAAACCAAATTCATAAATCCGTTATCATAAATCCATTGTCCTTTATTCCGCATCTATTCATTTATATCTAAATCGTTTTCCATTTGAGATTGACCACAAATTTCAGTAAGAGACGGTAAAGAATCATCATCAAAGTCGTCATCCAAAATTGTAATAGGTATTGGAGAGATAGGTTGAGATAAGTTAGAAGTAGTTTCTGAGGATTTCTTAAATTTCTTTTTTGGAGGTAAGGATTTTTTAGTTTCAGATGCATTATCAAGAGTAGTGCGTTTCGATTTTTTTGGAGGAGTAATAAGATCAATTACCTTTCCGAAAAATTCAAAATTTTCAGGTAAATCTGAAACGGTCAAATTTACGGCATTAATGTGCTCTCCACACATGTTAACATTAACAATTTCAGTTATAAGTACATCAGTATCAATTTCGTTTTTCTCAGTTTTTTCATTTTTAGCTCTAATACGACTGATAAAGTTACTCGGCTTAGAAACCATCAAAACCCCATTTTGTTCAGTTAATTTTTTGTTTAAATCTTCCAATAAAGACTTCCATGCAAACAATTTCTTACCATGGAATTCTTTACCTACTTCTTCAATTTTTTGATTTGGGTAATTCTTTTTAAAATCCTCAACATATTTAGTGAAAGATTGTTTCAAATTTTTCAACATTGAAGTGTTTTCTCCCTCTCTAATCAAAATAGAATAGTAATTCGAATGATTATGTTTCTTAAAAATTAAATGAGAATCACTGAAGCAAATATTACCCTTAAGATAATATATTTTGGATATATTTTCAATTAAATTTTCATCTCGATCACTGCGGAAAGAAAAAATATCTTTCCAGTTAACTTCCGAATGACATTTAGTAGTCGTGAAATAAAATAAAAATGACAAAGGATTTTTATAAACATTATTCTTTTCAACGTCTCTAATTTCCAAAACGCGTCCAGTTAGATTTTTCATTTCATTTAAAAATTCCTCAGAACCTACAGCTGACTTATAAAAATATTTTAAAAAAATAGTGTACACTTGCTTTTTAACAGCTTCAGAAAGTTCAGTTTGACAGACGTAATATCCATCAGTAGGCTTATCAGTAGCTTTCGCAGGTTGATTACAATTACACAGGTATCTAGATTCCATTAACTTTTCATTATGAAGAAATTCTTCTTGAGTAGCAGCATAAGGGGTAGTAAATACGGGTGATACGTACAAAGAAGATTTATAGACTTCATTAAGAGAATCTTTAAATCCCTAAAATAAATAATTAATAATTATTATGAAGAATGATAATGATCATCTGATTCATCATCATTTTCCGTCTTGCGTTTCTTACTTTTTTTAACTTTTTCAGTATGAGTATTAATAAATGATGGGACAGATATATCATAAGTAATTATGCTATCCTTTTTCTTAATAAACATAGCTTTTTGATTTTCACATAGCGAATTTAACCATAATTTTTTTTCTTGAGGTGATTCAACTCTCTCATAATTAGCGGAACTATTAGGATTTACAATACAAAGAGCGTGCAAGCATTTTTCCTTAAATGTTCGACCTCCATTTTCCATAATTGTTTCTAAATAAGTTTTTTTAACCGGATCAGAAAAAATAAACAATAAATATTTATCTTCCAAATATTTTTCATCCATTTTTTCCAAAATTCTACTTCTAGCAATTTGGTTTAAAAAATCAATAGCATGTTCACTATTTAATTTATCAATTTGATTTTCAAAATTACTTCTTAAACAAGCTTCGATTAAATCATTAGTCAAATGAATAGAATAATTAGGAATTCGCCTATCATCCTTATTAGAAATACTTTGATACCAATGACCTACAGAGTGGTATTCTTCCTCGTGACATTCACCAAAAGCTGTAATTTTAGACACCGAAGAACCTTTCGTTATTTCAAAGTAAGAAACACAAACTGGAATTTTTTTAATATCTAAATATTTTTCTGAATAATTTTTACTGTCAACACTTTCTTCAATTTCTGTCCTTAATTGATTTGAGCGTTCAACAATATTTTTAGAATGACAAAAATCCAAAAATTTTTGAAAACATAACGCCATAATTTCATCATAAGAAGAACCTTCAAAAGAAGTAAGTATTTTTACCTTATTTTTATCGAGGGCCATCTTGATAAATTGGATTTTCCAAACAAAGAGATAAGTCTTGAGGAGAAGAAGTTCTTTCAGGATCCGTTTGAAGTTGCTCAGTAGGTAAATCGACTGTATCCAAAGGTGGATTTTCAGCTGAAGTAGATTGCTCACAGGGTTGCAGAAGAGGAGGTAAAATCAATCTCTCTCTCAGATTTGGAGTAGAAGTTGCTCTGGTTGCCGAAGTTCCACGTTGTCTGACGTAGCGTACTCTGGGAGTTTCCTCTATTCCTAATTTTTATAAACAAATGTACCTTTTAATACAACTTCATCGTTTTCTTCAAATTTCACTTTCAAAATTTCACCTTCAGTATTAAATGCGCAAAATTTAAAATTAATTATGTCTTTAAATGAATTAAAATAAGGTTGAAAATAAAACTGAAAAGGTTTATCACTGAATAACGGTTTAGGCTCCGGTGGTAATAAATTAATCATATTGAAGTTAGTTAAATCTCGAACCGGATAATAATCCGCAATTGTAGGTATCACTTCAACACAACCAATTTGTGTATCAAATTTTGATTGTCCTGTTAATAAATATTTCGAATCAATATTTTTAACTAATAAACCAACTGCAGATACACTATTTTTTAAAAGATCCGAAATTTTTTTACCGTAAGAACGGTTTCTCAAAATTTGAATAAATGAAACTCTGATAAAATCATTTCCTTTTAACTCTGGATTCAAAACATTTTTTCTGACAGTGTCTTCATCATAAGTACCATCTGAATTCTTTGTGAAAGGATAAAACCCATTTGTTGTAACAAAATTAGTAAAATTACCGGATAAAAAATTCATAAATCCAGTTCCAGTCAAAAAGAAAAAAGACTCATCCCTTGCCACCTGATTTTCAAAATTATGATGAGTAAAAAAATTAAAAGCATAAAACATGGATAAATAAGGAGTTATACCTCCATAAACGGGTAAATTTAAAAAATTTCCATTTCGCATAATATCAAACAATGGTTGAAATGAAATTGGAGAATCAAAAATGTAATTATTAAGTAATTTCATAACATTTTTAATTTCGGGTTGAAAAGATCTAAAAAATGGTTTATCTTGTTTAAAATAACTATCCCCTTGCGTAAAAGAATAACTCATGAGGTATTCACCAGGAGAAGATGCTAAACGGCTTTTTGTTTCCCTTAAAATACATAAATTCTGAGTTAAACTTATATCACCGTAATCTCGGTCAGGAAGATTAACAGAATTTATATTCGGAAAATCTTCTTCAGTAATAACATAAGGTAAAGCACCCGCAGTAAAAGTTAGTTGTAAGTAAGTTCCTAATTTTTCAAAAAAGATATATAATCCGTAACCTTCTCTTCGAAATTGATATTGATTTACATCTGGTTGAGCAAACCATTCGTATTCTCCAATATCAGATAAAACAAATCTAATCATATCATAAAAACCAAACTTATCTTCATCATTTTCAAATAAATTTGACATGAATTGATGACTCAAAACACTTGGTTCCAAATAAGGAGAAGTATAATATTGAATAAATTTAAATCCCAATTTAAAACCGTAAATTCTAGAATCCATAGATCTAATACCATTATTTACTTCTTTATCAGCAGTAACAAATGTTTCATTATTTGTAAATGTAGTGGACTTCAATCTACCACTATAATTTAAACTAACTCCATACTCAGCGAAAATTACAACGTCAAATTCATTAAATTTATTATAAATATTATTAATTGCGTCTGCATTAAAAATTTTATCTATTGATAATTTATTAATTTTTGATTCAATAAAACTGTAATTGAAAGCGGCAGAAAAATTTTTCCTTAATCTGTCTTCAGATGCAGTCGTTGTGGGAACCGAATTCATAAAATTTCTCGAAGTGTAATTGTCAAAAAAAGGTAAAAAATCCGGTTGAATTCTTAAAATTTCTACTTTGGAATCATTAGAAGTAGATTCTGAGTAATCAGAACAAAGAGTACCTTCATTTTTAAAATTAAAAGGTAATATAGTATTTATACTCTTAATTTGAACAATTAAAGGTTTATTTCTAGACTCAGCCGGTATCTGAATTTGGAATTCTCCATTTTCATTTAATTTACAATTTGCAATAAAATCATCATAAGTTTCCATAATTACCTGTTAATTTCCGTTTCAATCTTGCACACTTATCACAATTGCTACACACAACTTCTTTACTAATTAATTTAAAAAAGTATTGTTGCAGAAGAACTTCATGCCAGTTGTAATCGATGGTGGTAAAATTTTCAATTGAAAAAATAAACACATACTTCACAGGTTGAATTCCAAGAAAAAGTTCCAAATGTAAATCCCAAGCGGTATCTTGAAATTTATTCATCAATGGAAATTCATAACAATTCTTATGCAAAATTTTACAATTTGAAGATAATATCAAATGACCGAAAAGACGTTTTTCCGACAAACTCAAATAAGATCTAACATCCGATAAAAATCTAAAATAGTTAAATGGATTTTCCATATCATAAGTGAAAACTCCATAATCAATTTTTCGAATCATATTTTCAAAAACAAATTTTGAACTTTTATTAGAAAAGCCAATCTCTCTCTTATTTTTATCTAATATGCTAATAACCACCATCGCTACCAGTGGGCTCTACATCAAATTCTAAATAAACCTTATCTCCTTCTATAAAAGTCAAAGCCTCCCCTTTTATATTTCGGAACCGGAAATGGAGTGTCGAGTTAGAGTTCCTAACTATCAAACTCTCTTTTGGTTGTTCTGACGCGAGTGGGCGGAACTGAGGAGGTTGGATTATTAATTTATTATCCGAACTCAGAAACTGTTGGTAAACGTTCTCATTCGCCTTTATAACAGTCAAAATTGTTTCAACACTCATATCCGCTTTCTCATTTCCGTTAATTAGAGTCGACGATTGCACTTCCTCACAAATTAATTCAACTAACAAATCATCGTTATAATAACTAACTTGAAAATTTGGTAACTCATAAAAAGCGATAGTCTGAGCATAATCGTAATATACTGTTTCACCATCTGCTAAGATCACTTGATTCCTTCCATTTAATAGTTGTAAAACATTTGCTTCGTCACTCGGAAAAGTTGAAAGATCATTCTGATTGTTAATGAAATTTAAAATAATTGATAGAAAAATTCCTGAATTAGAACGAAAAATATTCATTAAAGCATTATCTTCCGCATTAATAAATGATGAGGTATTAAACATTACAGAAGTATCTAGTAATAAATTATTAACATGATAAGAATATAATTTTGAAAAATAATTATCCCTAGTCTCGTTACCATAACCTAAAACTTCCAAAAAAGTTCCGTTTCGACCAAAGTTTCTAACCTTCTTTAAATAAGCAGGTGATTTGGTATCACAAAATTCAGGAGTAAACTTAAAAAAATTATTTGTTGCATTTTTTTCTACGTGTTTAGAATCCAAAAATGGAATAGGATTAGCTAAAGGCCAAATCCATAAATATTTTGTAATTTTATTACCGCTCCCATCATCGACTTCATATTCATAATATAAGCTTCTTTTACTGCCATGAACAGCTGATCTAACATCCCCTTTATTGATATCAACCATTACGTATTCCAACATTGATCTTAAATTGACATCGCTGGTAAAATTCGAACCGCTACCTACATCAATATCAATTCCTCCATTATCTGTTCTATTTTCTTCGATTTTAGGATATAAAAAATCATTTGGAAACATATAAATATTAAATATATCTAATTTCATTTTTTCGATATCAAAACCTTCAATTAATTCAGCCTCTGTTACCTTATTACCTAATTCCGCAAATACCATAGTATAATTATCAATATTAAAATCAGTTATATTATCATCAATTTCTTTTTGTAATTCATCAAAAATTCCTTTCACATAATCCAAATCCATAAATAATCCATTTCCACTATAATTATCAGAAACGTAAGTATATTTTTTCCAATTACCATTTTTTAATAAATTTTCAGCATTAGTTTTAACCCAATTACCTCGAATTTTATCGGTATCTATAGTTATCTTAGCAAATTGTTTAATTTTTCCTGGAGATATTTGAATATCAGATGAAGTCGTCGAAAGATCAAAATTATCTTTTATTCCGGTAGGTAAAAACGGCATGGTAGTTGAAACTTTTTTTAGAGTTAATTTTCTTTCCCGTCTGCTACCATCAGTATACGGCAAAGTACAAGAAAATGTACCATCATTATTTAGAGGTAAATATAAATAAATAGAATTGTTATCAGAAGGTAAAATTCGATTTACCGCCATGTTGCTCCAAAAGAATCGTAAACTAATGGATTAACAATATTAACAAAATGTAAATCCATATATAATTTTCCAGTAACAGGAGTTGTAATACTTGTTGGTCCGCTTATACCTTTAACTAATTTACCAACTTGAATTTTAAATGGATTAATCTCCCCTGGTTTTATATAAATATATTGTCTTTCATTTTCTGGAACTGGATTATGATAATGAGAAGGACCATAATACAAAACTCCTTCAAAACTAAACTTAGATTTATCTAATAAAGTAGATTTATATAAGTGATCTGAAGTTATCATCAAAATATCACTTTTTTGGACTAACTCATTACTAGGGACGAAAGATTTAGTAAATATATCTACAGCTGCATCAGCATAAAAATCTAAGATTAAAGAATCCGCCTTAATTAAATCGTCACTTCCAATTAAACAATAATCAAAAAAATCTCCTGAATTTATTTCATGAAATAAAATAAAAGGATTTGCTTCAATAGAAACAATTAATTCATTGTAACAATCTAAAAATAGAGTAGTTAAAAATCCAAAACAAACCGTTAAATATCGTTCAAATACGGAACTTACAATTACACATTGTTCTTTCCTAATTTCTGGAGCTATTACATTATGATAAAAATAAGGAATTCCATTGTCATACATTATTTGAAAACCACTATCAAAATGTTGCGATTTCTTTTCATAAAAAACATTTTTTATGCAATCTATTTTCTTCGGACCATTCAACATATTACCAAATGTAACAAAAACTTTCGAATCATTTATTTCAAAATTTAACGGTTTAAAAGATGTAAAAGCAATATTAACATTAAAATTTTGGCTTTTTAAAGAATCAAAATCTGGATAAGTTTTATAATTCATAAAATCAATAAAATCCAAAGAAATCCCAGTATTCTTTTCATCTAAAAATTTTTTCAATTCCTTATTTAAATAATAATTATCTCCATACTCTAAAACTAACGAATGAATTATAATTATATCTTTTAAATAAATTTTTTTATTTTTAAAAAAACTAATACTTAAAACAGAAACATATTTTCCAATATTTTCCCTCCATAATTTTATAAATGATTCATAAAATTCTTTTTGTTTCGAACCGTCATCTAATTTTGTACGTTCTTCCTCAAATACTAAAAAATTAGAAATCCCAAAACTGTTATCATAATTATCTTCATAATCAATGAAATTTAATTGTTTTACGAACAATCCACAATTTCGACTTTCAAAAAAACCAGGAATGTTAAATTCACCTTCACCGTTGTTAATATCAACATTTAAATAATAATTATCATTCACAGTACCAAATAAACTAGAAATTTGAGACATTTTGAAAATTGCTCAAAAAATAACTTACTTTTCTTCCAGAAAAGATATATTATATGAATTTCAATCAAAATAGGTAATGTGAGAGCAGCTAATTCTTCTCTATCACAGGATGAAAACCCTTTTATTATAGGATCCTTGTAGTAAGAATTATCAAATGAAAAGGGCTCGCCTGACATAATATAATCCAAATTTTCTCGAAGAGTATTTTTTTTCATTAAATCTTTATATATTCGCTCGTTAGGTAGACTTCTCATTTTAAATAGCTGTTTACTCCTTTCAACAATATTTTCGTTAGTTATTACTGCAAATCCGTAATAAAAAAATTTTTTTAAACAGATGAGATAATAAATCAAATTTTCAGATTCATAATCAATTTTTTTATAATTTATATCTAATATCATAGCTCTCATTAAACTAATACATTTAACATTATTTGAAATATTTTTGAACTTATAAGCTTTAGCAATTCCCAAAATGTCTTTAATTTCGATGTCAGCTTTTCTTTCAAATTCAATATTATATAAAGAAAAATTTAAATTTTTCTTACCTAAGCCAAAAGTAGTGTTAACTAATCTTCTACAAGTGTCGTTTACAACTGAATTTGGATCGTCCGACAAGAATTCATACCATCTGTATATATCAAATTTAAAATCAATTGTGGACTTATATAATAAATAAATAAAAGAAGTTTGACAATATAAAGAACGATATATAACATCAAAAAAAGAATTTTCATCTGTTACAAAGAAAACGTTATCTTCTAAATCAAATGAACCGAAATTAAAGTCTAAATTAACTATGTTTATACTAATTAATTTTTCTGTATCCATATTAAAATTAGCAAAAAAACCAGTAACTAAAGGATAAATTAACCCTTCCAAATTAGAATTTCTAAATTTTCTAGATAGAGAAGACAATTGAAAAAAAGGAGATAACATATAATCAAAATAAAAATTATAACTCTCGTCATTGTCTATAGGATTTTTAAATAAAGTCCTAACCGCGCACATTAATGAATCTAAATAAGTATAATAGGTATCACAATTTACCATTAAATCAACTTCAGCATTTATTTCTTTTTCAACTTTTTTACCGTAACTCTTATCAAACAAATGAAATGGATAAGAATGATACTCCGCTTTTAAACGAAGTTCGGAATAAAATTTCTCAGACCTAGGAAATATTTTAGACTTCCAATCAGTTTGCGTTAAAACACTTAAATCATTTTCGTCGATGTGAGGATAATTTGCCGACACGAACCTAAGTGGTGATATATAATTCAAATCTAACTTTCTTTTTTTACAATGATTATGGGCTGTAATTTGTGACATTTCGAATTCTATCACAAAATGTGACTAATAAATCTGAATTAATTTGATTATCTATCTTTTCAGTTACACAAGATAATACCCGAAAGAAAAATTTCTTAAAAGAATCTCTAAAACTAACAGCAGCAATAAACAATTGATTTAAATCCTCAGCATCAATTAGTTCACCTAAAAAATCATCTACACTGTTTTTAAAATCTATCTCTTCATTCAAAAAACTTAAATACAAATTAAACAAATTATTATGTAAAATATCTATAAAAATTCTCATAAAATGAGCGACTCTCAATTTTAATTCTTCCAAATTCAAATTTAAATTAAATTCATTCTTTAAATCAATTTCAAAAATTCTTTTAATATTAATCAAACGAGCCCATTCATCCGAATATAAGTAATGTTTTTCTGTAGGAGTATTTTGAATTTCTGCCATAAATCCTGAAAATAACAATTACCTGTTAAAGATAAATCTTGAACTTCTATTGAATAAATCAACTTTTCTTTTACAAATAATTATTTTCATTTTCTTCATAATTGAACAATCATATTTGCAATGAAAATATTCACAACAAACCTTAATATTCCAATATTGAATATGCATTAGCTTAATAGGATTCAATCTCTTAAAAACATTTACCATACAAAGAATGAAATTAGCTTCTTTCAAAGAATTAGAATATTTCTGATACATTAATGCAAAAGCGTAATGTAAAAACAAAAATGTTCTCAAAATAACTAAAAATTCTGAATCGCATTGTAAAAACAATTGAACTTTAGCGGAATATAAAGAAAATACATTTTCCCTACTGAAAGTATGTATATTCATAAATTCTCTAAGTAAAGAGTGAATTTGTGAGATTTCATCTCGGGAAAAATATTCTGGAAATTTTTCCAGATAAAAAATTTTTAAGTCTTCATTTCCGAAATACTTCTTTTGATAAGGTACATTTAAAATACAATCAATAGTACTACCAAATAAATGATGATAAATAATATCATCTTCTTCAATTATATTAATAGACCGATTTCTAATAAAATTTAGAAAAGATAAACATTCACTAGAATTCAACCGGCTTCTTTCCATTGCAAATATGATATCAAAATGTCCTTCAAAAATAAGTTACTGAAACTTACCCCAAATAAGTCAAGTAAGCCACCGGATGGTAATGCCATAAACTTCCTCCTGATTTCAGCACAGCCTATTTATGTAAAACCTTTTTTGAACTTTGAAGCTCGTTAAAAACATCCGATCTTCCGTTTCCTGCCAGATGGTTCTTATCACCGACTAAAGGTCATGAGAAAAGTCAAAAAACAAATTCGAGCACTTCCTTCCAGGGTCCGATAACAAGGAAGCATTGAAGGATGTTATCTTTGTAGGAGATTTCCGTTGAAACCGATCGTGGGAAGTAAAAAAAATTATCTATGGGTTGAAGTTTAAAAGGGTACTTGTCCTTAATTAAGCCCTTTCTCATATATTTCTCACACTCCTTTAGTATCAAATTATCTTCTTCAAATGTAGATATAACACATTTTCGATTATTTAACAAATCACAAAAAATTAAATATTTCATAAAATCCGAACCTCTTTTTATACTATCCGCATCTAAAACAATATTATTATATTTTATAAAACTGTATGAAATAGTTAATTGATCTAAATCCAATTTCGGAGAAACATTACAAAAATAATGTCTATTCATAAACCAAAAATCAGTCACTTTTGAAATACAACTTTTTAATGACTCAATCTCCGTTTTTCTACACATTCTCTGCATCGAATTTTTCGACATTCTATATTTTTACCAGAACACTGCAATTGTCTCCTATTTGGACAATAGGTAAATTGAATTAATTTTCCACAATCCGAACAAACAGTTTTTTGACACATATTTAAAATGTCACATCTATATCAATATTTTGATTAACACCTGAACTACCGTAATCGGAACAATAACAACAATATTCTAATTCTAAATTAAAACTTATAGTAGCATTTTTAATCCCGATATCTTCACCGAATCTCGAAATATCAAACGCAAAAATTTTAGTAATAGAAATATTTCCAAAAAAATCATTAAAATAGTCTTGTTTAGGAAGTTCTTCTCGTAAAACTTTCTCAATTTCACTTTTTACGTAAGAAGTTAAATAATAAGTTTCACCAGAAATAGAAAAAGTATCAATATTCGATAATTCCCAATCTATTCTATATTCACCGTTTCCATAATGATGACCCATATTTAATCTTGCTTATTTTCTTCTATTTTTCTCATTTTTGTACATACGAAACACATAATATATTTCAATTTTTGTCTACAGCGTTCAATATCACAATATACAGCTTTTATAAATTCATTACACTTCACACAGTTGTAAAATATACACATACCTCCAAAATTCACTTATTTTGTCGACGCCTAGCAACAGCGAAAAACGACTTTGGAGGAAATAACACGGCAAAACTGTTAAGAAGAAATAAACACACTTAATTCTACATATTTTAAACATAAACACTGTAGGGTGGAGTTATACCACCAAACTTCCGATATACACTAAAAACTCATCAACTTACACTACGAAAACTTAAATTAAACTTTTAAATAAAAGATATTTTAATATACATCGTTTAAATTAATAAACAAATAGTCTTACCTCCTCTGGCGACGCTCACACTGCTTCTGAAGAAACGATAAGCGAAAAACGAAGAACGCGAAACATGTACC